>JAEEGH010003169.1_pt1 | contig 43718 bp, 41 predicted proteins | sample 9134181 | NCBI WGS metagenome assembly JAEEGH01 (sample SAMN16246544, study PRJNA631951) | gut metagenome | biome: gut microbiome; feature: rumen; material: DP-attached | host: Bos | place: Iran: Karaj | collected 2018-10 | reverse complement strand
TCATCTGGGCTGCCTCCTCGATGACTTTAATCATGTCACGCATGTCGATGCCGAACTTGTTCTCAGCCAGTCCCGTGGTGATGTTGGCATGGGTGTGGGCGCCGACGTTGGGGTTCAGGCGGAAGGCCACACGGGCTACCTTGCCTTTGGCTGCGGCCAGCTCGTTGATGACTTCCAGCTCGGGGATGCTCTCGACGTTGAAGCAGAAAATGTCGTTGTCGAGTCCGAGGTTGATTTCCCAGTCGCTCTTGCCTACACCGGCGAAGACGATCTTAGAACTGGGGAAGCCGGCCTTGATGCTGGCTTCTATCTCGCCGCCACTGACGCAGTCGGCACCGAGTCCTGCCTCGCGAATGATGCGCAGCAGCTTGGCGTTGGCATTGGCCTTGACGGCATAGTGGACGACGAAGCCTTCGTGCTTCTCCGCCTCGGTATTGATGGCGCGGAGCGTCTGCCTGAGCAGCTCAGCGTCATAGTAGTAAAACGGTGTCTGAATTGTTTTCAGCTTGTCCGTTGGAAATTGTCCTTTTGCCATAATAAAGTGTTTGTGTCTTGTTTTCTATTCAGAGATCTACGATTTATCAACCACCCCCCCAGCCCCTCCTTTCTAAGGAGGGGAGAGAGTTACATTTTGAAACACCCTCTTGGCATAATTTATTTGAACAGGGTGTTACTCAGTGACTGCAGGGCACGCTTCTTGTCTTCCTCACGGATGAGGAATGAGATGTTGTAGTTCGAGCCACCATAGGAAATCATGCGGACAGGGATGTTCTTCATGGCATCCATGACCAGAGTCTCGAAGCCGATGTTCGACCAGTCAAGGTCGCCGACGACGCAGATGATGCACATGCCGGTGTCGACGGTGACGGTGCCATACTTCTTCAGTTCGTCAACAATCTCGCCGAGGTGGGCTGAGTTGTCGATGGACATCGAGACGCCGACCTCAGAGGTGCAGACCATGTCGATAGGTGTCTGGTATGACTCGAAGATTTCAAAGACCTTGCGCAGGAAACCTGTAGCCAGCAACATGCGGCTGGACTTGATCTTGATGGCGATGATGTTGTCCTTGGCGGCCACAGCCTTGATCTTACCGTATTCAGTAGCGTTGCTGATGGTAGTACCCTCGGCATCGGGCTCCATGGTGTTCAGCAGACGCACGGGGATGCCGGCATATTTGGCTGGCTGCACGCATGTCGGGTGAAGGATTTTTGCACCGAAATAGGCCAGCTCGGCAGCCTCCTCGAAGTGCAGCTGGCGGACGGGCTGTGTCTTCTCGACCACGCGAGGGTCGTTGTTGTGCATGCCGTCGATGTCAGTCCATATCTGAATCTCCTCAGCGTTCAGCGCAGCACCGATGAGCGATGCCGTGTAGTCAGAGCCGCCGCGCTGCAGGTTGTCCACCTCGCCATAGGCGTTGCGGCAGATAAATCCCTGAGTGACATACACTTGCTTGCCTTCGTTCTTCTCCATGATAGCCGTCAGCTTCTCACGGATGTAGGTGGGGTCTGGCTCAGAGTTCTTGTCGGTGCGCATGAAGTCAAGAGCGTTCAGCAGCACGGCGTTGATGCCCTGCTCCTGCATATAGTTGACCACCATGTTCGTCGACATCAGCTCACCCTGTGCCACGATGCTCTTCTCCTCGAAACTGGTGAAGAGTTCCTTGGTGAATGAGCGCAGGTAGTTCATCTCGGTCACGAGGAAATCCTTCGTCTTTGACTTCATCTCGTCCGTGGAATACAGCTCGTCAATGTGCTTGATGTAATTGCGCTCCAAGTTGTTGATGACCTCGTTGGCTCCCTCGGGATTCTTCTTGTAAAGATAGTTGGAAATCTCCACCAGCGAATTGGTGGTGCCTGCCATGGCTGACAGCACGACGAATACGGGCTCGCCGGACTTGGTTACTAACTGGGTTACTTCCTTCATGCGGGCCGGCGTTCCTACCGACGTTCCGCCAAACTTCATTACCTTCATAGCTATATATATTTTACTTTTTGCTCTTTTAATTTTTTAATTGTTTAATTTTTTAATTTTATATCGAAAGGTCCTCACGTGCAGAATAGTCCACACCCTTCTGGGCGGAACTGCCTTCTTCCTCTTCGTAAAGGGACATCTGGTTATATTTATCGGTGATGTCCTCTAATTGCTGGTTGTTGCAGCGATAGACAATGCCAGGAAACTCCTGGAGCAGCGACGTGTTGTGTGTGGTCATCACCACAGCCGTACCCGACTGTGTAATCTGCCGCAGCAGCATGATGATCTGACGGGCTGTTTCCATGTCAAGGTTGCCCGTAGGCTCGTCGGCGATAATGACTTTCGGCTTGTTCAGGATGGCACGGGCAATGGCGATGCGCTGCTGTTCGCCACCTGACAGCTCATGGGGGAAACGGTCTGCCTTGTCCTGCATCTCCACGTCTTTCAGTACGTCGTCAATGCGGTCGTCTATCTCGCTTTTCTCCTTCCAGCCCGTGGCCTTCAGTACGAAGCGAAGGTTCTCCCTGACTGTTCGGTCGGAGAGCAGCTGGAAGTCCTGGAAGATGATGCCCATCTGGCGCCGCAGGGCGGGGATGTACTTCTGCTTCATCTCGCGCAGGTCGTGGTTCAGTACCGTGGCGTTGTCGGCCTCGTCGACGTCCAGCTCAAAATAGAGGGTCTTGAGCAGGGTGCTCTTGCCGGCTCCCACACGTCCGATGATGTAGATAAATTCGCCCTCGTCAACGTGGAAGTCCACTTCCTTCAAAACGAGGATGCCGTCTTTCTGATAGATGTTCGCGTTCTTGTAGTCTATTAACATCGCAGCATTTTATCTTATAGTTTTATTACCTTGTTACCATTCACTTCATCTTCCCGGCAGCTTTGGCCTCACGACGTTTCTTGTCCCAGTTCGGGTCGTGACGCTGCTGTAGTTCGGCTGCTACATCTTCAATGCGCAGACCTTTCTCTGTCAGCATGACCAGCAAGTGATACAGCAGGTCGGAGGCTTCGTATACCAGATGGTCGCTGGTGCCGTTGGTGGCCTCGATGACGGTTTCCAGGGCTTCTTCGCCCACCTTCTGAGCTATCTTGTTGATGCCCTTGTTGAAGAGGCTCGTGGTGTATGACCCCTCGGGCATCTCTTCCTTGCGGCGGTAGATGAAGTCCTGCAGCTCCGAGAGGAACTGCAAAGCAGAACTTTGCTGCACATTGTTTTCTTCGCCCCAGCAGGTGTCAGTGCCGGTGTGGCAGGTCGGCCCGACGGGGTTGACACGCACCAGTAGTGTGTCGTTGTCACAGTCTACCTTCATGTCGACTAGGTTCAGGAAATGACCGCTGGTCTCGCCCTTCGTCCACAGACAGTTGCGTGTGCGGCTCCAGAAGGTGACATGGCCCGTAGCCTGCGTCTTCTGATAGGCTTCTTCGTTCATAAAGCCCAGCATGAGTACCTGTCGGGTGTCGGCGTCTTGGATGATGGCAGGCACCAGACCGCCCATCTTTTCAAAGTCTATTTTCATATTCTTACGTTGATACCTTCGTTGTGTAGATATTGTTTCAGTTCCGGCACGGGAATCTCACCGAAGTGGAACACCGAGGCAGCCAGGGCAGCGTCGGCATGGCCTTCGGTGAAGACGTCGCGGAAATGTTCCTTGCACCCTGCACCGCCGCTGGCGATGATGGGTATGGAGAGCGTGTCTGACAGCTCGCGCAACGCCTCGTTGGCATAGCCGTTTTTAGTGCCGTCGTGGTTCATGGAGGTGAAGAGTATTTCTCCGGCACCACGTTCCTGTGCCTCACGGGCCCACTCAAAGAGACCGCGCTCCGTCCGCTCACGTCCGCCCTTCAGGTAGCAGTGCCAGCCATCGTCATCCAGACGGGCATCGATGGCCACCACACACACCTGACTGCCGAAGCGTGTGGTAATCTCGTCAATCAGCTCAGGACGGCGTATCGCAGCGCTGTTCACGCTGACCTTGTCGGCACCGGCATAGAGCAGGCGCTCCACGTCCTTCAGCTCGTTGATGCCTCCACCCACGGTGAAAGGAATATTGATGGTTTCAGCCACGCGCGTCACCATTTCGGTGAACGTCTTGCGGCCTTCAAACGATGCCGTGATGTCTAAAAAGCAGAGCTCGTCGGCACCTTGCTCCGAGTAGGCCTTGCCCAACTCCACAGGGTCGCCGGCACTCCGCAGGTTGACGAAGTTGATGCCTTTGACGGTCTCGCCGTCTTTGACGTCTAAACAGGGTATTATGCGTTTTGCCAGGCCCATAGTTCTTCCAAATTAATCTTACCTTCGTAAATAGCTTTACCGAACACGACAGCAGGAATGCCGGCGGCATCCAGTGCCTTGATGTCATTGATGCTGCTGACGCCGCCGCTGGCTATCAGATGCAGCTGCGGGTAGGTGTCCATCACACGCTGATAGAGGTCGATGGCGGGACCTGCCAACGTGCCGTCCTTCGAAATTTCCGTACAGAGCACGTTACGGACACCGGCGTCAATGTATTTTCTAAGGAATGGCAGCAGGTCTTCCTCGGAGTCTTCTTTCCAGCCGTTGATGCTGATCTTGCCGTTGCGCACATCGGCACCAAGTATCATGCGGTCGGCGCCGTACTTGTCGAGCCAGGCGATGAAACGGTCGGGCTGGGTGACGGCTATGCTGCCGACTGTCACCATCGCAGCACCTGAGGCAAAGGCCGTCTCAATGTCTTCATCGGTCTTGATGCCGCCACCGAAATCGACGGTCAGCGCTGTCTCCGTTGTAATATTCTGGAGGACTGCGCTGTTGACGATGTGTTTCGATTTGGCGCCGTCAAGGTCTACAACGTGCAGACGCTGGAAGCCGATGCGCTCAAATTCCCGTGCCATGTCTAACGGCTGGCCATAGACGGTCTTCTGTTCGTAGTCGCCTTTTGTCAGGCGTACGCACTGGCCGTTGATGATGTCGATGGCGGGAATCAGTTCTATAGAATTCATAGCTTATAATTCAGAGTTCGAGGAAGTTTTTGAGGATGCGTTCCCCAGCAGCTCCACTCTTCTCGGGATGGAACTGGCAGGTGTAGAAATTGTCCTTGTGCAGTGAGGCAGAGTAGGGCAGTATGTAGTCGGCCACAGCGGCAGTGTGCTCACAGAGGGGAACATAGTACGAGTGGACGAAATAGACGTACTGTCCCTCCAGTCCCTTAAACAGAGATGGCGGCTCAATGCTCCCCTCCTTTTGGAGGGGCTGGGGGAGGCTCAGTGCGTTCCACCCCATGCATGGCACCTTGTCCTCGTGGCGCTGGGGCTGGAAGCGGTGCACGTCGACGTCGAACACGCCGATGCAGTCGGTGTCGCCCTCGTCGGAGTGGCGGCAGAGCAGTTGCTGGCCGATGCATATTCCAAGTACGGGCTGCCTGAGCGAGCGAATCACCTCGTCCAGTCCTCGGGCGCGCAGGTATTCCATGGCGCCGCGGGCCTCGCCCTGTCCTGGAAATACGACGCGGTCAGCCTGTCGCAACTCTTCGGCGTTGTCGGTCAGTAGGGGCTCCACGCCCATCCGCTTCAGTGCATTCACCACCGAATAGATATTTCCAGCATTATATTTGACTATCGCTACCTTCATTTAACTAAATATAACCGTCTTGTTCTTATACGTCAGTATTTTGCGCTGGATGTGCTTGCTGACAGCATGCGACAGCACAATCTTCTCCAGGTCCTTGCCTTTCAGCACCAGACTCTCGGGCGTGTCCTTATGAGTGATGCGCGTCACATCCTGTTCGATGATGGGGCCTGCGTCCAGTTCTGCTGTGACGTAGTGGCTTGTGGCACCGATAATCTTCACGCCGCGCTCCCATGCCTGATGGTAAGGCTTGGCACCGATGAAGGCTGGCAGGAACGAGTGGTGGATGTTGATGATGTGGTGCGGATAGGCAGCAATCATATCGTCAGAGATAATCTGCATGTAGCGTGCCAGCACGATGAATGAGATGTCCTCCTTCTTCAGCAGCTCCATCTCAGCCTGTTCCACCTCCTGCTTGTTGGAGTGGTCTTTGTTGATGCTCCACACATAATAAGGAATGCCAAACTGATCAGCCACATAGCGCAGGTCCTCATGATTCGAGACGATGCATGGGATGTCGCAGTTGAACTCTCCCGCCTTCCACCGTGCCAGCAGGTCGTAGAGGCAGTGGCTCATCTTCGACACGAAGATGGCCATGCGTGGCCGCTTGTCGCTATAGTAGAGCGAGAACTTCATCTGGTAGCGCTGTGCATAAAGTGTGGTGATATAGTCATAGAGCTTGTCTCGCGGAATCAGAAAACCGTCCAGTTCCCACTCTATGCGCATAAAGAACATACCGTCCTGCTTGTCCACATACTGGTCAAGGTAGACGATGTTGCCCTGGTTGTCAGTGATAAATTTAGTTACTTCCGAAATGATGCCCTGCTGGTCAGGACAGTGCAGAAGCAAAATGGCTGTTGGTTTCATTCTTTTCCTATATTATATTAATATGGTGTGCAAAGGTACAAAAACCGAAGCAATAATCCAAAAGAATTAATGTTTTTTCGATTTTTGCAGGGCTCTTTGCCGTTGTTTACTTCGTCTTGACCTCAAGATTCAAGCAAACAACCAGTAGGTGGCAGTTGTTTCTACCGCTTCCGCCCGAAGAACCGGCCGTAGTTTTTCATGAGTTTGCGGACGAGCAGGAAGGCGTCAACAGCAACGATGCCGTTGTTAACCAGACTGGCCACAAACTCCCCCTTGGTGCTGTCCTTGCGTGAAACGAACAGCCCTTTCCACAGCGTGCTGAAACGGTCACTGTCGTGCTGGATCTCCTTGGCAAGCTCTTCCTTGCGAAGGCGGATGTCGTCAAGCGAATGGTATTTCTTTTCGGGGGTTCTAACGGGCAGCATAGGCATCAACTCATTAACAAACTGGTTAAGAAGCGGATGAGCGGCTTCTGTATCAGCGGTTTACGGAAAGTGATGAAGAGGAGTAGCAGGATGAAATGGATAATGCCGACGATAAAGAATGCGGCAACGTTGCCGATGTAGCTGCCTATCCAGAAGGCAATGGCGAACGAGAAGTATGTGACGACGGCCACGAGAATCAGGATGAAGACGATGGCCAGCGCCGTCGCTGTCAGCAGGCGCACAAGCTTGTCAATTACATCGAGCTTCAGATATTCTTTCTGAAGCCCGAGGTAATGTTTGACAATCTCAGCCAGCCTGGCAATAGTCTCAACGTTTTTGTCGCTGGAGAGCATCGTGGCGGTGTTCGTTACGCAATTTATGCCTCCACTTCAGGGGCGGCTTCCGTAATGTCATCAACGAGGTCGCTGACTTCTTTGCGGCTCAACTTGATGTTGTGTTTCTTCATAAAGTCATCCACAGCATCCGTGATTTTTCCACGAGTGTCTTCTCCTTTTTCGGGAGCCAGCAACAGTCCAATTACAGCTCCGGCAATAGCGCCGCCGAAGAATGCACCAAAATAACCTAAACTTTTCATAATGTCTGATATTTTTTATCGAGTTAAACGTCTTTTCGCAGGCAAATATACGGAAAGTTTTCCAAATTAACAAACTTTAGGCAGGATTTTTCGCTACATTGCCCAATATTTTGTAATTTCGCGCTCAATAACATGAATTATTCTAGTTTTATAATAAGTATTAATAGTAATTATGAAAAAGTATGCTGTTATTTGCGCAGGTCTTTGCGCTGCCATGGCTTTTACAAGTTGTAAATCAAGTGAGAGTGCCTACAAGCAGGCTTATCTGAAGGCAAAAGCCCAGGAAGAGGCTCAGTTGGCTAACCAGCAGAATGCTCAGTCTGCAGAGAACAATGTCGTCGTTCCTATGGAAGAGAAGGTTGTCACCAACACCCGCGTGGTGGATAATTCAGACAATATCTCGGTACGTCAGGAAGCAGTGTCTGTCATTAGCGGTACCGGACTGAAGAACTTCAGTGTCGTTGTCGGTTCCTTCTCGCTGATTGCCAATGCTGAAGGTCTCCAGCAGACGCTGAGGAATGCCGGCTACAATGCCCAGATTGTGCTGAACTCTGCTGTCTCACCTGCGATGTATCGTGTCGTTGCCACTACCTTCGACAACAAGATGGATGCCGCTGCCAGCCGTGATGCACTTCAGGCAAGATATCCTGGTGCCTGGTTGCTTTACGCAAGATAATCCGTGGCGCGAATCCTTTCTATAGATTACGGTAAGAAAAGAACGGGACTGGCAGTCACCGACCCGCTGCAGCTCATTGCTGGCGGGTTGGCGACTGTCGCTACGTATGAGTTGTATGATTATCTGCAGCAATATGTGGCCCGTGAGGACGTAGAGCGTATCGTCATTGGCGAACCGCGTCAGCCGAATGGCCAGCCCAGCGAGAATCTGGCACGTGTTCAGCAGTTTGTGAACCGCTGGCGCAAGGCAATGCCTCAAATTCCCATTGAGTATTACGATGAGCGTTTTACTTCTGTGCTGGCTCATCAGGCTATGATTGCGGGTGGACTCAAGAAGAAAGCCCGTCAGGATAAAGCGCTGGTTGATGAGATTAGTGCTACCATCATTCTCGAGGACTATATGCGTTCACGAAAAATGCTTAATTCAAATTTTTAATTCCAGTGATTCTACCTATTTATATATATGGCCAACCTGTGTTGCGCAAAGTCGCCGAGGACATCACGCCCGACTATCCTGCCCTGAAGCAGCTCATTGCTGACATGTGGGAGACGTTGGCTGAGAGTGAAGGTATCGGTCTGGCAGCTCCCCAGATAGGCAAATCTATACGCCTTTCCGTCATCGACCTCGATGTCATCAGCGACGACATGCCTGAATATAAGGGCTTCCGCCAGGTCTTCATCAATCCGCACATCGTGGAGTATGATGAGTCAAAGACCGACACCTCCGAAGAAGGATGTCTGTCGTTGCCCGCCATCCATGAGAAGGTGGTGCGCCCGACGCGCATCCATGTCCAGTGGGTCGACGAGGACTTCCAGCCGCATGATGAGTGGATTGAAGGCTATCTGGCCCGTGTCATGCAACACGAGTTCGACCATCTTGACGGTAAGATGTTCGTCGACCGTGTCTCGCCGCTCCGCAAACAGCTCATCAAGTCCAAGCTGAAGTCTCTGACGTTGGGACGCTACCGTTGCGGATACAAGACAAAGCCCGTTAAAAGGTAAAAAAGTAAAAAGGTAAATAGATGGGATGCTGGAATAAGATATTACACTTGTGTAGTAAGAGGCTGGCATGCTTTTTACTTTTTTATCTTTTTACCTTTTTACCTTTAAAAGCCCAGTTCAATACTGACCGTCTGCTGATGATAGGGCGCTCAGCCCTCTATTACGAGGACTATGTGCTCTCCATACAGTATTTCAATCAGGCTATCTCCGCCAAGCCCTATCTCTATGAACCGTGGTACTATCGTGCCGTGGCCAAGTATTATCTGGACGACTATGCCGGTTCTGAGACCGACTGCTCTGAGGCTATCAGGCGCAACCCTTATGTCGTGGGCATTTATGAGCTGCGTGGACTCTGCCGCATACAGCAGCAGAACTATGGCGGTGCCATTGACGACTACAACTTGGCGCTGCGCTACGACCCGGAGAGTCTGAACCTGTGGTACAATCGTGCTTTGTGCCGCATCGAGCAGAAAGACTACGATGCTGCTCTGGTGGAGCTGGACTCTATGTCTGTCCACTGGAGTCGCAATGCCAGAGTCTATGCTGTCAAGGCTGAAGCCTTTCTGTTGAAGAAAGACACCGTACAGGCCGTTGCCGCCCTTGAGAAGAGTGTCTCATTAGATGCCTATAACGGCAACGTATGGGCGCAGCGTGCTGTTATCAGCCTGGCGCGCAGCGAATGGAAGGAGGGTGAGGAATATCTCGACAAGGCCATTCATCTGCTGCCCAAGAATGCCGGGCTATACATCAATCGCGCCTTGGCCCGTTTCAATCAGAACAACCTGCGCGGTGCCATGTCCGACTATGACACGGCACTGGATTTCGACCCCAACAACTTCCTGGGACATTACAACCGCGGACTGTTGCGCGCTCAGGTGGGTGACGACAACCGCGCCATCACCGACTTCGACTTTGTGCTGAAGCTGGAACCCGACAACCTGATGGCGCTCTACAACCGTGCCCTTCTGTTAGAACAGACGGGTAACCCCAGGGCTGCCATACGCGATTATTCAAAGGTCATCGAGCAGTATCCGAACTTCTGGACGGGTTTGCACCAGCGCGCACAGTGCTACCGTAAGCTGGGCATGACGAAGCAGGCGGAACTCGACGAGTTCCGCATCCTCAAGGCCCAGATTGACAAACGTTTCGGTCGCCAGCCACGCCTGTCAAAAAAGCAGATGCGAAAGCGTAGTGACGAGGATATTGAGAAATACAACCAGCTGGCTGTGGCCGACGAACAGGAGGTACAGAACGAATACCAGAGCGACTACCGCGGACGCGTGCAGAACCGCCGCGTCGGCATGGACTATATGCCGATGTATGTGCTCTCTACCGAGCGTTACCAGAGTGCGGTCAAGCATTATGTTGCCTATGACCGTCTGGTGGATGCCCTCAATGCCGTAATGCCTGCCAACGCACAATTGTACATCATCTGCAACCAGCCAACGCTGAGTGAGGCAGGTACCAAACGCTACTTTGCCCGCATCGATAGTCTCTCCCAGCAGATAGACCGTTCCCGGAGTTCGCGTGAGGCATGCCCGCTGCTGTTCCGCCGTGCTGTAGCCTATAGTGTTATCCAGAATTACCAAGATGCCATTGACGACCTCTCTGCCTATTTGCAGATTGATAGCACTTCTGCTACCGCCTATTGGCAGCGCGCCGTCTGTCAGGCCCGACTCAACCACTTCAATGCCTCACAGGGTACGGATGTCAAGATGAAAACCGCCAATGTGCTCAGCGACCTCACGGAAGCCATCAAGCTCAATGCCAGTGCCTACCTCTATTACAATCGCGGCAATGTCTATGTTGAGCGTCATGACTACCAACACGCCATTGATGACTATACCCGCGCCATTGAACTTGACCCCAATCTTGCCGAGGCATGGTACAACCGCGGCCTGGTACGCCTCTCGCTCAAGCAACAGGAAGAGGGCAACAATGACCTCTCTAAGGCTGGCGAGCTGGGATTGTACACCGCCTACAGCATCATCAAACGACAGAGAAAGTAACTTTTTATTAATAACTCAAAACGTAAATACAACTATGAGTAAGATTAAGACCATCGGTATTCTGACGTCGGGCGGCGATGCCCCCGGCATGAACGCAGCCATTCGTGCGGTAACACGAGCCGGCATCTACAACCAGTTTCGCATCAAGGGTATCTACCGCGGCTACGAAGGACTCATCCACGATGAGGTCAAGGAGTTTACCACGGAGGACGTCTCGGGCATCATCACTCGTGGCGGTACCATCTTGAAGACCGCCCGCTCGAAGGATTTTATGACCCCTGAAGGGAAGCAGAAGGCCTACGAGACCATACAGAAAGAAGAGATTGACGCCCTCATCGTTATCGGCGGCAATGGTTCACTGACCGGTGCCTGGAACTTTGGCGTGGAGTATGACTTTCCTGTCATCGGTCTGCCTGGTACCATCGACAACGACCTTTACGGCACGGACGCAACCATCGGCTACGACACCACGATGAACACCATCATGGAGTGTGTAGACCGCATCCGCGACACTGCCAACTCGCACGAGCGCATCTTCTTCGTTGAGGTTATGGGACGCGACGCCGGCTTCTTAGCGCAGAACTGTGCCATTGCCTGCGGTGCCGAGGCCGCCATCGTACCTGAGGAGACCACCGATGTCGACCAGCTGGCAGCTTTCATGGGTCGCGGCATCCGCAAGTCCAAGAAGTCGTGCATCGTCATTGTCTCGGAGAGTCCCAAGTGCGGAGCCATGTACTATGCCGATCGTGTGAAGCATGAGTTCCCCGAGTTCGATGTACGCGTATCCATCCTTGGTCACCTGCAGCGTGGCGGTACCCCGTCGGCTCGCGACCGCATCTTGGCCAGCTGTACGGGCGTGGGTGCTATCCAGGCCATCCTGCAGGGACAGCGCAATGTGATGGTTGGCATACGCAACAACGAAGTCGTCTACGTTCCCTTCTCCGAGTGCATCCGCACGGACAAGCGTTTCGACAAGCGCCTGATTAGTGTGCTCGACGAACTCAGCATTTGACGTGTAACATACTTTATGATGAAGAGATTCGTCTTTGGCTTGTTTTGCATGACACTGCTCCTGATGAGCTCATGCAATCAGAAAGAAAAGGTGACAACGGGTGAGACTGTCAGTACTGACAGTCTCCTTTGTCCCGTCTATGCCACAGGCTATCAAGTGAAGAGTGCTGATGGCATGCGACTGGTGGACGTGGGTGACGACTATCACTTTGCGCTGGTGACGTCGGACGATGCTGAGGTGCCTGATGGCTATACGAAGATTCGTGTGCCTATTAAGAACACCATCTGTATGACGGCGTTGCAGCTCTCGAACTTCACCATCCTCGATGCCCACGATGTCGTGAAAGGCCTGACCGGTACCAAGAACCTTTTCAATAAGGATATTCTGGCACGGGTAAAGGACGGCCGTATCGTCAAGATAGGCATGGAGGGCAACATTGATGCTGAGATGGTGCTTGCCGCCAATCCTGACGTCATCTTCATCTCTCCTTTCAAGCGTGGCGGCTACGATGCTATCAAGGAAACGGGCATCACGCTTGTGCCACACTTGGGCTATAAGGAAATTGACCCCTTGGGACAGGCTGAGTGGATTAAGTTCGTGGGTATGTTCATAGGCAAGGAGCGTGAGGCTTGCGACATCTTTGCGGGCATCGAACAGCGCTACAACGAATTAAAGTCCAAAGTGCAAAGTTCGTTGCAAAGCTCAAAGTTCAATGCACTTCCTACTGTCACCAGCGGCGAAATGCATTATGGCAATTGGCATGCGGTGGGTGGAAAGAACTATCTGGCGCAGATATTCCGTGATGCCGGTGCCGACTATGTCATCAAAGATGACGAGACGGCGGGTGAAGACGTGGAGTTCGAGAAGATGTATGAAATGGCGGCTGATGCCGACTATTGGCGCATTCTGAACAGCTTCGCCGGTGACTTTTCGTATGAGGCGCTGAAAGCCTCTGAACCTCGTAACGAGTTGTTCAAGGCATTCCGCGAGAAGAAGGTGATCTACTGCAACATGAAGCAGCAGGCCTATTACGAAATCACCCCCGTTGAGCCCGATGTGCTGTTGAAGGACTTTGTCGCCATCTTCCATCCAGAACTGGTAGAACAGGACTACACCCCTAAATACTACCGTTTGTTGAAATGAGGCGCACGCTTTCTCTGATATTGCTGCTGATGGTGATGATAGTCGTGCTGGCTATCGTCAACCTCTTCATTGGCTCCGTCCGGATACCTGTGGGCGACATCTGCCGCATACTCTTTTCCCCTCTTTCGGGCGAGGATGGTGAGGTTTCTGTCATTTGGCAGAACATCATCTTGAAATCCCGTCTTCCGCAGGTGTTGACGGCTATTGTAGCTGGTGCCGGACTGGCGGTGAGTGGTTTGCAGATGCAGACGGTCTTCCGCAATCCGCTGGCAGGGCCTTCGGTGCTGGGCATCAGCAACGGCTCAGCCCTTGGAGTGGCCTTTGTGGTGCTGCTGTCAGGAAAGATAGGGGGCGTGGCTCTCAGTCGGTTAGGCTACTTCGGCGATGCTGCTATGTCCGTAGCAGCCATCGTCGGAGCCTTGGCTGTCATGCTGCTCATCATTTGGGTGGCGCAACGGGTCAAGGGCAACGTAACGCTGTTAATCATCGGCGTGATGATAGGCTATCTGGCCAATGCCATCATTGGCGTACTGAAGTTCCTGGCCCCCGACGAAGACGTGAAGTCGTTCGTGGTGTGGGGCCTGGGGTCGTTTTCCCGAGTCAGCGGCGACCAGATGGTGCTTTTCGTCGTGCTGATGTGCATCCTGATTCCGCTGAGTTTCCTGTTGGTAAAACCTTTGAACATGCTGTTGCTTGGCGACCGTTATGCTGCCAACCTCGGATTGCATGTGAAGCGGGCGCGCATGCAGATTATTGTCTGTAGTGGTATTCTGGTGGCCATTGTCACCGCCTACTGCGGTCCTATCATGTTCATCGGACTGGCGGTGCCTCATCTGGCGCGTGCCACGTTCCGCTCCTCCGACCATCGCGTGTTGATGCCGACCACGGCGCTCTTTGGTGCTTTGTTGGCGCTGGTCTGTAACTTCATTGCCCGCATGCCCGGCTTCGAAGGAGCCCTTCCTGTCAATAGTGTTACGGCATTGGTTGGTGCCCCCGTGATTGCAGCTGTCATCTTTGGCCGTCGCAAGGATGAGGTGGGGGAGTGATTAGCCGTAGATGTTTCCCTCGTCATCGATAAGCAGGATGGTGAGCGAACCGTTGGGCAGTAGCGGATGGCAATGTTCAGCACAATGGCGGATGATGGTGGCGGCAAAGGGCTGAAGCTTTTCTTTAGGTAGTTTTTCCCATAATTCTCTTGCTAAAGTGATGTCGCTGATGTCGATAGGACAGTCGGCTTCCGCAAGCATTTGCTGGAGAAATGCCTTGTCCATCGTGGCTTTGCGGCTATGTGTGTCTAAATGGCCTGCAGCCAGTTTCACGGCCTTCCCGAGCATGACGCCGAGCGTGACGTTTTTGATGCCGAGTTCATGGGCTATCTTCAGCGTCTCGCCGATGTAGTTGCCATATTCCACGAAGGCTTGCTGGGGCAGCGTGGGGTAGCGTGACTTGACAAAGCGCTCGCTCTTGCCGCCGCTGTTGATGACCACGCGTTCAGCGCCAGAGGCCTGTGCTACCGTCATACACTTGCGGATGCTGTCGATGAAAGCTTCTTCGCTGAAGGGCTTCACGATGCCTGAAACACCAATGATGCTGATGCCGCCCTCAATGCCTAAGCGGGGATTGAATGTGCGCTTGGCTATTTCGGCACCGCCCGGCACGGAAATGGTAATGGTCAGCGGAAGAATGGAAGAATGGAAGGATTTCAGAATGGAAGCTACGTTCTGGCGAATCATTTCCCGAGGTGCTTTGTTGATGGCTGGCGAGCCGGGGGGATAGTCAAAGCCGGGAAGGGTGAAAGTACCCACACCTTCGCCACCTACAATCTCAAATTTCTCATTCCTCATTTGGACTTCAGCCCTGACCTCGATACCATTCGTGACGTCCGGGTCGTCGCAGGATTCCTTTATACAATAGGCATAGCCATTGCCATAACCGACGGCCACTTGGATGGTCTCTCCGTTAGGCAACACCACGGGAACCTCTGGAGGATAATTTAAAAATTTAAAAATTAAAGAATTAAAGAATTGAAGTGTTGCAGCTACGGCGGCGGCTGTTGCGCACGTTCCCGTTGTCAGTCCGCTATGCAGGGGATAAAACGCGGGTAGCAGCTTCTCCACGGCCCGCCGTAGTCCGTAAGGACCATTGACACAATAAAGTGAGTTCTGCTGTAGGTCTGGCCTTTTGAGAGCGATAACCCTCATTCTTTGCGCTTGTGCGGCTTTCACCTTTTCCAGGAATCCTCCCGATATACCACTTTCCTTGATGAGGATGGCGTCGGCCTTGACGGGAATGTCGTTGGGGTCATCATAATAGCAAAGTTGCTCTGGACTAGCCCCCTGCCTAATGGCCAAAGCCACCGAAGATTCCCTGTTGAGGATGCGATACCAGATGCGGATGCCCTGGGCCTCCAAGGGCTTCAGTTTGGCGATGCTCTGAACGCCCGTTGTAGCCAGCAGCGTGGCATGGGGCGGCAGTAGTTCGGGGAGTTCTGAATAGTCGTCAATCCATGTGATGCTGGTATCGCGTGGCGGATAGATGCGTTCATAGCGGATGACGGGAATGTTCAGTTGTTCGGCAACCTGGGCGATGGTCTGGTGAAGTTGCGAGGCAAAGGGATGGGCGGCATCCACGATGAGCCGGATGTTGTGCTTCTGACAGAACACAGACATCGCCGATGCATCAAGTGCGCCGTCCAAACGAATGCCATGATGCAGCGTAATGTCCTGCTCGCCAGTCTTCGTGCTGTAATAATAGGCGTTGCCAGCCTCTTCCAGCACCTCAACGGCTTTACGGCCTTCCGTCGTACCTCCGAATACCAGTATCATACCTATCCCTGTATGTTGTTTTCAGGCTTTTATTCTGTACAAAGGTACAAAAATATTCAATACATGCTACGTTTTTTCCAAAAAAATGTTTAATTTTGCAGCCGATTTGTATTTTGGTCATGGAATATCCCATTATGTATAGTATCAACCTGAAAACCAGCGATGAAAAATGGTAGAGGTTAAGAAGGTGACGTGCAAGAAGGAAGTGGATGATTTCATTCGCTTGACGGACCATATATATCGTGATTGTCCGCAGTATGTGCCTGACATGCGGAGCGACGTCCGAACCCTGCTCACAGAAGGTCTGTCCCCCAGTAAGCTGAATGCATTGTACATCCAGCCCTTTGTGGCATACCGTGACGGAAAGCCTGTAGGCCGTATCGTGGGCATCGTCAACCAGCCCGCCAACGAGAAGTGGCAGACAAAAAATGTGCGCTTCTCGATGATAGAGTTTGTTGACGACCTTGACGTGTCGCGGGCATTGATAGAAGCAGTGTCCGAATGGGGACGCTCGCACGGCATGACCCGCATACAGGGACCCTTGGGCATCACCGATTTCGACAAGGAAGGTATGCTTGTTGAGGATTTCGACATGATGGGGTCGCCCAGCACCATCTATAACCCCGACTACTATCCCCGCCACATGGAGGCTTTGGGACTGGAGAAGGAGGTGGACTGGGTGCAGATTCATATCAATATACCCACGGAGATTCCTGCCCGATACCAGCGTGTAGCTCAGTACTGCAGGGAACAGATGGGACTGAGGGTCATCAAGGTGACTGACGACATGGTTTACCATCAGGGATACGCCAAGAAAGTTTTCGACTTGTTGAACGAGGCCTACGAGCCGTTGTTTGGATTTACCAAGCTCTCCGACGAGCAAGTCAACCAATTCCTGCACAAATACTTGCCTGTGATTGACAAACAGCTGATACCCGTTATCGTTGACGAAAAGGACAACGTAGTGGGTGTGGCTGTCACGATGGGCAGTCTTTCGCAGGCCATGCACAAGGCCGGTGGCCGTCTGTGGCCGCTGGGATGGTATCACCTGCTGAAATCACTCAAGTGGAAGCATGAGGACAATGCCGAGATGCTGCTGATAGCTGTGCGTCCCGACTTGCAGGGCTATGGCGTGAACGCGCTGTTCTTTGAAGACCTTATACCTATTTATAATAAGTATGGGTTCCGCTGGGCTGAGACGGGACCGCAGTTGGAGGACAATGTGCGTGAACTGTCGCAATGGAAGCCCCTGCACCCGGAGGTTGTTAAGCGACGCAGATGCTATTGTGCGGCACTTCGTGCCTAATGGATAATTGATAATTGATAATTGATAAAATGAATAGAGTTGTCATTACAGGAATGGGAATATGGTCGTGCTTGGGTGTTACGCTCGACGAGGTGCGCCAGTCCCTTTACGAAGGAAAGAGTGGAATCATCAAGAGTCAGGAACGTGTGGATGCGGGTTTCCGCTCGCCGTTTACAGCCAATGTGCCGCGACCTGACCTGAAACCGTTTATCGGTCGCAACCAGCGGCAGTTCATGCCCGAGGAGGCACAGTATGCCTATATGGCCACGAAGGATGCGCTGGCAGCAGCCCGTCTGGATCAGGACTATATCGACCAGCACGAAGTGGGTATCATCTACGGCAACGACTCCGTCGCTGAGGCCACGATGATAGCCCTCGACAAATTCCGCAATTGTGGCTCGACAGCCGCCTGCGGCAGCGGCGCCATCTTCCAGTCGATGAACTCGACGGTGACGATGAACCTGGCCTGCCTGTTCCATCTGAAGGGCATCAACCTGACAGCTTCGGCAGCCTGTGCCAGCGGTTCACAGTCTATCGGACTGGGCGCATTGCTTATCCGCAACGGCTTGCAGGAGTGTGTGGTCTGTGGCGGTGCCCAGGAGGCCAACATGTATGGCGTGGCATCGTTCGACGGCATCCAGTCGTTTGCCTTGCGCGACGACGATGACGCCACCAAGGCCAGCCGTCCCTTCGACCGCGACCGCAACGGTCTGGTGCCGGGCGGTGGTGCTGCAACGGTGATATTGGAGAGTTACGAGAGTGCTGTGCGCCGTGGCGCTCCCATCCTGGCAGAAATCGTAGGTTGGGGATTCTCGGGCAATGGCGACCACATTTCGACACCTAACGTGGCAGGACCAGCCCGTTCGCTGGAACTCTGTCTGAAGGATGCCGGCGTCGCTCCCCAGGAGATAGGCTATGTGAACGCCCATGCCACCTCGACCAAGATTGGTGATGCCCGTGAGGCTCAGGCCATTGCCCAATTCTTTGGCGAATGCAATGTTCCTGTCACGTCGACGAAGAGCCAGACGGGTCACGAAATGTGGATGGCAGGCGCATCGGAGATTATCTACTCGATGCTGATGATGAAGAACGGCTTCATTGCCGGCAACGTGAATTTCGAGAATCCTGACGAAGAGACGGCCTGCATCAACGTGCTGGGCGAAACCAAGGAGATAGCCTTCGACCAGTTCCTGAGTAACTCCTTCGGCTTCGGAGGAACCAATTCGACATTGATCGTGAAGAACATTAAAGATTAAATATTAAATATTAAAGATTAAACATTAAACATTAAATATTAAAGATTAAAACAACGATGACAAGAAATGAGATTATTGAGCAGGTTAACGAGCTGCTCGCTGGCGAGTTTGAAGTAGAAGTAAGTGACATCACTCCAGAGGCTAACATCAAGGAAACCTTGAGCCTCGACAGTCTGAGTCTGGTTGACATGGTAGCTCTGCTGCAGGTGAACTACAAGGTAACCATTCCCGTAGCAGAGTTGCATAAGATTCAGTCGTTCAACGACCTGTACGACTACATTGAACAGCACATTTAAGGGAAGGATTGAAGAATTGAAGAATTGAAGAATTGAAGGATTGAAGAAGTTGAAAGGCGAAGACATTAAACGGCTGATACCTCAACGTGAGCCGTTTATCATGGTGGACGAGATAGAGGCGAGTGACGACACCCATGCCGTCACCGCTCTCACCGTCCACGCTGACAATTATTTCATGCTGCCCGACGGCACCATGTCCGAGACAGGACTGATAGAGCATATTGCCCAGTCGTGCTCGGCGCTGATGGGTTGTCAGGCGCTGGATCAGCAATTGGCCCATCCCCCTGTGGGACTCATCGGCGAGGTGAAGCGCTTTGAATGCCAGCGCCGTCCCCGGACAGGCGAAAAGGTGAGTACCGCCGTCGAATTCGGGTTTACCTTCGGCAATGTGACCATCGCCACAGGCGAGAGCCGCATAGGAGAAGAACTGATAGCCAAGGCGCAACTTAAAATCTTTATGCAGCAATGACCAACTTCTTCATTCTCATATACCATTATTTCCGCAACCATCGGCTGGTCTGCTGGCTGTCGATGGTGGCGCTGTTTGTATTCTTCGGCTACTTTTCCGCACAGCTGCACTTAGAGGAGGACATCAACAAGCTGATGCCTTCGTCGAAGAATGAGGACGGAACAACCAAGCTCGCCTTTGCCGACCTGAAAATCAAAGACAAGACATTTCTGCTGTTTGAAAGGATAAAGGGCACAAAAGGCACAGAGGGCACAGAGATAACAGAGCTCACAGAGGTTTGTGATGCTTTTGCTGACTCACTCAGACAAGACTCGGCATTGATAGAGGACTTGTTCTACCATTTGGACGACGACTTACTGCCCAATGGCATTGACTATCTCTCAGACCACCTGCCCGCCTATATCGATACGGCGGCCTATATACATTTCGACTCACTACTGACACGTGAACACTTCGCCCAACAGATGCAGCAGAACCACGACGACCTGCTGAGCGAAGTGGGAGAGATGTTCCCTGAACTGATAGAAATGGACCCGTTGGGCATGCGCAACGTATTGGCTGAGCAGATGGCACCATTGTTGAGTGCCGGCAGCTACCAGACAGTTGACAACCACTTCTTCGTACCTGATTCCACGGTGTGTATTGCTTTCCTGACACCCCGTTTCTCATCGACCAATACGGGACAGGGCTCGGCGCTCTTTGAGCGGTTGAACACACTCATCGCGCAGTTTGCCACGGCCTATCCTGATGTCTGCATCTCCTATCACGGCACGCCAGCCAGCGGTTACTACAACTCCACAACCATCAAGCGCGACCTGACGACCACCATTGCCGGAGCGCTCGTTTTGGTGCTGGTATTCCTCTTTGTCTGCTTCCGTCGTTGGGACACCATCCCCCTGCTGTTGTTGCCAGTAGCCTTCGGCACGCTCTTCGGCTTGTCGATGATGTACTGGCTGAAGGGAGAGTTTTCGCTGTTGGCTTTGGGCATAGGCGGCGTGGTATTGGGTGTTGCCATGAGCTACGTGCTCCATATTCTGACCCATCATCAGTATGTGACTGACGGAGAGCAACTGCTGCGCGACCAGGTAAAGCCCGTCTTGCTGGGCTGTATCACCACCATCGGCTCGTTCGCAGGACTTATCTTCATCAATACCGCCCTGTTGCAGGACTTCGGCCTGTTCGCCGCCTTTGCCATCCTCGGCACGACGCTGTTCTCGCTGGTTTATCTGCCGCAGATGCTCACAGGTGAGGCTCGTAAGCCTTTCCCTGCCTTCATCGAGGCAATCAATACCTATCCCTTCGACCGGAAGAAACCCTTGTTGGTCGTGGTCTGCTTAGTGATTCTCGTCGGTGTCGGCGCCTACCTTGCAGGAGGCATTCGCTTCGATGCCGACATGCACAACTTGGGCTATGAAGACCCGATGACCGAACACTCAGAAGAATTGCTTCGCAGCAAGACCTATACAGGCGACAAGACCAAATATTTTGCCAGCAAGGGCCGCACGATGGAGGAGGCCATCAACCATTTCGCCGTCCTTGACCGCAAACTCGACTCCCTGCAGCAGCTCGGACTCGTCAAGGACTACACCCGCACGCATCAGATTTTCGTCCCCATGCATGTTCAGCAGGAGCGCATCGATGCTTGGAAACGGTTCTGGACACCAGACAGGCTCAGCAAGGTGCGCACGCTGATAGCTCAGACGGCACCGCAGGCCGACCTCGACCCTGAGGCCTTTGGCACCTTCTTCGAGATGGCTACTCGCGACTACGAGCCCGATTCGCTCTATGCTGCAGGACTGATACCCGCAGGCTATCAGTCAACACTCATGGAGCAGTCGTATGGTGGCGACTATCTCTGCTTCACCTCCGTGCGCTGCCAGAACGACTCCGTGCGCAGCAGCGAGAGCGACTATATCCGCATCTGCGACGCTATTGCCAGCGACCCCAACCTGCTGGTGCTCGACACCTATTATTATACGACCGACACGCTGCTGCAGATGAACGACGATTTCAACGTGCTGCAATGGCTGTCGATGCTGTTTGTCTTTGTGGTGCTGCTGTTGAGCTTCCGCTTTAACATCAAGCATACTTTGCTGGGCTTCATGCCCATCCTGCTCAGTTGGCTCATCGTGCTTGGAGCCATGGTGCTGTTCGATGTGCGTTTCAACCTCATCAGCATCATCATCTCCACGTTCATCTTCGGCATCGGAGTCGATTACAGCATCTTTGTCATGAACGGACTGACATCTGCCAACGACGATAAGCTGCACTATCATAAGACGGCCATCCTGCTGAGTGCCGTCACCCTGATAACAACAGTCAGCAGCATGCTTCTGGCTGCTCATCCTGCCATCCGTAGCGTCGGATTCTCTACACTCGTCGGACTGCTTTCTGCCGTCATCCTGGCTTACGTCCTGCAACCGGCTATCTATAGGAAGGTAAAAGTGAATAGTGAAAAGTGAAAAATTTGCTACCGCCATGAAGTATGATGTAATTGTCATTGGCAGCGGACTGGGGGGACTGATTTGTGCGCGACAGTTGGCGAAGGAGGGTAGGAGCGTGCTCGTGCTCGAACGCCAGGCGCAGCCGGGAGGCTGTCTGCAAAGCTATCGTCGCGGAGACTTCGAGTTTGACACAGGACTGCACTATGTAGGCGGACTGGCCGAAGGGCAACCGTTGCATGAGGCTTTTGAGCAGTTGGGACTGATGCGGCTGCCTTGGGTGCGGTTGGACGCAGAGGGCTTTGATCAGGTGACCATTGGCCGTCAGACATTTCCGCTGTGTGAGGGCTTCGACCGCTTTGCCAACACGCTGGGTGAGTATTTCCCGCAGGAGAAGAACGCCCTGAGACAATATGTCGATATGCTGCGCCACCTGCCACCTTTGGAGGAGTCTGTCGAGGTGAATGCCTACGACTGGCTGACATCGCTGTTCCGCGACCCGTTGCTGGTCAACGTGCTGTCGGCTACGGCCATGAAGATGGAACTGAGGCGGGAGTCGCTGCCGCTGTTCAACTTTGCTCACTCCATGAGCAGCTATATCCAGAGCAGTTGGCGACTCAAGGGTGGTGGCAACATGATAGTCCGTTCGCTGGTCAGCGACATCAAGTCCTTTGGTGGTGAGGTCGTCTGCCGTGCCGAGGTCAATGAACTCGTGGAACAGGACGGCAGGATTGTGGCGGCAAAATGTGCTGACGGCCAGACCTACGAGGCACGCGTGTTCATCAGCGATGTACATCCGCAACTGACCTTCGGCTGGCTAAAGGATTCACATCTGCTGAAAGGCATCTTCCGCCGCCGAATCCAGGCATTAGAGAACACCTTCGGCATGTTTACGGCCTCGTTGGTGCTGAAGCCGGATACGCTGCCGTATTTCAACCACAACAAATACGTCTTCAACGAGGCGAATGTGTGGACGTTCCATGAGGACATGGACAGCGTGGGCGGCGTGATGGTGAGTTGCCGGGTGCCTGAGAGCGGCGACTATGCCCGACAGATAGATCTGCTGACGCCTATGCCGTGGACGCTTTGCAAACGCTGGGAGGACACCGTCGTAGGCCGTCGTGACGAGCTGTACGAACAGCAGAAGGAGCGGCTGGCCGATGAGTGCATCCTGCTGGCAGAAAGGGTCATACCTGGTCTGCGTGACATGGTGGAGAAGCGTTACACCAGCACACCCTTAACGTGGCGCGACTATACGCTGTCGCCCTGCGGTTCGGCCTTCGGCGTCAGGAAAGACTGCCGCCAGCCGCTGACAACCATGTTGTCACCCAAGACTCCTGTACCGAATCTGTTCCTGACGGGGCAGAGCCTGGTGCTGCACGGACTGGAGGGCGTGACCATGACAGCGTTTAAAACGCTGGCGGCACTACGTGCCTAATTGATAATTGAAAATTGAAAATTGATAATAAAAACTATGAGTAAATATGCATTAGTGACGGGTGGGAGTCGAGGTATCGGACGAGCCATCTGCGTGAAACTGGTCCAGGAGGGCTATCAGGTCGTCATCAACTACGCCAGCAATGAGGCTGAGGCCAAGAAAACGCTCGAAATGGCGGGTGGCAATGGCGAACTGCTGCCCTTCGACGTGAGCGATGCCGAACAGACACGTGCGGCAATCAGCGACTGGCAACAACGCCATCCTGAGGACTATATCGAAGTGATTGTCAACAATGCCGGCATCCGTCGCGACAACGTGATGGCGCTGATGCCTGAGGACGACTGGCACCGCGTGGTGGACATCACGCTGTCGGGCTTCTTCAATGTCACCCAACCCCTGCTGCCTGCCATGCAGCTGCATAAGTTCGGGCGCATCGTCAACATGGCCAGCGTCAGCGGACTGAAGGGACTGCCCGGACAAACCAACTACTCGGCAGCCAAGGGTGGTATCATTGCCGCCACGAAAGCGCTGGCACAGGAGGTAGCCCGCCGAGGCATCACCGTCAATGCCGTTGCCCCGGGGTTCATCAAGACGGATATGACTGAGGGACTTGACGAGGCGGCACTCAAGAAACTGATTCCCGCCAACCGCTTCGGCACGCCCGAGGAGGTTGCCGACCTGGTGGCCTTCCTCGTATCGCCGAATGCAGGCTATATCACCGGAAACGTCGTCTCCATCAACGGAGGCATGTACACGTAAAAGTAAAAAAGTAAAAAGGTAAAAAAGTAAAAAGGTTAGAATGATGAAACACGTTTTATTGTCTATTGTTTTCTCGTTGTTGTTCAGTCCCGTAGTGGCGCAGTCCGTGACCAAGGTAAGCCACTCGAAGGCCGTCAAGACCGATGTCGTGACAACAGGCGACATGACCATCCGCAAACCCGACTACATCTGCATCTCCACCGACGGCGGCAAAGACCAGCTTGTCATGGAAGGCACCAAGTTTACGATGACCCAGAAGGGCAAGAAGCACGTGACCGACAGCAAGAAGAACCCGCTTTTCGCCGACTTCCACGCTGTGCTGAAAGCAGTCATCAACCAGCAGCCCATCCCTACCGGCGACGACATCAAGGTAACCACCAAGGGCAGCGAGCAGACCGTCACCATCACCCCCTCTGGCAAGAAACGCCAGCTGTTTACCTCCTTCGTGCTTATCGTCGACAGCAAGACGTCGGCCATGAAACGTTTGCGCATGAACGGACGGAGCGAGAGCTTCACAGAATACACCTTTAAGTGAGAAAAAGGTGTGACAAAATGTAATCCCCCAAAAAGAGGCTCGGTACTGCGACAGCACCGAGCCTCCTGTTATTCGTCCCAGTCGTCCCAGTCGGTGGAGGTGCGTGAGCGACCTGGTTCTGAGCCGCCGGTGATTTCCCCGTCAATGTCCACGTCGGTAATAACATCGGTAACGTTGCTACCCGTTAGTATGCTCGAATGCTTTTGCATCACGACTGCCCGCATCGCAGGCTTTATATATTCTTGTTTCATCATTCGTTATTTATTTTTGATTCTGACACGCGTAGCGTGCCAGTTCTCTCACTTAATCACGACCTTATTGCCATTATGAATGTAGATGCCCTTCGGGAGCACAGAGGGCACAGAGGAATCAGAGGACACAGAGAGCTTGCGCCCGCTGAGGTCGTACCAGGCGCCAGCCTCATTATCAATTATCAATTTTCCATTATCCATTAGGGCAACGCCCGTCGTTTCCTCTCCGAAGTTGATGTCGAAGCTGCGGATGGCGTTTTCGTTCCCGTTATCGTTCCCGTTCCCGTTGACAACCACTCCCTTCAGCTTGAAGTAGCCGCGGCAGGCGTTCAGCTTGAAGCCCTCGACGGTCGGATAGTAGAGCTTGTTGGCAGAACCCATGTAGAGGTTGGTCTTCTCCGCACCGTCCTCATAGAGGACTGTGGGCGAGAGGATGCCGATGAAGTCCACGCAGTCTGTCTCGACGTTGGCTGTCGCCGTGCTCACGGTGACGCCGGTGAACACGGGGTTGACCAGGTTCTCGGCGGGCGACTCTTTCGAGGCCCAGCGAATGATGTAGGGCTTGCCTGCCTCAAGGGTGGTCACGGCTTGGGTGAAGTTCAGCGTCAGCTTACCGCCAGCAAACGCCGAGCCGGTGAGCGTCTTCACCTCAGCCCCGTCGAGGGGCGAACCCTCGACCACACTGACATCGAACGGCAGGCACAGCGTGTTCCATGCCCCGTCCTTATAGAGTGTGCGGCCGGCGAGCTGGAGGGGGAACTGGCCTTCGCCCCAGCCCAGATCGACGGGCGTGTGGTTGTCGGTAGTGCTGGCGAGGGCAGCGAGCAAGGCGATAGCCTTGGTGTTGTCGGCGTTGTCGCGCAGGGCGGGCACGGCGCCGTCGTCGTCGGTGATGTCGGCGACAGTGTAGTCGCCGCCGTCATCAATGCCGCCGCAGCCTACGCCGGTGGCGTTCTTTACATTGGCCACGGTGCAGGCGGTGTAGTAGTTGTTATCAAGAGTGCCGCCGTTCACGCCGCAGATGGCGCCGTACCAGTTATTGGCGATGGCAGGCACGGTGGCGCCGATGGCGAGGTTGTCAGTCAGGGTGCCGTAGTTTTCGCCTACGATGCCGCCGTACCAATAGCCAGTACAGCCCTCAGCGATGGTGAGCGTGGCGGCGCTGGTGCAGTCGCTGACGGTGCCTTCATTAGCCCCCACGATGCCGCCGTGGTACCAGGGATCGGTCTGGACGGCACGGACGAATACGCTGGCCGCAACATGGCAGTCGGTGACGGTGCCGTCAAGGTTGTATCCTACGATGCCGCCGGTGTAGAAGCCGCCGGTGATGTCTGCATCGGCGAGGGTGACGTCGTGGATGTTGGCACTGCTGCCTGTCAGGCCAAAGAGACCTTGGAAAGCGTATGCATATGTACCGCCACTGTAGATGCGGATGCCGCTGACGGTATGGCCGCCGCCGTCAAAGTTACCATTGAAGTAGCGGTAAAAGTCGTAGTTGCCACCGATGGCCTCATAGTTGATATCGTTCGTTCCGTCATTGTCCTTGTCTATGGTCAGTTCATCGGGATTATATGTGATGTCATTGCCGAGCTGGAACCATTTGCCTTCATAGTCGTTGGCGGTCTCGCCGTGGGTGCCGTTGACGCGGTGTGCCAGCAGGTCGAGCTGGTCCTTGTTATATATCATATACGGTGCTCCCTCGCTGCCTTCGCTCTCTGTGGCCCAGTCTGCTGGGTAGAGTCCTGTTCCTACAGTGGCATCTGCGTTGATGGCAAAGGTGTTTCCGCTGATGGCATTGCCGTTGACGGTGTAAGCATAGGTATAGTGCTCAGGTGCATCATCGGGCAGGCCGCCGCTCAGGGTGATGGTACCGGCGTAATAGTCTGTGTTGTCAATGTTGATGACGGGCTCGGATGTGGTTGTAATGCCAGTGCCGAGGGTGAGGGTGTGGATGCTCACGGCACCGTTGTCGTCGGTGACGTCGCTTTTATTGCATCCCACGCCAGTGGCATTCTCTGTGTTAGCTACAGTGCAGGCGCGGTAGTAATTGCGCGCTATGGTACCGCGATTGTAACCGCAGATGGCACCATATGAGTAACCAGCTGTGGGCACTACGGCTCCGATGACGAGGTTGTCAATCAGCTTACCAGTTTCATCGTTATCACCTGCGATGCCGCCGTAACCCGCTCTTTCTGTGACGTCATCACCGACGGCAAGGGTGGCACTGCTGGTGCAATGGGTAATGGTGCCCAAGTTGAAGCCCACGATGCCGCCGTGATAGTATGCTTCATTTTGAACGGCACGGATGATGACGCTGGCCGCAACATGGCAGTAGCTAACACTACCACTGTTATAACCTACGATGCCGCCGGTGTAGAAGTAGCCGGTGATGTCAGCATCGACGAGATTGAGGTTGTAGATGCTGGCATTGCTGCCAGTTACGCCAAAGAGACCTTGCTGTTTGTCACCATTGTTTGTACCGCCCTTGTAGATGCGGATGCCGCTGATGGTCTTGTTATCGCCGTTAAAGTGACCATTGAAGGTGCCGCCGTTGCCGATAGCCTCATAGTTGCTATCGTTCGTTCCGTCATTGTCGTTGTCTATGGTCAGTTCTTGGGGGTCATAGGTGATGTTGGCGCCCAGCTTGAAGTACACGCCGTTAAAGCCGTCGGCAGTTTCGCCGTGTGTACCGTTCACGCTGTGGGCCAGCAGGTCGAGCTGGTTCTTGTTATATATCATGTAGGGGTTACCTTCGGTGCCGGCGCCGCTCCAGGGGATGATGGTGAAGGTCTTCGTCGTCGAGCCGTCGTAGGCGCCGATGCCGGTCAGGGTCACGTTGTAGTCGCCCGGGTCGGTGTAGCTGGCGGGGCTGACGGTGTAGTCGGTGCCCAGGGTCAGCGGCGTCGTGCCGTCGGTGACGGTGATGACGGGCGTCTTCACTGTGCCGTCGTAGGTCTGCATCGGGATGTCGACGGTGATGTCGGTATGAGTCATTAACTTGCGGAACGTGGCCGTGACGGTGACGGTGCGGGCGGGCATCGTGAAGGAATAGACGCCGCCGACGGCCTCAAGCGGCTCGCCGTTGATGCTGACGCTGCCGATGGTGCAGTCGTCGTCGGGCATGACGGTCAGGGTGACGGTCTCGCCGGTGGCGGCATTGGCCTTGTCGGTGGTTACGGTGCCGTTGGCAATGCCCGTAGTCACGTTGACGGCATAGAGCACGGTGGCCGTCAGGTCGAGGCCGGCGCCGGTGTCGCTATAATGCGCGAAGAGGTAGAACATCGGATCATCTCCCGAGGTGGTGACGTCGATGTCGTTCTTGGTGGCTGTGTAACGGTTGTCACCAATCGCCATGACGAATTTATCCTCAGGCCCCGCTATGCTGCCCGTGAACCGCAGCAGGCTGCCCTCGGAGGCGAACAGGCGGAGACCGCCGTTGCTATCGGCGGTGTAGTTGCCGTCGGGGCCGCCGTCGTCGTATATCTTGAACGACGTCACGCCCTCGGGGATGGTGACATACTTGTTGTTCCTGGCAGGCAGGTTGACGGCGAGGCTGGTCAGGTCGTTGGTGAACGTCGGGGTGACGGTGACCGGGCCGTTGGGCATCTTGAAGGTGGCGCTGTTCGTCCACACGTTCCAGTCGGTCTTCACCGCCGTGCCGCCACTGGTCACGCTGAGGTCGCTCAGCACGTAGCCTTCCTGTGGCGTGGCGGTCAGGGTGACGGTGGTGCCCAGCTGGGCCGAGGCGGTGCTGGCCGTCATGGTGCCCTTGCTGGTGTCGGCATTGGTGACGGTGATGCCGTAGTACGTGCCCGGGCTGATGACCGTCACGGTGAGGTCGAGGCCGGCGTAGTTGACGGAAGCGTCGGAGGTGAAGTAGAGCCTGATTTCCCGCCCGGTGCTGACCACGGTGGGGATGGCGGTCTCGGTGCCGTCGCTGGTGCTGCTCACGTGGTTCAGCAGAAAGTCGCTCACGTCCCAGTTGGTGCCGTCTAAGACGGTCAGGTAGTCGCTGCCGCTCTGCGTGGTGATGGTGCCCGAGAGCTGCAGCGCGCAGCCCTCGGGGGCTGTCAGGTGGAGTTCGCCAGCGTAGCCGTCGCTGTAGTTGCGGTCCGCGCCGCCATAGTCATAAAGCTTGAACGAGGTGACGCCGCTGGGGATGGTGACAGATTTTTGATAATCTTCAATCGACTCGTGTGGCAATTTGACTTCCATCCCAGACGGCATGTTGACGGTGAGTCCGCCTTCGGCAGTCATGACGTTGGTGAACACGGGGGTGACGGTGACGTTGCTGCGGGGCATGGTGAAGGTGGCGGTGTTCGCGCCGGTGTACCATAGCATATCGGACACGTACACAATGTTGCCATCGGCGTCCCTCACGCTGAGGGCACCGAGCACGTAGCCCTCGGCGGGCGTGGCCGTCAGGGTTACGGTCTGGTCTGCGGTGGCCTTGGTCACGCTCTCGCCGCCGACGCTGGCCGTGACAGTACCCTTGCTGGTGTCGGCATTGTTGACGGTGACGCTGTACGAAGCGCCGACGAGCGTCACGGTGAGGTCCAGTCCGGCATAGCAGTCGCTGGCGTTGGAACGGAAGTTAAGGGTGATGGTGTTGGAGGTCTCTACAGAATGAATATCTATCGGGGTGCCCGCAGTGGTGCTTGTCTCACGAAATCTCTCATTGTTGCCTTCATAAATTCTCAGAAGGTCTCCTGTCAGTCCTGACGTACCATCCGTCGTTACGCTACCCGTAAGCTGAAGTCTATAGCCCTCTGGGATGTTGATGACAATCGAGCCGTTGCAGTTGGGGCTGTAGTCGCCGTCAGGTCCGCCGTCGTCATAGACCTTGAACGACGTCACACCCTCGGGGATGGATAACCTCTTGACTCCCGTCGCAGGTATGGTGATGTAGAATTCTTCCGACAAGGCGAATGTCGGGGTAACGGTGACGTCGCCATCGGGCATCGTGAAGGTGGCGCTATTCGTCCACGGGCTCAAGGTGACGGCCACGTCCTCGTCGCCACAGGTTACGCTGAGGTCGGCCAGCTGGTAGCCGTTGTCTGGCGTCGCCGTCAGGGTGACGGTCGTTTCCTCCCTCGCCTCGGTCACAACCGTTCCGCCGACACTGGCCGCAACGCTGCCGTTTGCAACAGAGGTGAAGTTAATATGATGGGCAGGTGCCTCGACGAAAGTCACGGTGATGTCAAATCCCTCATCTGAACCATACGTATAGAAAAGGAATACAACACTCCTGCTCCCGCTGGTGACGTTGAAGTCATGGGGGGCGTTTTCCTCCACCAGCATATCACCGGGATATTCGGTGTTGGTGCCCGTCCAGATCACAATACCTGCATTCGAGCAATCTATGATGTTGGCCGTGAGCTGGGGACGGTAGCCCTCGGGGGCTGTGATGACGAGGAAGCCCTCGCTGCCGTTGCTGTAGTTGCCGTCAGGGCCGCCGTCGTCATAAATCTTGAAGGTGGTGACGCCGCAGTCGCTAAGGTCGAGCGTCTTCGTGCCCGTCGTGGGCATGTTCACGTAGTACGGGTTGGTGTCCGTTCCCGTGCCGCCGTCCCAAGTGACGGCTGCCCACGCGGTCTGTGTGCCGAGGATGGTCAGCAGCACGGCGAGGAGTGCCGTCGTGGCTGCCCTCATCAGGAATGGTTGTTGTTTAGTCCTTGTTTTCATATTGTTGAATTTTTAAATGATTTAGATATTTCTGGCTCACAGGCGGACAGGCCCCCTGTGAGGCTTTTTATGTTTAACCGCCTGCAAAGATACGCATTTTTCTTGAAAGTAGGTGTCAATGATGTCGTAAATTTTTGTGCTTTTTTGCATTTTGATAATTAGCTGAATGAGCAGAAAAAAGAGGGCGAGGCGCACCGTTTGCCCTCACCCCCTCTTTTCTAGCGCCATGCGCCCCTAAGAGTTTGCAGTCTCAGACTGCTGGGGGGGTAAATGTTGTTATTGTTCTCATTGCTGTCTTTATCTTATTTTTAATTGTTGTTACTTGGTTATGGTTGATTGCGTCGTCATCATTTATGATTATAGCGCCACTTTACCTATACCCTTCATTTCCAATGCTATTTGTACACCAAGTGCTCGGAAAGCTCGCATCATCGAAGCAAGGGTAATGCTCTTGCCGCTCTCCAAACGGCATACTTGTGCACGCTGCACGCCCATCTTCTCGCCCAGTTCTGCCTGCGTGAGTTTCTGAGCCTCTCGTGCCCGCCTGATGGCCTCACCGACGCGATAAGCCTGAACGGATTCATCTACACGGCGCTCAAAATCGTCACGCTCTGGTGTCCCGATCTTGCCGTAATCCTCATCCAACATTTCTTCGAAGCTATAAAGCTTCATGTCTCCTACCTGTTTCATATCTTATTGTTTTTATTCTCAAAATACTGTTTTCTGATTCCTTCTGCCTTTATAATATCGCTCTTGGGTGTCTTTTTCGACTTTTTGACAATGCCATGAGTGGCAACGACCAACGTGTTGACGTCCTTATCCCAAAAGGCGAACAACCTGTAATAGGTTTTATTGTAGAGTGTACGAAACTCCCATATCTCCGTGCCGTCGAGCTTCTTGAAGAGTTCGTTATCACGCTCTCCTTTCTGAACCCGACGGATATTGAATCCGATCTTGCCCCGAATCTCTTTTGACAGGGATTTCAGGAAGTCTCGAGCCTCTTCCAACAAATCAAGTTCAAATACAGTCTGTTCCATTTCTTTCAGATTTCGCTGCAAGGATGGTGCAAGCCGAGAGCAATGGAGCTCGCTCCAATTGCCGAGGCGCCGCCTATTCTCGCATTTTCGATGCAAAGGTACGAAATGTTTCTTAAATACGCAACAAATAGATGGTTTATTTTAGGCTCATTCTGGAAAAAACGTGTCAATGATGTCGTAAATTTTTGTGCTTTTTTGCATTTTGATAATTAGCTGAATGAGCAGAAAAAAGAGGGCAAGGCGCACCTTTGCCCTCACCCCCTCTTTTCTAGCGAATGCGTAATTATCCATTATCCTACGAGCTCTGCTCGCTTATACCTTTAGGTGTAAGAATTTTCAATTTTCAATTATCAATTATCCATTAGCGGATGCGCTACTCTTGTAGTCGGCGATGACCGTTGCCCAGGGGGTCTTGTCCTGAACGCTGACCGTCTTGCCGTCCAGCTCGACCTCGCGCTTCTCGACGAGGTACGCCCACTGGAGCGTGCAGTAGTCCTCCTTGAAGCGCCGCGAGGTGATGTTCTCGTCCTCCACGCCGTAGGGCAGGAAGCGGATGTGGATGCCCTTCACCACGTCGTTGGGGTCGGCGCCCTCGAAGTCAGCCAGACTGGTCAGCGGGTCCTTCACCTTGGCCGAGGGGTAGAACGTTCCCAGGGGCTCCAGCTGTACCGGCACGCCCTGCGAGAGCAGCTCGGGCAGGCACTGGGTGATCTTCTTCAGCACGCCCTCCACGATGTCCACGCCGTAGATGCTGCCGTGGTCAACGAGGTGCTGTGCGAAGCCCTTCAGCGTCAGCGTCGGCTTGGTGTCGACCTCGGGGTAATACTTACCAAAAGCGAGGCTCTTGGAATTCTTGTTCTTACGGACATTAATGCCCATTGCAATACTGTTTTTTGCCATAGTTGTGTGTGTTTTTGATGGTATTAAACTATCGTTGCGGCCATCTGCATCGGGTGACCGACATCCCGCTGTAACTCACTCTTGAATTACGATGCAAAGATACAAAATAATCCGCAAATAGCCAAATTTTTACACGCTTTTTTGTGAGTTTTTTATGACCTTCTTTATCTGAGACTGGTGCTTATAAGCTTTCGTATATTTTGAATAGTAATTTTGAAATATTTCATTTTTATCTCTCTTTGCTCTCTTTTTCATTCCTTGTAGCTTTCTTTTCCTGCATTTTCATAGTGCATTTTTAGTCTAAATACAATAATGTTTATCTAAAAGCATGATTTTTTCTATGTTTTTTGGAAAAATCTTTGGAGGAGAGAAGAATATTATGTACCTTTGCGGCATAAATTTTTTTAAATATGGCAATAACTATTCTAAGTGCAAAGAATTACGCAACAACCTTGAAGGTGACCATCCAGAAGTCTGGTCGGCTTGGGTTCACAGATGACTCTGCGAAGGCACTGCGTCTGTCAACGGAAAAGTATGCTAAATTTGCGCAAGACGACGAAAATGGCTCCTTATACCTTATTATATTAGATAAGAATGATGAGGAAGCCTTTGAAATAAAAATCTCCAGTGGATACTATTATTTGTCTACCAAGGTGTTGTTCGATTCTCTGGGGTTCAAGTACGAAGATGGCAACATCATGTTCGACTTGATCCGCCGTTCCTCTCTTGACGACCAGTTTTCTGGACAGGTATACTTTATGAAACAACGTTTAACTAAAAATAAGGAAAGAAAAAATGATATAAGCGAGCCATGAAAAAGGCCCCGGATATTGGAGAATATTACGGGGCGCACGCCAACGGGTCCTCTGACAGTTTCCTAGGCTAAAAGAGGCCGTTTGCACCTTAATCCCAATAACAAATGGTCATAAAGCGGTTGCAAATATATTGTTTTTTTTGTTATCCGCCAAATAATGACCAATTATAAGGATGTTTTTTTGATTTTTTTCAAATTAGTTAGGATAACCATTAAAAACCTATATGATGTTATATTCAGACTTACTTGGTCGTATTTTGGATCAAACCCATAGGGGGCTTGACATCATCACCGATGTGCTTCCTGCCGTCGATGATGCCGTGATTAACAACAAGAAGGCGTTCCGTATACGTCCTGACGACCATACGCCGTCGGCTCACCTCTATCCTCCCAAGAATAGCGATGACAGCTGGCACGTGAAGGACTACGGCATGGGCGAGGGCGGCGGTTATTTCTCGCCCATCGACCTCTACATGTGGGACCGCGGCTACGGCCAGGACAAGTTCCGCATGGCTCTGGAGGAGCTGGCCGAGCGCTATGGCGTCGAGGAGTCGCTGTCCTACAGTACCAACAAACCCGAGATAGCCAAGCGCGATGCCCGTCCCGAAGAGATTGGGGTGCCATCCCGCGTCACGCTCTTCGATGGGTTTGGGGGCATCGACCTCAACTGCTGGGGCGCCAAGGTGAAGGCCGAACACCTGGAGACCTACGGTTGGAAAGCCGTCAGTGAGGTGGCCATCACCAGTGGCGACAAGGTCACCACGCGCAAGCCTACGCCAACGTACCCCATCTTTGCACAGGTGTGCGACTACGTCGACAGTCAGGGACTGACACAACATTTCTATAAGGTCTACGAGCCGTATCACCCTGACAAGTCCCGCCGCTTCAATTTTGCTGGCAAGAAGCCGCCGCAGAACTACATCTACGGTCTGCAAGCCGTCCGCAAGTGCTTTCAGGATCGGGGCGACGAGAAGCTGCCGGTGCTACTGCTTGTCAGTGGCGGCAGCGATGCCGTTTGTGCCTTGAGCTATGGCTACATGGCAGTGTGGCTTAACAGTGAGACCAAGGGGCTCAGCGAGGCCGACTACAATCTGCTGATGAAGTACACGCACCGTCTGGTGAATATTCCCGACATCGACTCCACTGGCATCATGGCAGGCCGCCGCCTGGCTCGCAACATCCTGAGCATCCACACGGCATGGCTGTCGGACGGCGACATGGGCGGCTTGCACGACAACCGTGGCCGCCGCTGCAAGGACTTGCGCGACTACTGCCGTCTGAACCCGTCGCAGCAGGCAATGGAGAGGCTTATAGCGCGTGCCATTAGTGCTAAGTTCTGGACGACGAGCACCAACAACATGGGCAGGAAGGAGTACGTTTTGAGCCGTACGTCGCTGGACTATTTCCTCGAGTTGTACGGTTTCTACACGCTGAAGGACGAGACCCGCAAGGAACCCGTTTACATCCACATCGAGGGCATCGTCGTAGAACACGTCACCGCCAAGAGAATTGTCGGTTTCCTGAAACAGTGGATGACACAGCTGGGACTGCCCAAGGCACTGCAGGACAAGGTGCTGCGCAGTCGCGACCTGCCTACCAACAATGTCAGCACGCTGCGCGAGCGCGACGACTTGGACTTCAGCCGTGCCACGGCTACAACGCAGCGCTTCTACTTCCGCAACTGCTGGGTAGAGGTCTCTGCCGAGCGCATCACCACCCACAATTACACAGAGTCGGACGGCCACTACGTATGGAAGGACAGCATCATCCCCCACGACTACCGCACAATGAACGACCAGTTCACCGTCACCACTGACGAGGACGGCCAGTACATCGTCACGCTATCGGAAGACGAAAAGGATTTGAGCAACCTGCTGAAGTTTATGGTCAACAGTTCTCGTCTATACTGGCGCAAGACCGACGAGTACGGAGAGCCGCTGACCCCCGAGGAAGAGTTCGACCAACACCGCTGCCTGGCAAGTCGTCTGGCCAACCTGGGCTACCAGCTCCACAGCCACAAGTCGGAGTCGGAGGCATGGGCCACCATCTGCATGGACAGCACCATGGCCGAGAGCGTCGATCAATGCAACGGCCGCAGCGGCAAGTCGTTCTACGTCAACGCCATATCCAAGACCGCCAAGACCTTCACCATCGATGCCGGCACCACATCGTTCAAGGACCCGCGCTTCCTGTTCGACGGTGTCACCAACGACACGTCGCGGGTGTTCATCGACGAGTGTCCCAAGACATTCGACTACAACTTTATCTACGGTATGGTAACGGGCGACTTCCGCGTGGAGGAGAAAAACCATCACGCCTATGTCATCCCCTTTGCCGAAAGTCCGAAGTTTGTACTGGCCACCAACTTCACCCTACAGCGTCACGACCCATCGACCGAAGGACGCATCTGGCCACAGCCGTTCTCGGACTACTACCACGTGAAGACCCCGCAGAACGACTACCGGGAGACGCGCACCATCCGCGATGACTTCGGCAAGAACCTGATGGGCTCTGAATACAGCGAACACGAGTGGCAGCTCGACTATGCCTGTATGATCCAGTGCGTGCGTTTCTTCCTGTCACTCAAGCCTGGTGAGCGTCGCATCATGCCACCTATGAGCCGCATTGAGCGTCGCGAGCAGATGGCTGCCGTGGGTAAGGACTTCCACCAGTGGGCCGACGACTACTTTGCCCCCGATAGCGGCAACCTGGACTGCGACCTGAAGGCAGAACAGGTGCTGAACGACTTCAACGCGGAGACCAAGTTCGGTTGGTCGCCCAAGAAGATGACGCAGCACCTCAACGACTATTGCAAGCTGGCCGACCACATCCAGTGTCTGAACCCTGCTACAGTCACCCATAAGCAGAAAGACGGCGAACGCTGGGTAAAACGCGACAGCAACGGCCAGCAGAAGAGCTACTATTACGTACAGTCTGTCACAACTGCCGAGGAAGCCATCGGCACCGAACCGATTCAGGCAAACCTACAGTTTGAGGCCGACCCGACATCAGCCATGTCGAGTGACCAGCCGTTCTAATTTCAAAATATCCATTCTCTTTCAAAGCCCGTCACAGAGCATGTTTCCAAAACTCTGGACGGGCTTGCTTTGTGATGTTACAGATACAGATGCTACACATGCAATCACTTCTTCCCCACTATATTTTCTTTTAAGTTCTAGCAACATAATTATTTGCATTCTAAGTGTACAAGTGTAACAGCTAACAAAGAGAGGACAGTAACCTGCTGACTGACAATCTATTCACATCGAAACAAGTGTGCTACACATGACGATACAAATTAGACACACATCACCTACAATGCCAATCTGTAACACAAGGACCATGTAACAAAAGATACTTTCCTGCTTTACATGGAGCGATTTCTTCGATGTGAGGGAGCGGCTTCTTTTATGGGAAGGAAGCGCTCGGAGATAGGGAAGATGCCGCTCGGAGATAGTTGCATTTTTCTTTAAAAAAATCCGCTGAAACATTTGGTGGTTTGGAAATAATTTCGTACCTTTGTAACTGAAAATAAGATAGTTCAGTGGAGCTATTCTTGGATAATCAATTTTTTATTAACCTTTTAAAATCTTTTACAATTATGGCAAACAAGTATGCACTTCAGAAAAACACAAACTCGAAGTCGTTGGCCTTTGGCAAGTATTATGGTCGTCCGCTGTATGACGACAAGTTCGTTGAGCTGGACGAGTTGGCTGACTTTATCCAGGCTCAGGCCTCGGTGAAGCGCTCGGACTGCAAGGCGGTTATCGACGAGCTGGGCAACGCCATCCAGCACTACCTTGGTCAGGGCCGCAAAGTGAAGGTGAACGGTCTGGGCATCTTCAAGCCTGGATTCAGCTCTGCCGGTGTCAACGACATCACCCAGTGGAACCAGGACCGCGACCTGAAGAAGACGCACCTGCTGTTCACTCCCGAGACGGAGAAGGCCGACAAGAAGCGTGTGACGCTGGCCACGAAGAAGGTGACGTGGGAGATGGCCGAGGTGGCTGTTGACAGCGAGGGCAACGAGCTCGTTGGTCGCAAGAAGATTCGCGAGGCCAAGGGCGAGGAGCAGGAGTCTGGAGACTAAGCCTTCTGCCCTGCGGGGACTCCAGTTGTGTGTGTGTTGAGAGAGAGGGAAACTCGTATGATGTACGGGCTTCTCTCTCTCTTGTTTAACCAGCGTAATCGCTCGATGCCGGCTCAAGGGCTTTTTCCCGGAGATACTTCAGGCGCTCCATGGCACGATGACGGGCTTGGAAGAACTGGAAACGATAGACACAAAGTGTCAGAATAAAATAGCATCCAGCCTGAATCCATAGGATACGATATTCAAACAGCACATCCTGGAAGGAAGCCCCCATTGAGTTCAAACGGATGTAGGCACGCGCTCCAAAGGTACTGGGGAAGAGCCAACTGACACCCTGCCAATAGCTTGGGATATTCGACTGCGGCCATGACACACCCGTCATGAACAACAGCGGTACTGACACAAACACGACGAGCAACATCACATTTTCGCGATATTTGACAGTACACGACACCATCATCCCGAAGAAAATGCTGGCAAGAATGTAGGGAAGCATCAATTTGACGAGTGAATCCCATGTGGCCAGCTGAGGGAAGTGGAATAGACGTGGGACAACGACAGTCAGCCAAGTAGCCATAATGAGGAATATCATCAAATAGCATAATGCCTTGCCTGTCACGATGGGCAGGGTATGCTGGTATCGGGAGTCACCCACAGGGAGGAGGTTGCGATACGGATTCTCATCACGGGCAGTACCTGCTGACAGTCCGATGCCAAGGACGAGGGTTTGTTGCAATATCAGCATCAGCACGGCAGGAAGAACCGACGAACCATAGCCTGCTGACGGATTGAAGATGGGGACATCCTCATAGTCCAAGGGACGAGCTGCGATGGCCTCTTCACGGGCGGTGTAGTGACCGCCAAGTTTTTTCTGCAACTCAGTTCCCATCTCCATGACAACAGCCTGTGCCGCCTGGAAAATCGCCTTGTATGTCAGCATCAGACTCATATCACAATAGACACTGACAGTCCCTTGCTGCATACGATAGACATCGGATTCAAACGAACTTGGTATCAAGTATATGCCCTTCACGATTTGACGACTGACAAGCGACTTGGCTTCGTCCAAATCTTGCGCATAATAAGCTATTCTGACATCAGATGTGGCATCGCACATACGAATGAACTGACGCGAAAGCTGACTATGCGATTCATCGACCACACAGACAGGTACGTCGTGGATGCTCTCATTATTGTATATCCACGAATACAACAACGGATAGACCAACGGCACGATGACAAAGAAGATAAGCACGCCCTCATCTTTGACCACCTGAACCATCTCCTTGCGCCAGATGTAGCAGGCGTCTTGCAATCCTTTATACAGTTTATGGAATATAGACATAGGTGAGCATTGCATTCTTGATTTTCTTCAATACCAACCATGGCAACAGCATGAAGGCTGCCAAAGCGGCAAAATGGAACCACGACTCTATGAGCGGATAACCATTGAACACGGCGGTTTGGTAAATCATACAGTAGTGACGAAGTGGAAACAGCCACGACAGCGACTGCAAGGGGCCATCCATGCCCATAACAGGGTAAGCCGCACCTGCCATGGAAATACTGAGTACAGCCCATAAAGAACTGATACTCATTGATATGCGCAATGATGGCATCAGTCCGAAAGCAAAAATACCGAAGCCCTGAGAAGCCAGCACCTGCATCAGTCCTAATAGTATCAGCATCCAAGGGCTACCCAGATGTGGGAACTGTAAATGGCAGAACACGTAGTATTCGTAGCCGAAGACGATGGCCAACCAAATAAGCGTCTGAGGCAGAAACTTGCCGAGAATGGCAACGAGCATATTATTGTCAGCCCTGGCAAGCCAGTCCTTGCCAGAGTCGAATTTCAACTCAGTACCCACAGAGTAGGCAGAGATGAGAAAGATGAAGAGCATGATGATTCCCGGCACCATGAAAGAACTAAGATAGACATTATAGCTGCTCCAAGGGTTGGCAATCTGATGCACATCCAATTTGATAGGCTGCAAGAATGCTTGTATTTGCCGGGCAGTATATCCCTTGGCGCGCATTGTGGCCTGCCCCACTCCCGCCGAGCCTAAAGTGGAAATCGTCTTCATATCCTTCATCAGCATGGAGCCCGCAGCTAGTGTCGTATTGCTGTAATAATAGGAAATCTTCGGCTGACGGCTGGCTAATAGTTTCTCTGTCGTACCTTTGGGGATATATATGAAACCGTATATTTCGTTTCTCTGGATGGCTTTGCGCGCCGCAGCCACAGTGGGAAAATGCTCTACAACCTCTGACATCTGGAGGGCATCCAACCGTCGTATCAACGAGCGCGACGTGGTGGTATTGTCCATGTCAACCACACCAACAGGCATATCAGTAGGAAGCCCATCGTCCATCATCGAAGTAAAGAAGAAGATAACCAGTATGGGGAAAAACACCATACAGAAACGGTAGATGTGATTCTGGCGCAGAATCAGCAACTCCCGCATCATGATATCATATATCTGCCTAAGCGTTTTCAATGGCCATTGGTCAATTATTTCACGATGAGCGACATTCCCGGACGCAGTCCTTCAAACTTCTGGACGGGACGAGCCTTCACCTCAAAGGTCTTCAAGTCATACTCCCCATTGGCCTTGGTAGCCTTCCACACAGCATACGATCCCTGGTCCTTCATGTAATAGACCTTCATCTCCACCTCCTTGTTAAAGGCAGGAACGAAAGCCTTGAAAGTCTTGCCGACCTCCATGCCGTTCAACTGGTCTTCCCGCACGTTGAACGTACCCCACAGGTCACTCATGACGGCGATGCTCATGATGGGAGAGCCCGTACCTACCAGTTCACCCACCTTGGGATAAATGTCGGTGACCTCACCTTCCATTTGGGCTACCTGCACCGTTTCGCTAATATAGGAATTCACTTCATTTACAGCACCTTTGGCACGACCTACCAAGGCAGCAGCAGCCTTCTTGTCCTCCTTGCGGGCACCATTGCGAGCCATCTGATACTGACTCTCGGCAGCCTTATACTGAGCTTCCATAGCCTTGTAGTTGGCATAGACCTCGTCGCGCTTCTGTTCGCTGACCACGCCTTCGTCAAACAGGCGCTGAATACGCTGATAGGACTTTTCAGCAATTTCCAGACCGGCCTTGGCCTGTTGCATCAGTTGGAAAGCACCCTGAATCTGTTCCTGGCGGGCACCATTACGGGCCATCTCCTCCTGGGCGGCAGCAGCATTCTCCGCACTCTGTGCCTGTTCCATCTTAGCACGCACCTCAGGAGCGTCGAGAATAGCCAGCGTATCACCGGCTTTAACATAATCGCCTTCCTTCACCCGTATTTCCAAGATACGGCCAGGCACTTTACTCGACACACGATACTCACTGACCTCCACCTGTCCCTGAACCACCTCTGGTCCACGGTCCAAGGCAAAAAATCCAATAACTGCAACTATGACTACCACTGCTGCAAAACCCACAATGGCGAGCAGAATGTTATTATGTTGTGTTTTCGCATTCATATCTCAATTCTTCATTTTTCAATTATCAATTATCAATTAGTGCGAAGCCCGCTACTGTAGCGTACCCAACGCTTTCTGTAGGTTAACCTGACTGAGTTTGACATCAATCTCAGCATCTATTTTCTGCGACTGCGCCTGCAGCCATGCTGTCTGCGCCTCCATCACAGTGGTTGACGAGATGACACCCTCGCTGAAACCAAGGTTGGCCATGCGCAGGTTCTCATCAGCTTTCTGGATGCTGGCCTGTGCCAGTGCCAGATTCTTGTTGGCCTCATTGACGCGGAACGTACTTTGGTTCACTTGCAGGGCAATCTTCTCACGGGCCTCTTCCAATTCAAGACTGGCAATAGCCGTGGCACCTTTCGAAGCACGAACCTTATAGGCCACATCACCCCAGTTCCATACTGGGACACGCACCATCACACCGACATTCCAGACGCCGGAGAACTTCTTCTCAAAACCGTTGTACATATTGGGGTTCGTAACAGCATAGCCACCCGTCAACGCCACCTGTGGAAGGTTGGCGGCCTTAAGGACATTCGTCTGCTGGCGACTCAAGTCCACAATATTCTGTAACTGCCGCAGTTCAGGGCGAGCAGCGCCATCACCTTGTGAAAGGACAGCAGAAGCGTCAACCTCTTGAGAGAGGATGGAGGGTGCTTCCTCTTCCACCAGCGTCACCTGTTCGTTCATGGACAACCCGCAGAGCTGACAAAGCAGCATCCTTGAAAGCACCAGTCCGTCGTTGACCTTTGTGAGCATCATCTCAGCCTCGTTGACCTTCACGCTGACGCTCAACCCTTCTGCACGGGTGGCAACACCTTCCCGAATCATTTTCTGCACGTCATCGTCCAGCTTCTTCACCAGGCTGAGATAGCCCTGTGCCAGTTTCTGCTTATGACGCAGCGACACCACCTGCCAATAGGCTTGGTCAATACTATAAAGCGTAGTCTGACGGACGTTTTCTGCACTGTTGGCAGCCATCTCCTCACCGATATCAGCCATTTTATTGAGGGCAACGATGGCACCGCCCATAAACACGGGTTGTGTCACCATAACGGCTCCGGCAAACATATTGCGGGTATCTGTATGGAAGAGGTTAACCATCTGCTGACCTTTAATGTTCAGCGCATTGGCAGCCTCTGGCAACAGCTTTTGCTGGATGACCTCCGGCGTATATCCTAACTGTGCCAACTGAGCCATATAGTCCTGAGGTAGGAAAGGTAACAATTCTGGAAGATTCGCTCCCACTTTCGTTGCCATAGTAGTACCCAGGTTAGAAAGTGACTTCTTTTGGTCGTCACTGAGCAGAGAAATCTCCTTGCTCATCCATTCATAGCCTCCCAAAGCACTGACGTGCGGCAGGTATTTCGTCCGTGCCGACTTGCGCAGGTTGGCGGCCACCTCCTGTTTCACTCGCGAGACACTCATCTGCTTGTTGTTGCGGAGCGCCATGGCTCTGCAACTGTCCAGCGACAGCAGCTGCTGGGCTACTGACGTCTGAGCAAGTCCCGCAAAAAGGAGAGATAAACCGATAATTCTACTTTTCATATTTATTTAGTAAAAGTAAAGTTGCGCGAACCGATAGCCTGACCGTCACAGAAGATGCTCACGTTATACTGACCACCGCCAAGATACTCATTGACAGGCCAGTAGAGGGTCAGCGATGTCTCCTCACCCGTGTACTCAATGGGCTTCATCATCGACCAAGCCAGTTGTTTTCCAGCATATTCAAAAGTGCCGCCACCGTTAAGCAGCTCGCCCTCAGGGGTCGTAATGCGCACATAGACATTGCGCGTGCCGTTTGATGCAGTTACGTTCTTGGTGATGGTAAAGCCTACGGCGAGCGTCCTGGCCTTGGATATCTTCTTCTCGGCCTTTCCTTTCTTGTCTAACGGCGACAGCGTGATACCCGTAGCGTCAAGCTGGGCAGCAATAGCCACCTTCTCTGACAGGGAAGCTTTCTGGGAAGACAGTTCCTGATTTTGCTGGGTGCTTTCCGCCAACTGGTTACGCACGCGGTCGTTCTCGTCCATCAAGTCCTGATTCAGACGGTTCAGCGAGTCAATCTGGATGACATACGAGCGCAGTACAGCACGGACGGTGGCGAGTTCCTTCTTCAGTCGCGTAATCTCGGCAGCATCACTGGCATGGGTACGCTTCAGCTCTTCCAAAAGCTTCTGTGTGCGCTCCTGTTCAGCAGTCAGTTCAGCAATGATAGAGTCGTTCTTGATGAAGGTCTTCATCTCACTATATTGTGCTGCAAAGTCCTGATATTCCTTCTCCATCTCCTGCTTGTCCAAGGCGGCCAGTTCCTGCATGTCCTGATTGGCCTGTTTCTCCTGCATCAGGTTATAGCCCAGGTAGCCGATTCCGGCTAACAGCAAGACAAAAACAGCGATAACAACTGATAATACTATCTTATTCATCCTTTATTATATTATATAAGGTATATTCATGTAAATTTCGTGCAAAATTAGTTTTTTTCCATGAAACTGCCAAGAAAACTTGGAAGTTTAGTAATATTTCACTATATTTGCAACATTATTAACGATAAAACGAACAAACTGATGGCAGCCAATAGCTTTCTCCGTAAGGTTTTCGACCTCTATTACGACGGTTTTCGTCAAATGACGCTGGGGCGCACGCTGTGGGCCATCATCCTCATTAAGCTGTTCATCATCTTCGTTGTCTTGAAGCTTTTCTTCTTCCCCAACTTTATCAAAGAACATGCCGACAAGGGCCAAGAAGCGGACTTCGTTGCGACCCAGATGTTGAAACGATAACGATAACTCAAAACTTAAAACTCAAAACTTA
>JAEEGH010003167.1_pt1 | contig 43722 bp, 34 predicted proteins | sample 9134181 | NCBI WGS metagenome assembly JAEEGH01 (sample SAMN16246544, study PRJNA631951) | gut metagenome | biome: gut microbiome; feature: rumen; material: DP-attached | host: Bos | place: Iran: Karaj | collected 2018-10 | reverse complement strand
CGGCGAAGGTGGGACATATCGGTCTGTACCGTGACCCCGACACCTCCAAGCCGATCGAGTATTATTGCAAGATTCCCGCTGACTGCTCCGAGCGTGAGATCTTTGTGGTGGATCCCATGCTGGCCACCGGCGGATCCGCGGTTGCGGCTGTGAGCATGCTGAAGGAGAGAGGCTGCAGAAATATCCATTTCCTGTGCATTATCGCGGCACCGGACGGCGTGAAGGCACTGCAGGATGCACATCCCGATGTGGATCTCTATGTCGGAGCGCTGGATGAGAAGCTGAACGATCACAATTACATCGTACCCGGACTGGGCGATGCGGGTGACCGTATCTTCGGAACCAAGTAAATCATACGGGGGAGCATATGGCGAAACGCGAGGGCTATATTTCCTGGCAGGAGTATTTTATGGGCGTGGCGCAGCTTGCAAGCATGCGCTCGAAGGATCCCAATACGCAGGTAGGGTGCTGTATCGTCAGCCCGGACAACAAGATCCTCTCCATGGGCTACAACGGTATGCCGATGGGGTGCGACGATGACGCTTTTCCGTGGGACCGGGAGGGAGAATCCCTCGACGTGACCAAGTATGCCTATGTGACGCACAGTGAGCTCAATGCCATCCTGAATTATCGCGGCGGCTCCCTGGAGGGGTCCACTCTTTATGTTTCGCTTTTTCCCTGCAATGAATGCGCGAAAGCGATCATTCAGGCGGGGATCCGCTGTGTGGTATACGACGATGACAAATACGCCGGCACGCCCGAGAACCGGGCGGCCAAGAGAATGTTTGACGCGGCCGGAGTGCAGTATGTGCGGTACTCCAGGAGCGGCCGCGCCATTGAGATACATATCTGATGACCGGAAAAAGATTACGCAGACAATTGCATAAAGCGGCGGCGATGATACTGGCTGTTTCCCTGGGCGGGAGCTGCCTCTTTCCGATGCATGCACTGGCAGACAAGTCCGACCGGCAGCAGGAGCTCGAGGATCAGATCGAGGGCGTGAAGGACGAGCTCGATGCGCTCGAGGACAAGCAGCAGGACACGGAAGATGAACTGAACCGTCTGAAGAATGACAAGGGGACGCTTCAGCTCAAGCTGAACACACTGACCGAGACACTCACGGAGGTCTCTGCCAATATCGAGAGCCTGAATGCGCAGATCGTGAGCAAGACGGAAGACATCGAACGCGCCGAGGCGGATCTGGAGGCGGCGCAGGAGGAAGAGGCGCAGCAGTATGCCAATATGGTGGAGCGCCTGCGCAAGATGTATGAGCGGAATTCCGGGACGGTCCTTCAGGAGCTTCTGAGGGGGAACACGATCTCCCAGATCCTCAACAAGGCCGATTACATGGAACGCATCGAGAATTATGAGCACCGCAAGATGCAGGAACTGATCGCCGTCAGGGAGGATATAGAGGAGAAGAAGCAGACGCTGGAGGAGGAGGAAGCCGAGCTGCAGACCCTTCACCGGCATGCAGAGGAGGAATCGCAGCGGCTGACGGATCTGATCGAGGAGGCCAAGGCGGATCTTGCCACCTACCGGGATCTGATCGACGACGCGGAGGCCGAGGCGTACGAGCTGGAGAAAAAACAGAAGGAAAAAGAGGAAGATCTGGAATACCTCAAGAAGCTTCTGGAGGAAGAAAAGCGCAAGTCCAGAGAAGCGCTGGACGGGACCTGGAGAAGCATCACGGATGTCACCTTCGAAGAGGGGGATGAATACCTGCTGGCGAATCTGATCTACTGTGAGGCGGGCGGAGAACCCTACGCGGGCAAGGTGGCCGTGGGCGCGGTGGTGGTCAACCGCGTTCTGAGCGGCGTGTTTCCCGATACGCTCTCGGGTGTGGTCTATCAGAGAGGGCAGTTTTCTCCTGTGGGCAGCGGACGGCTGGCGCTGGCCCTGTCGGCCGGCAAGGCCACGGACAGTTGCTATCAGGCGGCCAGAGAGGCCATGAGCGGATATACGAATGTCGGCAACTGTGTCTTTTTCCGGACACCGGTTCCGGGGCTTGAAGGAATACAGATCGGCGGACATATTTTCTATTGACAACTGGGACCGTGAGATTCGGAGACTTCATGAGAGTTCAAAGCCATACGGAAAAAAAGAATGAACGGGCGCTTTATCATGTCAGGGTGGTTCTTCGTCAGAACGGGGAAGTCGTTTCCGCGGAGGAATGGTATTACGATTTTATCCGCGAGAATTCCAGGCTTTCCCTTTTCGGGCTGATCCCGGAGGAGGACAGCCGGGACCTGCAGGACACGCTCCGCCGCGTATGCAGCGGAGAGCTGGAGTGCAAGCCGGGAGAGCCTCTGCTCGAGCTTCTCACCTCTCTGGAGAACAAGCTCGGAGACTCCTACCCTTATGTGCATCTGTGGCTGGAAAAATCGATCCATACCGAGCAGGGAAAGCCGCTTTTTGAGATGTACATCACCAACATGCTCGAAAGCAACGAAAGCATTCTCCGCAGGGAACGCATCCTCCGGAAATATCGCTATTTCATGACGCTCAAGGACGAGGAGTATTTTGACTACAATATTCCGACGGGAGAGCTGTCTCTGTACAAGTACATCAACGGGGTAGCCTTTCAGCTGTTCAAGGGGCAGATGGATGACTTCGTGAGCAGCTACGAGGATGCGGGCGCGCTGGCGACGGATCAGGCGAGGACTCAGAAGGATACCATCGTCAATTTCCTGAAAAAGGGAGAGCCGTCCTTTTCCACTTACGCGGTTTTCCGGAAGGACGGAGAGGACTGCTTCTATCGCGTGCTCGGAGGTACGCCGCAGGGCATGGAGGAGATGGTCATCGGCGTCGTGATCCCGGAGAAGGAAAATCTGGATCAGCCCTACTATAGGAAGCCGGAAGCCAGGGACCCGGGCACCGGGATCCTGAACAAGCGCGCGATCACGGAATACAGCATGGCACGTCTGGCCGCGCTTCGGGAAGCCCCCGCATGGCTTTTCATACTGGATGTGGATGATTTCAAACTGATCAATGACAATTACGGACATGCCTTCGGCGATGAAGTGATCCGCTACGTGGCCTCCATATTGCAGGAGGAAGTGGGGGAGCGCGGAGCGGTAGGGCGCTTCGGCGGAGATGAATTCTTCATCTTTCTCGAGCAGGTGATCACCAGAGAGGATCTGAAGACGCTGCTCAAGGTCATCGCGAAGGAGCTTCTGATCCGTTTTGATCCCAAGGTGCGCCTGACCGCCTCGATCGGTGTCAGCCACTATCCGGAGGATGGTGAAGATTTCGAGACACTTTTCGCAAAGGCGGACAAGTCGCTGTACATTGCCAAGGAAAAGGGGAAAAACCGGCACATCATCTATGAGGAAAAACTGCACGGCTCCCTCGAAGGCAGTTCCATCGAGAGCCAGGCCGTGACGTATGCACTGTCCAAGGAAAAGACCCGGCGCAAGGTGAGTGATCTGATCATGCAGTTGAGTGTGAAAGGACCCGGATATATCCTGGAGGATCCTTCCGTGCAGGAATCCGTGCGGGCCATCTTTGATGTGGACGGTCTGCTGATCGTGGCGGACGGCGGGCGCAAGGTCCTGTGCAGGAACGGAAGATACATCCGGGATCTGGATCCGGAGATCCTTCCCGATTTTCTTGCGGAGATGGCCGGGCGATACGATGAAAACGGCGTCTGCGTGGAGAACAATGTAGCCGGGATGAAGGAGTCGAGTCCGAACCTCTACGCGATCATGCAGGAATATGAGATCGGCGCCTTTCTCTCCTATGCCGGCAGGAAGGACGGAAAAATTGACGCGGCTGTCTTTTTTGATATTTTCAACAAAAAGAGAAAATGGAGTGACCGGGAACTGGACCTGATGGGGATCCTCGGGAACCTTCTGATACGGATGATCGAAGGCGGGTTATGACAAATATGTCACAACCCGCCTTTTCCATTGCTTGGCTTGTATGTTTTCGGTCAGGGAACGGCCTATAATCCCTTTGCATCCAGGCACGCCTGAAATTTATCGAATTTGTCCCGGTCGATCAGCATCAGCAGATCGTTCAGGTGACGCAGGCACCGGGTCATCTGATCCGCGGTCAGCAGGCCGCGCTCGAAGGCATCCGCCAGCTCGTCGAGATCCATGACCTTCATCCGGCCGCTCGGATACAGGATGACATCCGCGAGCAGGTCCGTCACGATCAGCTCCTGCGGGGAGGCCCCCTCCGAATATTCGACGATATCGCAGTACCAGTACAGGAGCGATCCGTCCTCCCGGTAGAATTTGCTTACCTTGACACCGCGGTCCAGGAAGTAACAGGAGGATCCGTGGTCAAACTCCGCCTTCGGCTTCAGGGTCTTCCACCGGGTGATGATGCGCTCCGGCGTCTGCTCGACCAGAATATCGTCTTTCAGAAGAATGCATTCCTGCGGAATCAACCGCTTACGATAGATTTTCAGCGTATCCATAGGCACCTCGTTTGTTCAAGTATATTTTTTTGAATACTCCTGCGTCAAGGGAAAATTTAGGAAATATTTACCAAGAAGCCCCCCTCGATTTCTAGACAATTTAGCAAATTTTCGGTATAATTTCAGAAGTTGATGAATTCATGGAGAGAAGATGGACAGAAAGCACTCCCGCAGAGGAGAGGATCGTAAAATTTTTCAGTCGCTGAGCCTGATCATGCAGTTCGGCCTGTATATGCTGGTCCCGATCGCCATGATGGGAGGCCTGGGGTATTACCTCGACCGGAAGCTGGGGACGCAATGGATTACGATCGTTCTGTTTTTTGTCGGGGCGATCGCCGGTTTTCAGAATATTTACCGGCTGGCCATGAAGATCATCGGACAGCCCCGCCGGGAACCGGAGGAGCCGGTCCTGAGAAATGGGAAGGATGGCAGGAAAGATGACCGCAGTACGGGAGCGTCTGAGGAGCAGAAATAGGACTTTGCTCGAGATGATGACCGGTATCGCGGGATTGGGGATCCTGATCCAGTCGGTGCTCCTGTTCTTTCCGGATCGCCTGTGGCATTCGGTGAGCCTGTGGATCGGACTCGCGACGGCGGTTCTGGCGGTTCTCCACAGCTACCGCAGTCTGGACCGGGCGCTGGACTATGATGAGCGCACGGCGCAGCGCAGGATCTATTCCGGGTATCTGGTAAGGTATTTTTCGGTGGCGGCGATCCTGGTCCTGACCTGTCTGATCCCGCAGCTCCATCCCCTGCTTACCTTCGCGGGGGTGATCACATGGAAGGGAACGGCATATCTTCAGCCGTTTATACATAAGTTCTGCAATCATTACTTTCACGAGACGGATCCGACGCCGGTGACGGAAGAGGAATATCAGGCCAGCCTGGCCCGGGAGAGAGAGGAAGGCGCTTCCATGGAAGCCGGATCCTCCGCCGGTGCGGGGGAAGGCGCCCCCGTCGACGATCCGGCACACTGACTTGTGAACCTGCACGACTATACTGGGAAAAGGAGGTGAGAGAATGGGATGTGGAATATTGTTGTCTTCGGGCGGATTTGATTCCAATTCTTTTATGATCCACGGCATCTTCAAATATTCCTTTTTCGGCCATGAAGTATGGATTACCAACACGCATGTCAGTATCCTGATCATTCTGATCTTGCTGACCGTGTTTGCCATTCTGGTGGGCAATAAGTTCAAAAAGGCCGAGATGGAGCCGAAAGGTCTGCAGAATGTCGCGGAGCTGATCGTGGAATTCCTGGACGGTATCGTCGACAAATCCATGGGAAAAGCGGCACCAAGGTATTACAACTACATAGGAACATTGTTTGTTTTCATTCTGGTCAGCAATATTTCCGGCCTGTTGGGGCTGCGGCCGCCGACAGCGGACTACGGCGTGACACTGCCGATGGGTATACTGACCTTCATCCTGGTGCACTACGCGGAAGTAAGATACACGAAACCGAAGGATCTTTGGAAGGACAAGTGCTCTCCGATGCCACCGTGGCTGCCGATCTGGCTGCCGATCAACATCATCAGCGATCTTGCGGTACCGATTTCGCTGAGCCTTCGTCTTTTTGCCAATGTCCTGTCCGGGACGATCATGATGGCGCTGGTCTACGGACTGCTGAAATGGATCGCGCTGGCCTGGCCCGCTGCACTCCATGTGTACTTTGATCTGTTCTCGGGCGCGATACAGACCTATGTGTTCTGTATGCTGACCATGACCTACATTTCCAATGCAAGGGGAGATGCATAAAGCTCCCAAAGAAGCGTAAATCAAAGGAGAGCGCCTTCAAATCCGGACAACGGATGCCGGACAGGCGCAGGCGCTCCGAAAAGGAGGAAATTATGGACTTTAATGAGAATTTTGTATTAGGTTGTTCCGCAATCGGTGCTGGCCTTGCAGTCATCGCAGGTATCGGCCCCGGTGTCGGCCAGGGTATCGCAGCCGGACACGGTGCTGCAGCGGTCGGACGTAATCCCGGCGCGAGAAGCGAGATCATGTCGACCATGCTTCTGGGGCAGGCAGTCGCGGAGACCACCGGTCTGTATGGTCTGCTGGTCGCAATGCTTCTGCTTTTCGTCAAGCCTCTGGTGTAAAAAAGGCATCGCACAACGTGCGAGACGATGAAGCGGAAAGGAGTAAAAATGGTTCTGTTAACGGGAGAAGAAATGGCCAGGCTTTTTGACCTGGACTGGCAGCTTTTGGCTGACTCCGTTCTGTCCATTGTCGCTCTCTTCGTACTGCTTTTTGTCCTGAGTTATTTTCTGTTCAATCCGGTGCGTAAATTCCTCGCCAGCCGCCAGGAGCGGATCGCGGGAGATATCCGAAGCGCCGAGGCGACGCGGACGGAAGCGGAAGCGCTGAAGGCCGAATACGAAGAGAAGCTGAAAAATGTGGACAAGGAGACGGAGGAAATCCTTCGCGACGCAAGACACAGAGCCCTCGAGAACGAGCACAAGATCATCGAGGAAGCGAAGGAGGAAGCCGGCAGAATATTGGACCATGCACACAAGGAGGCTGAGCTGGAGAAGCAGAAGGTCGCCGATGAAGTGAAGAAGGAGATGGTCGTCCTGGCATCCATGATCGCCGGGAAGGTCGTCACCACTTCCATCGACACCACGGTTCAGGACCAACTGGTGCAGGATGCGCTGAAGGAAATAGGTAATAGCACATGGCAAAGTTAATTTCCAAAACCTATGGCGAAGCGCTGTATGAGGTCGCGGTCGAAAGCGGAAAGACGCGGGAGATCCTGGATGAGATCGAGCAGGTGCGCGGGATTCTGAAGCAGAATCCGGATTTTGCGAAGCTGATGCTCCATCCGTCCATCTCCAAGCCGGAGAAGCTGAAGGTGGCCGAAGATGTCTTTCGCGGAAGACTCAGCGAGGAACTGACCGGATTCCTTCTCATACTTGTGGAGAAGGAGCGCTTTCAGGAGCTGGATAAGATCTTTGAATACTTCGCGGTGCAGGTCAAGGCAGCACAGGGGATCGGAGTGGCGTATGTCACGACGCCGATGGAACTCGATGCGCCTTCCCGCAGTGCAGTGGAGGCCAAGCTTCTGGAGACCACACCGTTTACGCAGATGGAGATGCATTATCTCACCGATCCCGAGCTGATCGGAGGGATCATCATCCGTGTCGGGGATCGTGTGGCCGACGGCAGCGTTCGCAACAAGCTCAATGAACTGACGCAGGAACTATTACAAGTCCAGCTGGGATGACCGGCCGGAAGAAAGGTGCTACAGAACAATGAATTTAAAACCGGAAGAAATCAGTTCTGTCATCAAGGAGCAGATCAAACGTTATGCTTCCACGCTTGATGTGACCGATGTCGGTACGGTCATTCAGGTGGCGGACGGTATCGCCCGTGTGCATGGCCTGGAGAATGCCATGCAGGGAGAACTTCTGGAGTTCCCCGGCGGTGTCTACGGCATGGCGCTGAACCTGGAGGAAGACAACGTAGGTGTCGTTCTGCTGGGCAGCTCCAAGAATATCAATGAAGGGGATCAGGTCAAGACGACCGGGCGCGTGGTAGAGGTGCCCGTAGGCGATGCCCTGCTCGGACGTGTTGTCAATTCCCTCGGTCAGCCGATCGACGGCAAGGGACCGGTGCAGACGGACAAATATCGCCGCATCGAGCGTGTGGCGAGCGGTGTCATCACGAGAAAGAGCGTGGATACCCCGCTGCAGACCGGTATCAAGGCCATCGACTCCATGGTGCCCATCGGAAGAGGACAGCGTGAGCTGATCATCGGTGACCGTCAGACTGGTAAGACGGCCATCGCCATTGATACGATCATCAACCAAAAGGGACAGAACGTTAAATGTATCTATGTGGCAATCGGCCAGAAGGCTTCCACGGTTGCCAATATTGTGAAGACCTTTGAAGAGTACGGTGCCATGAATTACACGACCGTTGTGGTATCCACGGCCAGTGACATGGCTCCGCTGCAGTACATCGCGCCTTACTCCGGATGTGCGATCGGAGAAGAGTGGATGGAAAACGGACAGGATGTGCTGGTGGTATACGATGACCTGAGCAAGCACGCTACCGCATACCGCACACTCTCCCTGCTCCTTCGTCGTCCGCCCGGGCGTGAAGCATATCCCGGCGACGTCTTCTACCTGCACTCGAGACTGCTCGAGCGTGCAGCGAGAATGAGCGACGAATACGGCGGAGGTTCCCTCACCGCACTGCCGATCATTGAGACGCAGGCGGGCGATGTATCCGCTTATATTCCGACCAACGTCATCTCGATCACGGACGGTCAGATCTATCTGGAGACCGAAATGTTCAATTCCGGCTTCCGTCCCGCGATCAATGCGGGTCTGTCCGTGTCCCGTGTCGGCGGCGCCGCGCAGATCAAGGCAATGAAGAAGATTGCGGCTCCGATCCGTACCGAGCTGGCCCAGTATCGTGAGCTTGCTTCGTTCGCACAGTTCGGCTCCGAGCTGGACAATGATACCAAGGAGAAGCTGGCCCAGGGCGAGCGTATCCGCGAGGTATTAAAGCAGCCGCAATATGCGCCCATGCCGGTACAGTATCAGGTCATCATCATCTATGTGGTGACCCGGAAGTACCTGCTTGATATCCCCGTCGCGGATGTTACCCGCTTCGAGAAGGAATTCTTTGAATTCCTGAATACCAAGTATCCGCAGGTTCCCGGCAATATAGCCTCCGAGAAGGTTATGTCCGATGAGACCGAGGAGACATTGAAGAAGGCGATCGTCGAATTCAAGGAAGAATTCCTGAAGTAAGCGATTCGCCGAAAGGAGTAACCTATGGCGTCAATGCGCGACATTAAGCGCCGCAGAGCCAGCATACAGGGAACCCAGCAGATCACGAAAGCCATGAAGCTGGTGTCCACGGTCAAGCTGCAGCGCGCGCGAAGCAATGCGGAAAAAACAAAGGTATACTTCGATACCATGTACCGGACGGTTGGCAGCATCCTGTCCCGTGTGGGCTGCATTCGTCACAGATATCTGCAGCCCGGAGAGTCGGAGCGCAAGGCGGTGATCCTGATCACCTCGAACCGCGGTCTGGCCGGCGGTTACAATTCCAATGTCATCAAGCTGGTGACACGCAATGAGGAATGGGATCCCGCACAGCTTGACATCTACTCGATCGGAAGCAAGGGACGCGATTATCTGGCGCATCACGGCTATACGATCCGTGAGGATCTGCAGGAAGTGATGGAGGCGCCGACCTACAAGGATGCAAGCGAACTTACGAGCCGTCTGCTGCAGTCCTTTGCGGCCGGGGAGATCGGAGAGATTTATCTGGCCTATACCTTCTTCAAAAATACGGTCACCCAGGAGCCGAGACTGATCAAGCTCCTGCCGGTGGAGATGGATGAAGAGGATCCGGATCACGACGGCAGGAAAGGCCTGCAGGCCATCATGAATTTCGAGCCGGAGGATGAGGTGGCCATTGACCTGATCGTTCCGAAGTATATCAGCAGCCTGATCTACGGTGCACTGACGGAGGCACTCGCTTCCGAGAACGGTGCCCGCATGCAGGCCATGGATAATGCGACCAGCAACGCGGAGGAGATGATCGATGATCTGTCCCTGATGTACAATCGTGCCCGTCAGAGCTCGATTACCCAGGAGCTGACCGAGATCATCGCCGGAGCGGAGGCAATTTCCTAAGCTGCTCGCAGGACCTGAAAATTATCATGTGCATCACCGTGCACAGTTAGGAGGAAAAATGGCAGGAGAAAACATAGGCAAGATCACTCAGGTCATCGGAGCCGTGCTGGATATTCGCTTTGATACCGGACATCTGCCTGAGATCAACGAAGCGATCCGGATCCCTACCAAGGATGGCGGAAGGCTGACGGTGGAGGTATCCCAGCATCTGGGCGATGACACGGTCCGGTGTATCGCCATGGGTACCACCGACGGACTGGTGAGAGGGATGGATGCGATTGCTACCGGAGCTCCCATTTCCGTGCCCGTAGGTGAGAATACGCTGGGCAGAATCTTCAACGTTCTCGGAGAGCCCATCGACAATAAGCCCGCTCCGGACGGAGTGTCTTATGCACCCATTCACAGACCGGCTCCGTCCTTTGAAGAGCAGTCCACGGAAGCGGAGCTGCTTGAGACGGGTATCAAGGTCGTCGATCTGCTTTGCCCTTATCAGAAGGGTGGAAAGATCGGACTGTTCGGAGGCGCCGGCGTCGGCAAGACCGTCCTGATCCAGGAGCTGATCCGCAACATCGCCACCGAGCATGGCGGATATTCCGTTTTCACCGGTGTCGGCGAGCGTACCCGTGAAGGCAACGACCTCTACCATGAGATGACGGAATCCGGCGTTATCGAGAAGACCACCATGGTCTTCGGTCAGATGAACGAGCCCCCCGGAGCCAGAATGAGAGTCGGCCTGGCCGGCCTGACCATGGCGGAGTATTTCCGTGACAAGGGCGGCAAAGATGTTCTGCTTTTCATCGATAATATTTTCCGTTTCACCCAGGCAGGTTCCGAGGTGTCCGCACTGCTCGGCCGTGTGCCTTCCGCCGTGGGTTATCAGCCCACGCTGCAGACGGAGATGGGTGCACTGCAGGAGCGCATCACCTCCACCAAGAACGGATCCATCACCTCTGTCCAGGCAGTCTATGTGCCTGCGGATGACCTGACGGACCCTGCGCCCGCTACCACGTTCGCACATCTGGATGCAACGACCGTGCTTTCCCGTTCCATCGTGGAGCTCGGAATCTATCCGGCCGTGGATCCGCTGGAGTCCACCTCCAGAATCCTGGATCCCCGCGTAGTCGGCGAGGAGCATTACCGTGTGGCCAGAGGCGTGCAGGAGATCCTGCAGAGATATAAGGAGCTGCAGGATATCATCGCCATCCTCGGTATGGACGAGCTTTCCGAGGAGGACAAGCTGGTGGTGTCCCGTGCCCGCAAGGTGCAGAGATTCCTGTCCCAGCCGTTCCACGTGGCTACCCAGTTTACCGGCCTCGACGGCAAGTATGTGCCCATCGGCGAGACGATCCGCGGCTTCCGCGAGATCCTCGAAGGAAAGCATGATGATGTTCCCGAGAGCTATTTCCTCAGTGTGGGAACCATTGATGATGTCCTGGCCAAGTTAAGCTGACAGGAGGCATTATGGCAGAAAAGGAAATGAGTCTGCGCATCATTACCCCGGAGCGGGTTTTTTATGAGGGAACGGCGCAGATGGTGGAATTTAATACGACCGAGGGCGAGATCGGTGTCCTTCCGGGTCATATTCCGATGACGGTGATCGTGGCGCCCGGCGTCCTTCGGATCCATGAGGAAAGCGGGATCCGCGAAGCGGCGCTGCATGCCGGATTTGCCGAGATTCTGCCGGACGGGATTTCCGTGCTCGCGGAGATCGTGGAATGGCCCGATGAGATCGACCTGGAGCGCGCGGATGCGGCATTGAAGCGTGCACAGGACCGTCTGAAGGAGAAGAACAGCGAGACCGATTTCAAGCGCGCGGAAATTGCATTGCAAAGAGCGATGGCAAGAATTCAGGTTTTGAAGTAAAATGGAATAGAAAGCAGAGAAGCGTCCTTTCTGTGAGGACGCTTTTCCTTTGCGGCGCTTTATTTTTCGGAAAGACGAACGTATTCGGAGCATGAAGAAGACAATCCTCAAAATCGTGGTGCTGGCGGCAGTATTTGTACTGACTCTGGTCATCACTTCCAAGATCATGAATACAGGCCATGAGAATCTCACGATGGAAATGGCAGAGGCGAGCTTTCCCACCGTTTCCATGGTGCGGGAGGGTGTGGTCTACAATACCCTGTACGGCTACCGGCGGGAAGGAAATGCTGCCTGCGAGAAGGGAACCGTAACCGTGCTGGGGGCTTCCCGTCAGACCGACTTTGTCGTGGATACCTACGGCCGCAGCATCCGGGAGATTTCGATGAAGGTGCGCGGGATGGAGGATGGGCGCCTGATCGAGGACTCCCCCGTGACGGATTATGAGCAGGAGGGCGACCGGCTGGTCGGAACCATCACGCTTAAGGATCTGCTGACACCGGAGAGCAGGTACAGCCTGGAGCTGGTGATCACCGCGGAGGACGAAGGGGAGTTTTACTATTACACGGAAGTGCTCTGGAGCGAACAGACCTATATCGACGATAAACTGGCCTTTGTGCTGGATTTTCATGAACGGCTCTTCGACCGGGAACAGGCCAAAACACTGACCAAATACCTGGAGACCGATCCCACGCTGGAAGACAACAGCACTTTTGCGCACGTCGGGATCCACGCGAGCTTTCGCCAGATCACGTATGGAAATCTGGCGCCGCGCCAGGTCGGTGCCACCTATGTCACGCTGGCGGACACGTCCGACACGCTTGCTTCGATCGTGCTGGATTTCCTGGTCTCCACCGGCACGCAGACCGACCGGAACCTGTACCGTGTGCGGGAATTTTACCGGATACGTTACGCGGAGGAACGCATCTATCTGCTGGATTACGAGCGGACCATGGAGCAGATTTCCGTCCCGGAATCCATGTGCAACAATGACAAGATCGCCCTCGGCATCACGGACGAGAACGTGGAGATGATGGAGAGCGAGGACGGCAATATCGTGGCCTTCCAGAGCGGCGGGGAACTTTTCTGCTACAATGCGGCCCTGGGGCGCCTTGCCCGGGTATTCAGCTTCTATGACGCGGAGCACGTGGATCCGCGGACCCTGTTCTCCTCCCGGAAGATCCGGATTCTGGATGTCAATGAGGCCGGGAATGTGAAATTCGCGGTGTACGGCTACATGCCGCGGGGAAGACATGAGGGGGAGGTCGGGATCGAGATCTTCGATTATGACGGCGCGCAGAATACGATCGAGGAGCTGGTATATCTGCCCTATGACAAGACGGCCGCGATCCTGGAGGCGGAGATGGACCGCCTGCTGTATCTGAACCGGGAGAATCATCTGTACATCACCATGGAGGACAAGGCGTACGCGATCCGTCTGGAGGATCGCACCTACGAGGAACAGTCCCTTCTGGTAAGCGGAGACAAGCAGAGTACCAGCAGGGATCATCGGCTTCTGGTGGATCTGGAGGGGGATATGCAGATGCCCTCAAAGCTCACGATCATCAACCTCAAGACGGAGAGCCAGGTATCCATCGAGGCGGCCCGCGGCGAAGCGATCTACTTTTTGGGGTTTGTCGGGGAGGATCTGATCTATGGCAGGGCCCGTAGGACCGATGTATGCCAGGAGAGCAGCGGAGCCTATTTTTATCCCATGTATATGATCGGCATCTGTGATGAGGACGGAACCCTGATCAAGGAATATGCGCCCGAGGGGATCCATGTGAAGCGTGTCTCCGTGGAGGAGAACCAGATCACGATGGAGCGGATCTCCATCGGGGAGAGCGGTACGTATCAGGTGGAGCTGCCGGACCACATCACGACCGGCAAGGATGAGGGGACAGCCAAAAATACGGTGGCGGTCGCCAACATCGACATCTACGAAAAATATGTGCAGATTCAGACCCGGGATACCATCGCGACGGATTCGCTTCTGGTGATGACACCGAAGGAAGTGGTGTATGAAGGCGGAAGAGAGCTTCGGATCGAGGCGGAGGAGGCGGCACCGCGATACTATGTCTACGAGGCCACCGGCATCGGCGGGATCTACGATTCTCCGTCGAATGCGATCCTGCTGGCCGGCGCGCGCAGCTGTCAGGTGTACGATCAGGACGGAACCCTGATCTGGAAGAAGACCACGCGGGCGATCCGCAACCAGATCATGGCGATCGGAGAGGAGACCGTGACCGAGGACAAGGACAGTCTGGCCATCTGCCTGGATACGATCCTGAAATTCAACGATGTCATCCGCAATTCGGATTATCTGATGGGGCAGGGACAGACGGTGCTGGGCATTCTGGAGGAGAACCTTCCGGATGCGAAGGTTCTGGATCTCACGGGCTGCAGCATGGAGAGCATGCTGTACTACATCAACCGGGATATCCCGGTCCTGGCGCTGAAACGGGATGGCAATGCCGTCCTGCTCACCGGATTTAACGAGACGCAGGTGGTGATCCTCGATCCGCTCGCGGGAACGCTGTCCAAGGTCAGCCAGACGGAAGCGGCGACCATGTTTGAAGAAAACGGAAATACCTTTATTACGTATATTCGGTAGATAAAAGAAAACGGAAATTATGGAAGCCCGGCAGGGGATGACCTGCCGGGCTTTTTTACTGAGTGACGGTCATCACCCATGGATGTCTCATCGGGGACGTTCGCACTCTGGGCACTTACGCAGCGGTACATAACGGGGCACAGTACGCCCCGTAAGTACCGGCGTAAGCTGCACAGCCCCGATAGAGATCATCCATGGGTGATGACCTGTTTGGTGAAATGTTAACCAACTCAATGAATGTGGTTGACAATCCAGACAAGGGGACATATACTTGACCATGTTCGGGAAAAAAGAAAGCGAGAAAACAAAATGACACGAAGAGAAAAGACATTGAAGATTTGTTATGTGGCGCTGTTTACGGCGGTGATTATTGTGTTGTCGCAGCTGCCGGGCATTCCGTTGCCGGGCGGGGTTCCGATGACGCTTCAGACGCTGATCATCCCGATGGCGGGCGTGGTGCTCGGGACGGCGATGGGGACGAGTTCTGCCGTACTGTACGTGCTTCTGGGACTGGTGGGACTCCCGGTCTTTTCCGGCTTCAAGGGCGGCCTGGGCGTGATCCTGGGGCCCACGGGCGGCTTTATCCTGTCCTTCCCGCTGATGGCCTTCTTTGCCGGACTGGGGGCGAATGCAATAAAAGACCCCAACGCGAAGAAGCTGCTTCGCGAAGGGGCGCTGTATCTGGGACTGCTGGTCGGCACCGTGCTCAATTACCTGGTCGGAACACTCTGGTTCGCGGGCGTCTACATGGGCGCGGTAAACCGTGAAACGCTTGCGACGGGATTTTCGGCCTGCGTACTGCCCTTTATCCCCACGACGATCCTGAAGATCATCCTGGCCGGAATCCTCGGGAACCTGCTCCGCAAGGCGCTGGTCCGGGCGGGCCTTCTTACTTAATTCAGCTCGCCGTTTTTGTATCTGGCGACGATATTGGTGATCCTCTCGCTCGGGTTGAGCAGATCGGAAATGGAAGAGTCGTGATTGAGCGTATCGATGATATATGCGATGTACTTGCTCAGATCGCAGTTGATATACCACTCCCGCTCTAACAGCTCCGGCGTCTGGTAGATCAGATTCGTCGTCAGGATGCGGTCGATGATACCGTCCTTATAGGCCTGATCGAAGCGCTCGAGACCGTTGGTGAACAGTCCGAAGGTGGCAAAGCAGAAGATCCTGCCGGCCTTGCGATCCTTCAGTGCGGCCGCTACCTCGAGGATGCTCTCGCCGGAGGAGATCATGTCATCAATGATGATGACATCCTTGCCTGCGACGTCGGAGCCGAGGAACTCATGCGCAATGATCGGATTTCTCCCGTTGACGATGCGCGTGTAGTCTCTTCTCTTGTAGAACATACCCATGTCGAGGCCAAGCACGTTCGCGATGTAGATCGCGCGGGACATACCGCCTTCATCGGGGCTGACCACCATCATGTGCTGGGCATCGATCTCGAGTCCCTTCACATGACGAAGCAGACCCTTGATGAACTGATAAGCGGGCTGAACGGTCTCGAAGCCGTTCAGGGGGATTGCATTCTGGACTCTGGGATCGTGGGCATCAAAGGTGATGATGTTATCCACGCCCATGTGCACAAGCTCCTGCAGCGCGATCGCACAGTCGAGGGACTCGCGGGAGGTGCGCTTATGCTGGCGGCTCTCATACAGGAAAGGCATGATCACGGTAATGCGTCTGCCTTTTCCGCCGACCGCGGCGATGATGCGCTTCAGATCCTGGTAATGATCATCCGGGGACATGTGATTTTCATGTCCGCAGAGGGAATAGGTCTGGGAATAGTTCAGTACATCCACGAGAATATACAGGTCGTGACCACGGACAGATTCGAGGATCTGTCCTTTTGCTTCTCCGGAACCGAACCGGGGCACCTTGGTCTTAAGCAGGTAGGAGTCTCTCTGGTAACCGGAGAAGGCCAGGGAGCCTTTATGCTCGCTCTCCCGCTCCGCACGCCACTTGACAAGGTAGCGATCCACCATCTCGCCCAGAGGGCGACATCCTTCCAGCGCTATGATTCCGAGCGCTCCGACGGGAATGGTTTCCAGGTTGCGCTTTTCTTCGTGATTAGCCATTTTAACCTCTCTATCATCAAATTCTTATGTTCGGGCTCTCCGATATCCTATCTCAGTGTACGCAGATCCGGTCCGGTGAGACGGACGATGTCATATCGCTCCAGTATACGGGAAGCGACGCGATCCGTGTATCTCTTCTGCAGATCTCCCATGGTCAGATTGGTGGAAATGATCATGGAACGGCGGCGAAGGGCACGCTCGTTCATCAGCGCGAAAAGCTGTGTCTCCACGAAGGAATTGGTCATCTCCGTCCCCAGATCATCCACGATCAGAAGCTCACAATCGTAAAGGGAAGACTGAAAATCATAGGGCTCATCGGCGGATGTGCCGAAGCGTTCTCTGGCCAGTGCATCAAACAGGCTCTGAGAACTTAAATATACCACGGAATGTCCTTTTTTCAGGAGTTCCGAAGCGATACAGCAGGAGAGGAAACTCTTGCCGGTACCTACTGTACCACAAAAGAGCAGATTGCGGTAGTTTGTTTCGAAAGAATTTACAAAATCACGGCAGATGGAGACGGCCCCCTTCAGGTGGGACAGATCCTCTCCGGTGTGGTATTCGTAGGTCAGCGTGTCAAAATTCTGTTGTTCCAGGAGCCCCTCAAGATTGGACTGATGATAGAGCACCCTGGTCTCCCGGACCTTAAAGCAGCGGCATTTCGCAAGGCTTCCGTCCGGACGGGTAATATACCCGGTATCCCGGCACATCGGGCAGTGGTAGACCGGCGTCAGATCCGCCTCGGAAAATCCGCCGTCCGCGAGCATTTTAAGGCGCTGCTGCATGGCTTCTTCCAGATCCTGCCGGACCCCGGCCGCTTCCTCCTCGTGCTGGTTTAAGCGAAGCTTGGTCTCCTGCACGGAGAGGGAGGCGATCCTCCGTTCGAGCGCAGGGAGCCCCGGAAGGGCCTCCTCGATCGCGGCGCGCCTGCGATCCGCCTCTTCCTCCGCCTGCATACGCAGATCGGAGTATTCCCTCATAATATCCTGATATTGCTGATTGGTAAGCGGCATATCCTAGTCCTCGTTCTTGATCTTGCGGCTGGCAATGGATTCGTAATCGGTCCCGGACTGCGCGAACTGATGGAAATTGCCGCGTGCGGAAGAGGTGCCCCTTCCGGCATCCGTCTTGCCGCCGGAAGCCTTGTGACGTTCATCCTGCGCGTGGATCTCTTCCATGGAAGTGATCTTCTCCTCGTGCCAGGAGGTCAGGATCCGGTCCGCATATTTGATCCGATTGGAGTCGGTCGCCAGCACGGTCCGCTTGCAGGCTTCCAGGATGATCTCCAGAGGGAAGGCGTATTCGCCCGTCCAGCGGGAGATATATTCGAGCTCCGGAGCGGTGGGCGCATTGGATTTGCCGAGTCCGTTCATGATGGAAGAAACCGTGGTGTCATAGGCAGTTACGTGCTGCTTCGCCTGTTCCGGGGTCTTGATCCCCTGCTCGGCCCAGGCGATGGCCACGGTCTCGATGTAGCGCGTCGCGCGCTTGCCGCGCTCAGCGCAGTATTGCAGCAGATAATCCGCCAGATCCTGGGAGAAGCCGAGCTCGTCCCGGATGTACAGAAGCGTGTCCACATCTCCGGCGGTCAGCGGTCTGGAGAGATAGGTCTCCGCGAGGAACAGAAGCTGGGAACCGGGCTTGGACGCGCGGAACTGCTGCACCTGATCCCGGGAGTAGGAAGGCTTCGGCGGAGCGGCCGGCGCATTCGAAGCAGCCGGAGGTGTCTGTGCGGCCTGGGATGCTTTCGAAGCGGCTTTGCGCTTCGGCGCGGGCACAATGGCAGCAGGTACTTCCTGCGGCTCGTGGGTCGCTTCCGCGGGCGGAAGAGAAGAGGCCTGCATGCAGAGATTCTGCATGAGGATCCCGCTGAGCACATTGTCCTCATTGTACTCGAGGACCAGAAGTCCTTTCTTTTCCCAGTACCGCAGCGCACGCATGACATCCGTCTCAAGGTAATTGAAGGTCTCGCAGATGTCCGGAACGCCGGTCTTGAGATGGGCGTTCATCATGCGGAGCAGATAGAGATAGATCTTGAGCTGCGCATTGTTCGCATCGAGCATATATTCATCAATGAAGCGATTGGAAACGATCGTCGCTCCGATGTAACTGTCCTGATAGATATTCAGATCTGCCATAGTTTCTCTTGCCCCCCAAGGTCTCCCCCACCGGGTCCGCCGGCCGCTTTCCCTGCGGCATCGCATCCGCCCCGAAATCGTACAAGAATCGTTATAGCATACCGCTTTCCAAAAACAAATGGGCAAAGTGACAATTCGGACAGGGCACCTTTTGGGAAAGGAGAACGGTGGATATTGTGGATATTGTGGATGAAAAAGAGGGACATCTGAAAAACAGGGTTTTATGACAGGTGATCTGAAAAAAAATATCCACATCGCGGCTTCCGCGCGGAGGCGGAGGCAGGATGTGGATAAGGTGGACAGTCTATTTTCCGAGAAGGGATTCGCCGACTTTATAGATATCTCCGGCTCCCATAGTTATCAACAGGTCACCCTTTCGGCAATTTTCCGAAAGAAATTTTTCGATTTCTTCGAAGGAGGGGAAATAATAACACTCCTTGCCGCGCTTTTGGATCTCCTTCTGCAGATCCTGAGAGGAGATGCCGATGGTATTCTTCTCGCGGGCCGCATAGATATCCGCAAGCACGATCTTATCCGCATGGGACAGCGCCTCGGCAAACTCGGGCAAAAGCGCCTTTGTCCGGGTGTAGGTATGGGGCTGGAAGGCGACCCAGAGGGTTTTGTGCTCCGCGCGTGCGGCGGTTTTGAGCGTCGCAGCGATCTCGGTCGGATGGTGGGCGTAATCATCGATGATGGTGACGCCGCCAGTCTCTCCCTTGAACTGGTACCGGCGATCCGCACCGTGAAAATCCGAAAGGGCCTTCACGCTGCAGGGACGGTCCACAGCCAGCGCGTCAGCGCAGGCGATGGTGGCCAGTGCGTTCAGAATATTATGTTCTCCGGGGACGGACAGGGTAACAACCTGCCCCTCGCCTCTGCCGCGGCAGACAAAGCTTCCGCAGCCGTTCCGGTCATAGGAGATCTCCTCCGGGTAATAGTCGACCGGATCTCCGTAGGCATCCGTACTGCTCGTGCCAAAGGTGATCACTCTCGCGCTGACGCCCTCCGTCAATTCCCGGTAATCAGGGATATCCGCGCGGATGATCAGGGTGCCGTCCGCGGGAAGGAGCTGCGCAAAGCGATGGAAGGAATGCCGGATGTCCTCCAGATCCTTGAAAAAGTCCAGATGGTCGGCCTCCACATTCAGGATCAACCCGATGCGGGGGAAAAAGCTCAGAAAGCTGTTGGTATATTCGCAGGCCTCCGCCACAAAGTAAGGGGAGTGCCCGATGCGCAGATTCCCGCCGATGGAAGGCAGCATGCCGCCGACCGTGAGTGTGGGATCCTTCTCCGCATGTAACAGCACTTCGCTGATCATGGAGGTGGTGGTGGTCTTGCCGTGGGTGCCGCTGACAGCGATCGGATAATCGTAATTCTTCATGATCTGTCCGATGAGCTCCGCCCGCGACAGCTCGGGGATCCCGAGCTCCCGAACGGCGATGTATTCCGGATTGTCCTTACCGATGGCACTCGTAAAGACGGCCACATCGATGTCCGGCGTGATATTTTCCTTCCGCTGCCCATAGAAAACGGGGATTCCCTTGCTTTCCAGGATCTCCGTCAGCTCGCTTCTGCTCCGGTCGGATCCCGACACGGTAAAGCCCGCATCCTGCAAAAGCTCTGCAAGGCCGCTCATGCTGATGCCGCCGATGCCCACAAAATAAACCTTTACCGGATGATTAAAATCAATCTTGTACATGTCTTCTCACCTCGCTGCGCATACTATAGCACAAGAGAGAATTTTTTTCAAAATGCGCGGATCTGCTTGTAGTACATGGATTTACAGCGTGCTATAATCAGTTCGTACGCATCCATTTTCCAGAAAAACGGAGGAAGAAATATGAAGGTTCGCAAGCTGAGTCTTACCCTGCAGATCCTTATCATCAACATCGTCATACTTTTAATTTCAACGGTCGTGCTGGGCACCACCCTTACGGTGATGTCCGAGACCACCATGGTGATCCTGGTAAAGCAGCGGATGATCGATATCGCCAATGCTGCGGCGGCCAGCCTGGACGGAGATGCGCTGGAGGCGCTCGAGGACGGGGATCAGGAGACGGCTCCTTTCCTGGATGCCCTGAATACGCTCGGGATCTTCCGGGATCATACGGATCTGGAATATATCTATTGCATGAAACAGACCGGGCAGGAGAGCTTTATCTTTACCGTGGATGCAGATCCCGAGGAACCGGCCGACTGGGGAGATCCCGTAGAGGTGACGGAAGCGCTTCTCGTTGCGGGAGCCGGTACGGCGGCCGTAGACGATAAGCCTTATTCGGATGAGTGGGGCAATCATTACAGCGCCTACAGTCCGGTCCGGAACTCCTCCGGAAAGGTGGTAGGGGTCGTTGGCGTCGACTTCAGCGCGGAATGGTACGATACCCAGGTAGATCACCTGGTGAGGACCGTCATCCTCCTTTCCGTGGTGCTTCTGGCCTTCAGCATCCTGGCCATCCTGCTGCTCACGGCCAGGATCAAGAAAGGCTTCCGGGCGCTGAACGATAAGCTCAGCGACCTAGCGGACGGTTCCGGCGATCTGACCAAGAAGATCGAGATCTCCAGTGGGGATGAGTTTGAGACCATCTCCGGCAATATGAATACCTTTGTGGAGCAGATCCGGGAGATCGTATCCGGGGTCAAGGAGAATGTGTCCGATTCCATCTCCGCATCCGGGGAGCTGTCCGAGGTAGCGCAGCGCGGTTCCCGGACCATGGGAGGCCTGTCGGAGGCCATTTCCCGCGTATCCGCCGGCGCCCTTCAACAGGCGGAGGATGTGACCACCGCTTCCGGCAATGTCCGGATGATCGTGGACCGGCTCGGTGAGATGACGGAAACCGTCAATGAAGCGGAAAAGAACACGAACAGTATGTCGGATAATTCCAGTCTGGTGGCCGGAAGCTTCGATGAACTGATCGCCTCCATCCAGGATTCCATGAAGGAGCTGGAGCAGGTAACCAGAGAGATGAGCGGCGTGGGGAGCTATGTGGAGCAGGTTACGGAAGCTGCGGATGCCATCAATGCCATTGCCACCCAGACCAATCTGCTGAGCCTCAATGCTTCCATCGAAGCGGCAAGAGCGGGAGATGCGGGCAGAGGCTTTGCCGTGGTGGCCGACGAGATCGGAAAGCTTGCCGTGCAGTCCAACGAGTCCTCAGCCTCCATCAAGAGCATGATGGATGAATTAAAGACCCAGACGGAGAAAACCATACAGCTCGTGACGAAGCTCAACGACGTCATGTCCCGGCAGGAAGCCACCAGCACGGGCTCCAAGGAGTCTCTGTCCACACTGTTTGATCAGATCGAAAAGACCAGGGAAAACTTTGGGATCATCCGGGAAAATGTGGATGGCATCAGCGAAGCCTGCAACCAGCTGGACGGAACCATCGGTTCTCTCTCCTCCATATCCGCTGAAAATGCCGATTCCGCCGAGACCACCGCACAGGCCTGTGAGGAGATCGCAGGCATTGTGGGCAGCGTCTCCGAGAAGGCAGGGACCATCAAAGCCCATTCCGATGACCTGGGCAATATGGTGGGGAAGTACCGGGTATAAGAGCTTGAGCCCACAATGAACCGCCGGATTCCGTCCGCAGGATCATGGGAGATCTGGAAGGCGTAGTGAAAAATATAAGCTTATTGGAGCGGAACGTAGGAACAACATGAACAAAAGTAAAAGAAGTAAAAGCATCCTGAGTCTGATCACGGCCATGACGCTGCTGACAGGGGTAATTTATCCGGCATTGCCGGCCGGGGCTTCCCGGCTTCCGGATCCGGAGACGCAGGTTGCAGCCCGTTTTCAGGATGTGCAGGATACCGTGGTGGTCCCGGTTACGGAAGATCCGGACCCGGCGCTGAGCTTTACCTATGCGCCGCAGAGCGCATCGCAGGCCGCATCTTCCGTGACGAAGGCAGACAGCAGGTATTGGAAGCAATTCAATTCTGGCGCGATCCTGAGCTATCTGACCCGGGACGAGAAGGAGCTGTACCGGAGATATGAGGAAGCCTGCATTGCGGTCATGTCCGACACCGCAACGGATTTTCCGAGTACCTCTATCTATGTGGATGTGAGCGATCTCTCGCTCGGAGATCATCTGGATCCGGCCCAGCTGAATTATATGTTCAAGCTCAGCTATCCGCAGTATTTTATCCTCTCGAACTCGATCGGTTACTCCTTCGGATACATTTACATGTACCCGGAGTTTCAGTCCGCCGCCTTCCGCTCGGCGGCCGTGAACGAGTTCCGGACCACGGTGGACGCGTGGGTAGCGCAGGCAAATGCAGCTGTGCGCCCCGAGGAGAAGGAGAAGGCGGCGCATGATCTCCTCTGCGCCAATTGCTATTACGATTCTGCGGCTACGGACCAGCACAACATGTATGACGGCACCACCCGATTGATCGACTGGGACCAGGGCGCTTATTCCGTGATCCATGACGGCAAGACAGTCTGTGCCGGTTACGCTGCGGTCTCCGGGATCCTTCTGAGCGCACTCGGCCTGAAAGTGCTCAATCCCACCGGAAGCGGGCACGCATGGAATGTGGTCGGACTTCACGGCAGCTGGTATCTGTATGATGCGACCTGGGATGACCTGGATGACGCTTATGGGGATGTATGCTGCTATGTGCATTACAATGCGCCCGGAGTGGACCCGGACGGCTCCTATGTCGGCGGGCATACACCGGAATTTTCGGCGCATGCGGACTGGGAACACAATCTGCCCGTGCAGAATAAATATTCCAATGTCCCGCTGGATTATGACGGTCCGGACGGCAATCATGCCGAGGTCTATTTTACGGTGGGGGATTATACCTATTTTGTCACGAACGGATACTCGGATTACGGCGCCTTTACCGCGGAGCTGGTGGGCTGTGCCTGCGGGTCCGTACCGACGGATCGTCCGCAGACGGTGACCTGGCTGGACAAGACCTACCAGGTGACGTATGCAGGTGCCGAAGACGGGGGCAATGACGACAGTGACGACAGTGACGGGCAGGACGATGACGACGACGATGACCGTACGCCCATCCCCGACGATGAGAGGGAGGCGCTGATCCGCGCGTTCGTTTCCCGCATGTACACGCAGGCACTGGGCCGTGAGGCGGAACCCGCCGGTCTCGTCGACTGGTCCTCCCAGCTGATGGCGCATACGAACGATGGCGCAGGGCTGGCCTACGGATTTATCATGAGCGATGAGTTCCAAAGGCGTGCTCTGCCCGATGAGGCCTATCTGACGACGCTGTATCACACCTTCTTTGACCGCGAGCCGGACGAGAGCGGCTACAATAACTGGATGAACGCCCTTGCGAAGGGAGCCGGCAGAGCGTCCGTGCTGGCAGGCTTCGTCAATTCCGATGAATTCGGCAACCTCTGCAAGCGGTACGGCATCGTCCGCGGCACCATGCGCGAGGACGGAAGCGTGGTCAACGCCGGCATCCGTGCCTTTGTGGAGCGCATGTACTTAAAGTGCCTCGGCCGCGCGGGCGAGGAGGACGGGATCGTCAGCTGGACGAACCGCATCGCAAACGGCGAGTGGCAGGCGGGGGATGTGGCGAAGGTCGGGTTCTTTTGCTCCGAGGAGTACCGGAACAAGCATACCGACAACGACACCTTCGTGAAGGATATGTACCATGCCTTCTTTGACCGTGAGCCGGACGAAGGCGGATACAATAACTGGTTCGGAAAGCTCGAAAGGGGAGCGGACCGCCTGGAGATCATCTACGGCTTTACCGATTCGGAGGAATTCGGGAACCTGCTCCGGAGCTACGGACTGTAAGAGGGACGTTTCAAAGGTCCATCAAAAAGGGATTGCAACTCATCTTGGAATGGGTTACAATCCCTTTCGTGCCTTCATAAGGCCGCGTCAGTTCGAAACCTTCCTGACGATAAACAAAACTAAAGGAGAAAAAAATGAAAAACAAAGGTATCTTATTTCTGACCCAGGCAGCCATGATCGCTGCCCTCTACGTGGTGTTGACGGTATTTATCAACGCCTTCAATCTCGCCAGCGGCGCCATTCAGGTCCGCATTTCCGAAGCCCTGACCATCCTGCCCTTTTTTACGCCGGCCGCCGTACCCGGACTCTGGCTGGGGTGCCTGATCGCCAATCTTGTGACCGGCTGCGCTCCCTATGACGTCCTGTTCGGAAGCATTGCCACACTGCTGGGCGCGCTCGGCACCTGGAAGCTGTCCGATTTGATGAAGCATAACAAGGCTTCCCGTTTCCTCGCTCCCATCCCGCCGATCCTCGCCAATACGCTGATCATTCCCTTCATTCTGGCGTATGTCTATGGACTGCCGGATGGAATCCCTTACCTGATGCTGACGGTCGGTGCGGGCGAAGTGCTCTCCTGCGGCGTCCTCGGGATCGTTTTGCTCCTGGCACTGCTCCCGCAGGCCGGCCGCATCTTCGGAAACGGGGCCGGGAAGGGAACGGCAGAATAATCCATCTTCCCATATAGGTTAAGAAACGTCCGGCAGATCCCTGCCGGGCGTTTTTTGCGGCCCAAAGACCGGCAGGCGGATAACGGGATTTCTACCATATTTTGGGAGCGGATATCCACAACCACAAAATGTAGAAATAATTGATAAAAAATTGTGAAAATTTTAGATTTTTTTGTGCAATATATGTTAAATTTCAGAAAATAATGCTACAATAAAAACATCACCACAGGAGGAGGTAGGACCATGGTTAAAAAAGAGATGATTGCCATGCTTTTGGCCGGCGGACAGGGAAGCAGACTCGGCGTTCTGACGAGCAAAGTGGCAAAGCCTGCCGTGGCATTCGGAGGAAAATACAGGATCATCGACTTCCCGCTTTCCAATTGCATCAATTCCGGCGTGGATACCGTCGGCGTGCTGACCCAGTATCAGCCGCTGCGTCTGAATACGCATATCGGGATCGGTATTCCCTGGGATCTGGACCGCAACATCGGCGGCGTCAGCGTGCTTCCTCCCTACGAAAAGAGCACCAACAGCGAGTGGTACACCGGTACGGCCAACGCCATCTACCAGAATCTGGAGTACATCGAGAGCTACAATCCCGAGTATGTCCTGATCCTCTCCGGTGACCACATCTATAAGATGGATTACGAAGTGATGCTGGACTTTCACAAGTCGAAGGGGGCGGAGGTGACGATCGCCGTCATGCCGGTTCCCATGGAGGAAGCGTCCCGCTTCGGTATCATGATCGCCGATGAGAACAAGCGGATCAACGATTTTGAGGAAAAGCCGGCGCATCCCCGCAGCAATCTGGCCAGCATGGGCATCTATATTTTCAACTGGAAGACCCTGAAGGAGGCGCTGATCTCGAACCGTGACCTGGAGAATCTGGATTTCGGAAAGCATGTGATCCCCTACTGCAAGGACAAGGGAGCTCCGCTTTACGCCTACGAATTCATCGGCTACTGGAAGGATGTCGGAACGCTGAACTCCTACTGGGAAGCGAACATGGAGCTGATCGACATCGTTCCCGAGTTCAATCTCTATGAGGAGTACTGGAAGATCTACACCAAGAGTGAGATCCAGCCGCCGCAGTATTTTTCGCAGGATTCGGTGGTGGAGCGCTGTATCATCGGCGAGGGCTCGGAGATCTACGGGCAGGTGTACAATTCGGTGATCGGCTGCAATGTCTGCATCGGTCCCGGTGTCGTGGTCCGCGATTCCATCATCATGAATGAGACCGTGATCGGCGAGGGCTCGGAAATCTACAAGGGCATCGTGGCCGAGAATGTGACCATCGGCAAAAACGTCAAGCTCGGTGTCGGAGAGGAGACGGACAATGATACCGCGCCGCATATTTACAATCACGGGCTGGTTACGATCGGGGAGAAGAGTGTGATCCCGGATCATGTATCGGTCGGCAAGAATACGGTGATCTACGGGATCACGCAGCCGTCGGATTACCCGGATGCATATTTACCCAGTGGCAGAACACTTATAAAGGCAGGTGAGTAGATTGAGAGCAATCGGTATTATTCTGGCCGGAGGAAACAATCATCGAATGGCGGAACTGTCACAGAAGCGTGCGGTTTGTGCCATGCCCATTGCCGGCAGCTATCGCAGCATTGATTTTACCCTGAGCAATATGTCCAATTCCCACGTGCAGAAGGTGGCGGTTTTCACCCAGTTCAACGCGGGGAGTCTGAGCACGCACCTGAATTCCTCCAAATGGTGGGATTTCGGCCGCAAGCAGGGCGGGCTCTTCGTGATGACCCCGGCGATGACCAATGACAACAGCAGCTGGTACCGCGGAACGGCGGATGCGCTGTACCAGAATCTGTCCTTTCTCAAGAACAGTCACGAGCCTTATGTGGTCATTGCTTCGGGAGATTGCGTTTACAAGATAGACTTTAACAAAATATTGGAGTATCATATCGAGAAGAAGGCGGACATCACCATCGTCTGCCGCGATATGCCCGAAGGGACGGATCTGAGCCGCTACGGAACGGTCTCCATGAACGAGGACTGCAGGATCATGGAGCTCGAGGAGAAGCCGCTGAAGCCCAAGACCGCGACGATCTCCTGCGGTATCTACATTCTTCGCCGCCGCATGCTGATCGAGATGATCGAAAAATGCGCGGAGGAGGACCGGTATGATTTTGTCCGCGATATCCTCATCCGGTACAAGGATGTGAAGCGGATCTACGGCTATAAGATCACCGGATACTGGGGGAATATCGCATCCGTCGAGGATTTCTACCGCACCAATATGGATTTTCTGAAGCCCGAGGTCCGGAATTATTTCTTCAAGGAATATCCGAATATTTATTCCAAGGTTGACGATTTGCCTCCGGCAAAGTACAATCCAGGTGCACAGATTCACGGCAGCCTGATCTCCAGCGGCTGTATCGTGAACGGAGTCGTGGAGAATTCCGTGGTGTTCAAGGCCAGCTACATCGGCAACAACTGCGTGATCCGCAACTCCATTATTCTCAATGATGTCTACATTGGGGACAACACGACCATCGAAAATTGCATCGTAGAGAGCCATAGCACGATCAGGGGTGGCTCTTATTATCAAGGGGACGATGGAATCAGGATCGTGGTGGAACGCAATGAGAGATATGTCATCTGATCCACCAGCGTCATAGACGGATCGTCGATCGCGCTTGCGCGGTGAGACGATCGGGCTTATGACGCGCCCAAACACGAGCAAGTAGCGATTTGCGAAGCAAATCAGCGGATTGCGAGTGGTTGGAGGCATAGACGGAACGTCGATCGCGCCCTCGCGGTGAGACGCGAAGCAATCCGTGGATACGATCGGATGTCGAAAGTACAAAACAGCAGCTAGTTAATTGCACAAAATTGGAGGGAAGTATATGCAGATCACTGACGTGCGGGTGCGGAAGATTTCCGCCGAAGGCAAAATGCGCGCCGTCGTCTCCATCACATTGGATGACGAATTCGTCGTGCATGACATCAAAGTAATTGAAGGGGAAAAGGGCCTGTTCATCGCAATGCCGAGCAAGAAGGCAAACGATGGCGAGTACCGTGACATCGCTCACCCCATCAACAGCCAGACCAGAGAGAAGATCCAGACCCTGATCCTGGATGCCTATGAGAAGGCTGCCGAGGCTGAGACGGACGGAGAATAAATCCATAGTCGATAGCGAAACCCTCTGCGAGTCCTGTACTTGCAGAGGGTTATTTATGAGGAACAGGAAACATGTATTTGATCGCAGGACTGGGGAATCCCGGAAAAGAATATGAAAAGACGCGGCACAATGTGGGATTCGAGGTGCTGGACCGCGTGGCGAAGGAGATGGGCATCCGCACAGAGAGCAAGGAGCTGCGCGCGCTGGTCGGCAAGGGGCTCTGGCGCGGAGAGAAGGTGCTTCTGGTCAAGCCGCAGACCTATATGAACCTGAGCGGGGAGAGCATCGGAGCGCTGGCGGATTATTACAAGATCCCGGCGGAGCAGGTGATCGTCATTTCCGACGATGTCGCCCTGCCGGTCGGAAGTCTGCGCGTGCGGAAAAAGGGGAGCGCCGGCGGACATAACGGACTGAAAAACATCATCCTCCACCTGGGAACGGAAGACTTTCCGAGAGTCCGGGTCGGTGTCGGGGAGAAAAACGAGCATCAGGATCTCGCGACCCATGTGCTCGGCCGCCCCGGGAAAGAGGACCGGGCCTGTCTTGAGGAGGCCATGGACCGCGCGGCCCTGGCAGTGCTCTGCATCCTGGAGAGCGGCCCGGGCGAGGCCATGAACCGCTTCAACGCCAAAAAACGGGAAGAGGAGACGGAAGAAAGGAAGTAACGCATGAAAGCGCTGATGCAGCCGCTCTCGGAGCTGGCAGACTACAATCGAATCCGTGAGATCATCGGAGGGGATTCCCATGTGCACAAGGCGGGAACCGTCTCCATCTCCGGCTGTGCCTCCTCCCAGCGCCTGCACCTTGTCAGCGGTCTGGGGGAGAATCTTCGGGTCCGCGTGATCGTGGCGCAGGATGATCTGCGCGCCCATGAGATCTACGACGAGTACCGATTTTATGACAGAGATGTCTTTTTATTCCCCGGCAAGGACCTGATCTTCTTTCAGGCGGACATCCACGGCAATCAGCTCTCGGGGGAACGGATGCGCACGCTGCGCGGGATGCTCGAACGGGAGAAGATGACCATCGTCACGACGATGCCCGCGCTGATGACGCTGCAGCCGGTGCTGGACCGGGACAAGCTGGTGCTGACGATCGCCAGGGGAAGTCTCTGTGAGCCCGCAGCCCTGGCCGTAAAGCTGGTGGAGATGGGGTATGAGCGGACGGCCCAGGCGGAGAGCGCCGGTCAGTTTGCCATCCGCGGAGACATCATCGATATCTATGATCTGACACAGGAAAATCCGATCCGCATCGAGCTCTGGGGCGATGAAGTCGAAGCCCTTCGCATGTACGATCCCTTCAGCCAGAGATCCATCCGGAACCTGACGGAGGTCAGCATCTATCCGGCCACGGAATTCCCCATGGACCGGGAGCGCCTCGAGGAGGGCGTCCGCAGGATCACGGAGGAATCGAAGAAGCAGGAGGAGAAGCTGCGCAAAAAATTCCTCACCGAGGAGGCGCATCGCCTGTCCAAGATCACCAAAGAGCTCTATGAGCAGACGCTCGAGCTCGGCGGCAAGGTCAATCTCGAGAGCTATGTCCACTATTTTTATCAGCCGGAGGAGCTTAAGACCCTTCCCGAATGGATCGCGGGGATGAGCGGAAGCGGCATCTGCTGGTTCGTGGAGGACCCTGCGCGGAGCAGGGAGCAGGCGGAGGCGGTCTTTGCGGAATTCCGGGAGAGCTTTTCCTCGCGCCTTGAGAAGGGCTATATCCTGCCCGGTCAGATGGACCTGCTGCAGGCCCCCGAGAAGGTGGCGGCCACGATGGAAAAGAGCCCGGTGGTGCTGCTGAGCACGCTGGCCGCCGGGAACGGGTATTTTCATCCGGAGTATCGCTATGAGCTGCTGACGAAGGCAGCCCCGACCTACCAGGGAAGCTTTGAGCGCCTGGCGGAGGATCTTCAGCAGTACCGCAAGAAAAAATACCGCGTGCTGATCCTGTCCGGATCGCGCACCGGGGGCGCCCGCATGGCGCAGGATCTGACGGACCTCGGCGTGGCGGCCGCTTACTCGGAGAATCCGGAGCGGGAGCTTGTCACCGGCGAGGTGCTGATCTCCTATGGTCAGATCGCGGCGGGCTTCGAATATCCGCTGTTGCAGTTTCTGGTGCTCACGGACAGCGACATCTTCGGCGCCCAGCGCAAGAAGAAAAAGCGGAGAAAATCCGCCTACCGTGGCAGCAAGATCTCCAGTCTGGAGGATCTCCACCCGGGGGATTATGTGGTGCATGAGACCTACGGACTCGGGAAATACCGCGGCATCGAGAAGGTGGAGTCCGGCAAGGTGGTGAGAGACTATATCCGCCTGGAATACCGCGAGGGCGGCACTCTGTACGTATTGGCCACGGAGCTGGATGCCATCCAGAAATACGCTTCCGCCGATGCGGAAAAGGTGCCGAAGCTAAACCGCCTCGGGACGAAGGAATGGGAGCGCACCAAGACCAAAACGCGCACCGCCGTGGCGGAGGTTGCGAAGGATCTGGTGGAGCTCTACGCAAAGCGGCAGGTGACCCGGGGCTATGTCTACAATCCGGACACCGTGTGGCAGAAGGAATTTGAGGAGACCTTCCCCTACGAGGAGACCGAGGATCAGCTGGTGGCGATCCGCGAGACCAAGGAGGACATGGAGAGCCCGAAGATCATGGACCGTCTGATCTGCGGCGATGTGGGCTTCGGCAAGACGGAGATCGCGATCCGTGCGGCCTTCAAGGCGGTGCAGGAGAGCAAGCAGGTGGCGTATCTGGTTCCGACGACGATTCTGGCGCAGCAGCACTATGCCACTTTTGTCCAGCGCATGCGGGAGTATCCGATCCGCGTCGAGCTCCTCAGCCGGTTCCGCACGGCGAAGGAGGTCCGGGACGTGATCGCCGGCCTGAAAAGCGGCCTGGTGGACATCGTGATCGGAACGCATCGTCTTTTGTCCGCGGACGTGCAGTTCAAGGATCTGGGCCTGCTCATCATCGATGAGGAGCAGCGCTTCGGCGTGGCCCACAAGGAAAAGATCAAGAAGCTCCGCGAGAATATCGATGTGCTTACCTTAAGCGCGACGCCGATCCCCCGTACGCTCCACATGAGCCTGGTGGGGATCCGCGATATGAGTCTGCTGGAGGAGGCACCGAACGACCGTCTGCCGATCCAGACCTTTGTCTGCGAGTACGACGAGGAGATGGTGCGTGAGGCGATCACGCGCGAGCTGGCGCGCGGCGGGCAGGTATACTATCTCTACAACCGCGTGAACATGATCGCGGATGTGGCGAGCCGGATCCAGGAGATGGTGCCGAACGCGACGGTGGCCTACGCCCACGGTCAGATGTCCGAGCGGGAGCTCGAGGACGTGATGGTGGATTTTGTCAACGGCGATATCGATGTCCTGGTCTGCACGACCATCATCGAGACCGGCATGGATATCCCCAATGCCAATACGCTGATCATCCACGGTTCCGAGCGCATGGGACTGTCCCAGCTCTACCAGCTGCGGGGACGGGTCGGTCGCTCGAACCGCACCGCCTACGCGTTTTTGATGTACAAGCGGGATAAGGTGCTCACCGAGGTGGCCGAGAAGCGTCTCGAGGCCATCAAGGAATTCACCGACCTGGGAAGCGGCTACCGGATCGCCATGCGGGACCTTGAGATCCGCGGGGCCGGCAACCTGCTCGGCAAGACGCAGCACGGGCATATGGAGGCCGTCGGCTATGACCTGTACTGCAAGATGCTCGGCGAGGAGGTGGCGCGCCTGAAGGGCGGCGAGCTTCCGGAGGAATTCAATACCATCATCAACCTGGACGCGGATGCGTACATCCCGCCCGAATATATTTTCAATGAGGAGCAGAAGCTGGATATGTACAAGCGGATCTCCTCCATCGAAACGGAGGAGAACCGGGATGCAATCCGGGATGAGCTTCTCGACCGTTTCGGAGCGATCCCCGCTCCTGCGAAAAATCTGCTTCGCATCGCCATGATGCGGCAGCAGGCACATGCCCTCGACATGACGGAGGTCAAAGGCGGCGCGGGACGGATCGTCTTTACCTTCCGGAAGGACGCGAAAGTGAATGCGGCTATGATCCCGAAGCTGATCGAGCGCCGCGGCAGCGCACTTTCGTTCCAGGCGACCGGGACACCGCTTTTCACCTACCGGTACCGGAGAGAGGCCCTGGCCGAGAAGGAGGAGCTGCAGCTGATGGAGATCACCGAGGATCTGCTGGAGGATATGAAGATCCTGAAGGAATCCGTGTAAAATCTGGAATTTCATATCGTAAAAAGGCATTATACCCAAAAATAGGAAACTATTTTTGGGTATTTTGGTTTCTTGTCAAAAGAATGGACGGAAACTATAATGGAAACCAGAAAGAGGTAAATAGTTTCTGCATTAGGAGGAACCCTATGGCTATAGAAAAAGAAGAATTAAGAAAAATGATCCTGGAGGGAACGATCGAAGTGTACGGAGAGAAGGGCGTCCGCTTTACCATGGATGACCTTGCCCGCCATCTGTCCATGAGCAAGAAGACCATCTATACGGTGTTCCGGGAAAAAAATGACCTGCTCCTGGATCTGGTGGATTACATGTTTGATTCGATCAAGCGCTGCGAGCGCGCCATTCTGGAGGATGCATCCCTTAGCACCCTCGAGAAGATCCGCAAGCTCCTCGGCGTGATCCCCGACAATTACGAGAATGTGGATTTCAGCCAGCTCTCCGTGCTGAAGGACAAGTACCCCGCGATCTACCATCGCGTGCAGTACCGTCTGGAGCATGACTGGGAGGATACCATCCGTCTGCTTGAGCAGGGGATGGAAGAGGGCGTGATCCGTCCCTTTAAGATCCCAATCCTGAAGCTGATGCTGGAAGCATCCCTGGAGCAGTTTTTCCAGCAGGATGTTCTGAAGAAGAACCGGATGACCTACCAGCAGGGACTCGGCGAAGTGGTCGAGATCCTGGTAGGCGGCATCACCGTAAGATCATAACCGCAAAAAGGGGCGTCAGCGCATATGCGAGAACATTTTGATTTAAACGAAGATTGGCTTTTTACGGAGCATTATACGGAGGAGCTTCTGGCGGATTCCTTCGACGAGTCCGCGCTGAAGAAGGTACGTATCCCGCATACGGTCAAAGAGACCCCGTACGATTATTTTGATGCTTCGGAGTACCGGATGCTCAGCGGATACCGAAGACACCTGAAGGCTCCGAAGGAGTGGCGCGGCAAGCGCGTCCTCCTCACCTTTTCCGGGGCGGCGCATCTGGCCACCGTCTACCTGAACGGGGAGGAGATCGGGACCCACGCCTGCGGCTATACCGCGTTTACGCTGGATCTTTCGGAGCGTCTTCGCTACGGGGAGGACAACCTTCTGACCGTGCGTCTCGACAGCCGGGAAGACCTGAACATTCCGCCCTTCGGTTATGTGGTGGACTACATGACCTACGGGGGGATCTACCGGGAGGTTTCGCTGGAGGTCTGCGAACCTGCCTATATCGAAGATGCCTTTCTGCAGACCGCGGGAAGCATAGACCGCCCGGTCCTGCGCACGCAGGTGACGCTGCATCTTCCGGATGCGGACGGCCCCCTCGAGGTGCGGCAGTTCATCCACCGGCCGGAGGGAAGAGCGCTCCTGGTGCAGCGCGAGGAGAGCAGCCGTGCGATCCGTTTCGAAAAGGGTGTCCTTACGCTGGAGGCCCCGGCGGAAGTGCTTCTCTGGAGCCCGGAGCGGCCGAGTCTCTACCGCATCGACACCGAGCTGTGGCAGGGGGAGCGTCAGCTGGATCTCGTTTCCGTGAACTTTGGCTTTCGTTTCATAGAGATGCGCGCGGACAAAATGCTCCTGAACGGGGAGCAGATCCGGATCCGCGGTCTGAACCGTCACCAGAGCTACCCTTATGTCGGCTATGCCATGCCGGCCAATATGCAGCGCTACGATGCGCTGCTTCTTAAGACCGAGCTGGGCGTCAATGCCGTGCGCACCTCGCATTATCCCCAGTCCCATGCCTTCCTGGACGCCTGCGATGAATTCGGACTGCTGGTATTTACCGAGATCCCGGGCTGGCAGCACATCGGCGATGAGGCGTGGAAGGAGCAGGCCGTGAAAAATACGGAGGAGATGGTGCTGCAATACCGCAACCACCCTTCGATCTTCCTCTGGGGCGTCCGCATCAACGAGTCGGAAGATGACGATGCCTTCTATGAGAAAACCAATGCGGCCGCGCATCGCCTGGATCCCACGCGTCCCACCGGCGGCGTGCGTGCCGGGAAAAAAGGGCATCTCCTCGAAGATGTCTACACCTACAATGATTTCCTGCACGACGGGCAGGCTCCCGGATGCGACCCGAAGGCGAAAGTGACTTCCGATCCGGCAAAGCCCTATCTGATCTCCGAATACAACGGACACATGTACCCGACCAAGACCTTCGATCCGGAGGAACACCGCAGGGAGCATGCCATCCGCCATGCGAACGTGCTGGAGGCCGTGGCGGCGCAGGAGGATATCCTCGGAAGCTTTGGCTGGTGCATGTTTGATTACAATACGCACAAGGACTTCGGAAGCGGCGACCGGATCTGCTATCACGGCGTCATGGACATGTTCCGCAATCCGAAGATGGCCGCTGCGGTCTATGCCTGCCAGCAGGAGGCGGTTCCGGTGCTGGAGCTCTCCTCTTCCATGGACATCGGGGAGCACCCCGGCTGCAACCGCGGGCAGACCTGGATCTTCAGCAATGCGGACAGCGTGCGCATGTACAAAAATGACCGCCTGCTGAAGGAATACCACCCGTCCGATTCTCCCTACAGCCATCTGGCCCACGGGCCGATCCTCATCGATGATTACATCGGCGACGCCATCACCCAGGGAGAAGATTTCAAACCCGCACAGGCCGCGGCCGTGAAGGAGATCCTGAATCACACGGCGCGCTTTGGGATGGGCCGGCTTCCGAAGCGGATCCTGTTTCAGGCGGCGAAAATGATCGCCCTCTACCACATGGGAATGGACGATGCCGTCCGCCTCTACCAGAAATACGTCGGCGACTGGGGCGGCCGTGCGACCGTCTACCGCTTTGAGGCGATCAAAGGCGGCAAGGTGGTGCGCACACTGGTAAAGGCCCCCTCCGGAAAGCTGCACCTCGAGGCAACGCCCTCGCACCGGGTGCTCCGGGAGGGAAAGACCTACGATGTGGCGGAGGTGCGCATCTGTGCAAAAGATGAAAATGACAATACCGTCGTATTTTTCCAGGAGCCGATCCGCTTAAGTGTGACGGGACCGGCCGAGATCATCGGACCCGATGTCATCTCCTGCAAGGGCGGCATGACCGGTACGTATCTTCGGACCACCGGAGAAGCCGGCAAGGTGGTGCTCACTCTGCGCGCCGCGCAGACGGAGGATGTGACGATCGAGCTGGAGGTCGAAAAAGGACCGGCCGGAGCAGAGAGTGTTTAACGGAGCGGACAAATCGAAGCGTTATCGAGGAGGTAGAAGGTTGAAAGACAGATCGAGCATGATTTTCGGGAACCGGATGAGCGCTAAGACGGTTCGGAAAGCAGAGAAATCCAAGGCAAAATATATCCGGAAGTTCGGGGATGATTCCGGGGCCGATTATCCGGTGCGCATTGAGAAAAACGTACACATCGGCGATGCCCTCGGCGTGCACAATGTCCTCGTGGGAGACCTTTCGCAGAACGCGCATTATGATCCGAAGGCGAACCTTCCGGAGGAGTCTTTCGATACCGAAAAGGGGTTGATCGTCGGCAACATCCGCATGGGCTTCGGTCATTACCGCATCTCCATGGCGATCGCATCCGCGGCCCGCTCCATGGGCTATGTGCCGTACTGGATGGATCTGAATTCCTACCGGGAGACCACCTGCACCAAGGTCATCGGCGCGCAGAATGATCTCTACAGCCTGGGATCCAGACTTTCGAAGAATCCCCTTTTTAACCGGCTCGTGTGGGAGCCGATGAATTATGAAGGGTTCCGGGCCCTTTCCTACAATGCGGCGGACCAGAAAAACGCGGAGCTGATGGCTCCGGTGTACCGCAACGTGCCGAAGGACATTCCGGTGGTGGGTACGCATGTATGGCCCGCACAGGCGGCGCTTCACGCCGGGATGAAGTATGTGGTGAACGCGATCCCGGACAACTGGCCGATGGCTTTGCATTTCGCGGAGGGCGCGGTACATACCATCCAGTGCCGTAACGCCTATATGGGCTACCGGATCTGCAACGGCATGAACGGGGACAAAGTATGCTCCCCGATGCCGGAGGAAAGCCTCGTCTATACCGGGCATTACATCGACCATGAGCTCGTCAGCAACCTGGAAGCGGACTGCGCGGCGCGCAAAAAGCGCAAGGACGCGGGAAAGCCGATGCGTTTCCTTTTGACCATCGGCGGAGCGGGTGCCCAGAAGGAGATTTTTGCGGCGATCATCGAATATCTGATCCCGCTGATCCGCGAGAAGAAGGCGGCGCTCTATGTCAATGTCGGTGACTACCGCAATGTGTGGGATGCGCTTTTACAGGAGCTCCCGGGCATGAAGGAGCTTGCGACGGAGCACTTAAGCAACTGGGAGGAGACGCAGGACTTTGCGGAAAGTGCGCTCCATGAGGAGACGGAGATCACCGGGATCCACGGCTTCTGGCACGAGAATATTTTCGATGCGGTCTATTGCACCAACCTGCTGATGCGCAGCGCGGATGTGCTGGTGACAAAGCCCAGCGAGCTGGCCTTTTATCCGATCCCGAAGCTCTTTATCCGCCGCGTGGGCAAGCATGAGATGTGGGGTGCCATCCATTCCGCGGAGGTCGGGGACGGCACGCTCGAGTGCAGGGATATTCCACACACGCTGCAGATGACCGAGTTGTTCCTGAGCAGCCCTTCGCTTTTGAAGGACATGTGTGACAACATCCTGGAAAATCACAGGCAGGGATTGTACAACGGCGCTTACCGGGTGGTTGAGATCGCCATGGGGCTGAAAAAATAAAACGAAGAAAGCCGGCAGGAAGCCGGAGCGGATTCCAAAAAATCGATCGGAAGAATAGCAGGAGGAAACGAAATGGAACAGAAGCAAAAGTTGGGTACGAAAGAGAAGGTGGCCTACGGCCTCGGAGCTGTGGGCAAGGACATGGTGTATATGCTCTCCGCGAGCTATATCCTCTACTATTATCAGGATATCCTCGGTGTGAGCGCAGTGGCAATGGGTGTGATCCTGCTCGTGGCGCGTGTCTTTGACGCGTTCAACGATCCCATCATGGGCGTCGTCGTGGCCAAGACCCGGACCAAATGGGGCAAGTTCCGTCCCTGGCTGATGATCGGCACGCTGACCAACGCCGTGATCCTGTTTTTGATGTTCGCAGCGCCCACGAATGTCTCCGGAAGCGGCATGGTGGCCTACGCAGCCGTTTTCTACATCCTCTGGGGCGTGACCTACACGATGATGGACATCCCTTACTGGTCCATGATCCCGGCCTTCACCGAGGGCGGCAAGGAGAGAGAAGGACTGACCACGCTGGCGCGTTCCTGCGCAGGTGTCGGCTCCGCGATCGTCACGATCCTCACCATGCTGGCGGTACAGGGCCTCGGCAAGGCATTTGCCGCTACGGGCGCCAGTGCCTATGAGATCGAGCGGATCGGCTTCAAGTGGTTTTCGCTGGTGATCGCGATCCTGTTCATTGTCTTTACGATCATCACCTGCGTCAGCATCAAGGAAAAATCTTCCGTTGACATGCAGACGGCGACGGTGGGACAGATGTTCAAGGCCCTGGTCCAGAACGATCAGGCGATGGCGATCGTCATCACCATCGTGCTCGTCAACTCCGCGATGTATATCACCTCCAACCTGCTGATCTACTTCTTCAAGTACGATCTCGGCGGGGCGACCTGGTACAACAATTACACCCTCTTCAATATGGTGGGCGGCGGCGTGCAGATCCTCTCTATGATGTTGCTCTACCCGCTCCTGCGCAAGGCGTTCAACAATATCAAGATCTTCTACATCGGCGTATGCATGTCCGTCTTCGGCTATGTGGTGCTGCTGATCCTGGCCAGCACCGGCATGAATTCTCTGGTGCTGCTCCTGATCCCCGGTATCCTCATCATGGCAGCCAGCGGCATGAACAATGTCCTGACCACCGTCTTTCTGGCCAATACCGTGGACTACGGCGAGCTGAAGAATCAGAGACGTGACGAGTCTGTCATTTTCTCCATGCAGACCTTCGTCGTAAAGCTTGCATCCGGTCTCGCCGCGTTCATCGCATCGCTTGCTCTTCAGATCTTTAAGCTCAGCGATGCCGCCACCACGGAAGCAGAGCAGACCATGGACCTTTCCCTGAATGTCGCGCAAAGCTCCAAGATGGGACTTCGCATGATCATGACCCTGATCCCCATCGCGGGCCTTGTCATCGCCTTCTTCTGGTTCCGCAAGAAGTACATTCTTACGGATGAGAAGCTGGGCGAGATTTCCGAGCAGCTTCACTCATCGAAGTAATGGTTTATAGAGAGAGTATCGAACCAGCCTGTGGTGGCATATGTCTATGCTGAGGGACGTCCGGAGCGCCGGTCCTTGGCTCGCGTACTTTGCGAGCCTAGTACCGTTGCGTGAGGACACCGACGATAGTGCATCCCGAAGCATAACATATGCCGACACAGGCGGAAACATGATAGCCTGCTACAGGCAAGCCTGTGATGTCGCAGGCGTAACGAGAGGAGGATATTATGATCCGGATCCTGGACGACCAGCAGTTCATTCTTTCCACGCCTCATACCACTTATGCCTTCCGGCTTCTTCCGACGGGCCAGCTCGAGCATCTCTACTACGGCCGCGCCCTGCACTTCCCGTACCGGGACGGAGGGATCGCGCCGGATGCGCTGGACTCTCTGGCGGAAAAACATACCTTTGCGCCCGGCAATACCAATGTCTATGACCAGGAGCATATGAGCTACTCCCTGGAGGATATACGTCTGGAGATGTCCGCCGGGGGCAAGGGGGACATCCGCGAGCCCTTCCTCGAGGTCGTGCATGCGGATGGCAGCAGGACGAGTGATTTCCGGTTCCGCAGTGCCAGGATCCTCCAGGACAAGCCTGCGTACAAGACCCTTCCCGGCTCCTACGACGAAGCGAGAAAATATGAGCATCTGCTGGTGCTTTTAGAGGATGCGTCCTACGGACTGGAGCTGGAACTTCACTACTATGTCTACGAGGACTGCGATGTCATCGCGCGCAGCGCCAGACTGATCAATTCCTCCGAAGCGCCCGTCACCCTGCTTCGCCTAATGAGCCTGCAGCTGGACTTTGACAGGCCGGGGTATGTGTTCACCAGCTTCCGCGGGGCATGGGCGCGGGAGATGCAGAGAAATGACGTGCGCATCACCTCCGGAAAATATGTCTGCTCTTCCTCGGCCGGCACCACCTCCAGCAGAGCGAATTCCTTCGTGATGCTCTCGGCGGACGGCTGCACCGAGGACATTGGCGACTGCTACGGTTTCCATCTGATCTACAGCGGCAACCACTATGAAGCGGCCGAGGTGAATTCCTACGGCAAGACGCGTCTGGTCACCGGCATAAATCCGCAGGGCTTTTCCTTCCTGATTGGCCCCGGAGAGGATTTCGAGGCGCCCGAAGCCTTCATGACCTATTCCTGTGAGGGCTTCAACGGAATGAGCCACCACATGCACGATTTTATCCGCGAGCACATCGTCCGCGGCGAGTGGAAGCACAAGACGCGCCCTGTGCTGCTTAATTCCTGGGAGGCGGCCTATTTTGACATCGATGAGGGAAAGCTCTTAAAGCTTGCCCGGGAAGGCAAGGAGGTCGGCATCGAGCTCTTTGTCATGGACGACGGCTGGTTCGGCAAGCGGGACAACGATCAGAGCAGCCTCGGCGACTGGGAGGTCAATAAGAAAAAACTCCCCGGCGGGCTGGACGGTCTGTGCAAAAAGATCAAGGCAAACGGGCTGGACTTCGGTATCTGGGTCGAGCCGGAGATGGTCAATACGGACAGTGATCTGTACCGTGCGCACCCGGACTGGGCGCTGCAGATCCCCGGAAAGCCGCATTCCGAAGGTCGGAACCAGCGCATTCTGGATCTGACCCGGACCGAAGTGCAGGATTTCATTATCTCCAGGATGACGGAGGTTTTTTCCTCCGCGGAGATCTCCTACGTAAAGTGGGACATGAACCGGATTTTCTCCGATGTGTATTCGCAGGCTCTTCCGCCCGAGCGGCAGGGAGAGGTGGCGCACCGCTATATGATCGGCCTCTACCGCGTGCTGAAGGAGCTGAACAAGGCTTTTCCGCACATCCTGTTCGAGGGCTGCGCATCGGGCGGCAACCGCTTTGACCCCGGCATGCTCTGCTATTTCCCGCAGATCTGGGCCAGCGACGATACGGATGCGCTCTGCCGCGCCTCGATCCAGACGGGATACAGCTACGGATATCCAATGTCGACGGTCTCCGCGCATGTATCCGCCTGCCCGAATCATCAGACGCTGCGCACGACACCTCTCGAGACGCGCTTTAACGTTGCGGCCTTCGGCGTCTGCGGCTATGAGTGCAATCTGGTGGACATGAAAAAAGAGGAGCTGGCGGCCGTGAAGGCGCAGATCGCGCTGTACAAGGAGTGGCGGGAGGTCCTGCAGTGGGGAACCTTCTACCGCGGCAGATCCTTCACCGCGGTGCCGATCAGCAATGTGGCCTGTGCGGGCACCGGACCGATCGGGAGCGACTTCGGCAATCTGACGGAATGGACCTGTGTCGCTCCGGATCACAGACGCGCCGTGGGCTTTCTCATGCAGATGTTGGCCGTGCCCAACACGCAGTTCCATACCTATTTTGCCCGCGGGCTGAGCGGGGATCGCATCTATCATTTCTACAACCGCAAGCTCAAATACGATGTGCGCAATTTCGGGGATCTCGTCAATATGGTATCCCCCGTGCACTTAAAGCAGGATAGCCTCATGCTGGATATCGTGGCCAGATTCGTCAAGATGGACGGAGAGACGGAGGATGTGTACGCATCCGGTGATTCCCTGATGTACGGCGGCGTGCACCTGAAGCAGGCCTTCGGCGGAACCGGGTACAACGAGGAAGTGCGTTATTTCCAGGACTTCGGTTCGCGGATCTATTTCATGGAATCGCAGGAGGGAAATCCGGAGAGAGGCTCGGAGACGGAAGAGAAGTAATGTAAGAGAAGTAATGTAAAGAACGGACATGAAATAAAAAGGCCGACCCGTGCAGTGCACAGGCCGGCCTTTTGTCTTGCTTATGTTTCATCAGGACTCCACCTGATCGGAAGGGGTGTCCGGCTCCGCATCCGATTCCGCGGGAGATTCCGAGCCGGGTTCTTCCGGAGCATCCGCGGGAGCAGCGCTACGAAGCAGCGCATCCGCTTCGGAAGGATCCACGGTCAGCACGGTATCGGACGGGAGAGCAGACAGATCTATGGCAGGCTCCGCATTCGGATCCTCACCCGGCAGCAGGGCCACGACACGGTTGCGCCCGTTCTCCTTTGCAAAATACAGACGTTCATCGGCTTTTTTCACCAGATCGTCGGCACTCAGGTCCGGGCTCCACTGCACGATACCGAAGCTCATGGTCATGCGGATCAGCTGGTCATCACTGTTGACCACCATCTCACCGACCCGTTCCCGCAGCTCGTTCAGACTCTTCTCAGCCTGTTCCAGTTCCATATTCTGGAAGACCACCAGGAACTCTTCGCCGCCCCATCTCGCGGCAAATCCCAGCTTGTTCATGTGCTCCGAGAGCGCATCCGCCACCGCACGCAGCACATCGTCACCGGCCTCGTGTCCGTAGGTATCGTTGACCTTCTTGAAGAAATCAATATCGCCGATGGACAGGCAGACGGTGCGCTCCCCGCGACGCGCGCCGAGCAGGAGCTTTTTGATCTTGCGGTCGGCACTGCGCCGGTTGGAAATCTGCGTCAGAGGATCCATCTCCATCATATCGCGCAGCGAGCGATGCATGCTCAGGATGGAGGTGCCGATCTCCCCGAGCTCGTCATTGCGGCGCAGCACGGCAGGGTCGAGGTCGACATCCACATTTTCGCCCGAGGCCTCCTGCAGGAATGTGTGGATCTTCTGCAGTGTGCCGTTCAGCCGGCTCGTGTAGGCGATGATCAGCAGGGCCAGGAAGACCATGACCAGCAGGTCAACCAGAACCAGGGGCAGAACCGTGCGGCGGACATCCGCGTCCACCTCATCGGAACTCTTGCCGACGGCCAGCATTCCGATGACGGTGCCGTCCGAATTGGCAAGTGGCATATAGTAGCAGCAGTAGGAGCGTTTATCGATGAGCGCGTTGGGATAAAAATGCGCCTCTTCTCCCTGGTAGACATCGTTCACGATCAGGGGTGCGGCTCCGGTGGCGATGTAGCGCACCTCGTGCGGATCCTTCAGTGTCGTCAGGATGCGTGTATCATGATAGAAAAGCGTCAGTTCCAGTCCCGTGGACGCTTTTACCTCATCGAGCAGTTCATATTGAAAGGTGATGTCCGCATCGCCTTTGAACAGGAGCAGTCCGCCCGGAATATCGGAGGCTTCGCTCAGTGTATAATCACCGGGCCAGGTGGAATCAAGCAGCAGCCCCGTCGTCTCCGCCACATGCTGAAGCTCGTGGTGGATCTGCCGGTAGAGCGACTGCTGGAACAGATAATACCCCAGTATGGCGATCAGCACACCGAAAAAAAGAAGCGGAAGGAAATTGATCGCGTAGAGAGAATATGCAATTTTGCCTTTTTTCTTTTCGTTCATCCGCATGCACCTCTGCCCAGAATTATAGTATGAAAAAGGTGGAAAATCAATTCGCCGGGCGGCTTTGAAAGGCAAAAACAGAAGTATCATCATGTGAGTAATTGATGCATTTTAAGCAAAGTTCTATAATGTATACAATAATATTTGTATATTTAATCATTGACAAACAGGATCTGTTCTCTTAAAATGCCAATAAATAGCCAAAGGTGGCCAATATTCGGCCAACCGGCTTTTTTTCATATCGGAGGGTGCACCGACTTTCGATATGCAAGAAGGATTACGGTGCAAGAGAGGAGACACATTATGAAAAAGAAGCTTTTATCCCTGCTTCTTGCAGGTGCCATGGTGCTGTCCATGGCAGCGTGCGGAAGCGAAAGCGCACCTGCGACGGCCCCTTCCGCAGATGCAGGTACCACCGCAACCGGTTCCGGTGACGGCAAGCTGACCGGCACTCTGAACCTCGGTATGATCGGCCCCCTGACCGGCGGCGCGGCCATCTACGGCTCCAATGTAGCCAATGCCGCACAGATCGCCGTGGATGAGGTCAATGCCATCAGCCCTGATTTCCAGATCTCCCTGAACTGCCAGGACGATGAGCATGACGCCGAGAAGTCCGTCAAT
>JAEEGH010003163.1_pt1 | contig 43764 bp, 44 predicted proteins | sample 9134181 | NCBI WGS metagenome assembly JAEEGH01 (sample SAMN16246544, study PRJNA631951) | gut metagenome | biome: gut microbiome; feature: rumen; material: DP-attached | host: Bos | place: Iran: Karaj | collected 2018-10 | reverse complement strand
CTTATTGGATGCAAGTGAATACTAAGAATATGATTGTCACTGTGTTGGGTACGGGAACCTCGCAAGGTGTACCTGTCATCGGTTGCACGTGTCCCGTGTGTCAAAGCAAAGACCCACGCGACAAGCGGCTTCGCACCTCCATCTTGATTCAAACTGACGAGGTGACGGTGGCCGTGGATGCTGGTCCCGACTTCCGCCAGCAGATGCTGCGCGAGAACGTCACCAAGTTGGACGCCGTGCTCATCACCCATGAGCATAAGGACCATATCGGAGGCCTCGACGACCTACGCCCTTTCATCTTCAAACAGCAAAAGCCCATGACGCTTTATGTTGATGACACGGCACTGCCTGAAATCAAGCGCGAGTATTCGTACGCTTTCGATGAGCATCCCTATCCTGGTGCGCCGACCTATGACATCCATCGTCTCGATGAGACACCTTTCGACATTGGTGACTTGCATTTCATTCCTATCAAATTGAAACATTACACCTTGACTTGTTATGCCTTCCGTATTGGCAATTTTGCATACGTCACCGACTTGAGTGAGATTTCGGATGAAGCGATAGAAAAATTGCAAGGTGTTGAATATCTGATTATTGAGGCTTTGCAAAAGAAGAAACACTACTCGCATCTCACTTTGGACGAGGCCATTGAGATTTCCCGAAGGGTGGGAGCGAAGAAGACTTGGTTCACGCATTGCAGCCACAGCATGGGCCTTGCCGCCGAAGTCAACCGCGAGCTACCCGAAGGCATGATGCTTGCTTACGACGGACTGAAAATTGTAGTAAACGATGGCCTATAGCTTATGGCCAATGGCTGACCCAACGTATTGGCAAGCCATAGGCCATAAGCCATCAGCCATAGGCAACTGAGCAACTAAACAACTGAATAACTGAACAACTAAAATATGAAAGCAACTTATTCCCAAAGACTGATTAAACTCGCCGACCTCAACCACCATCAGACATTTTTCGCAGGTCGCTGTTCCGAATACTTTTTAGAGAGCTCTTATTTTGCAGTGGCTCAATATGTTGATACAAAGGATACGGTCCTTCTTGTGCTCCATGGTATTGACTTCAAGTTCCCGATTTTCGCAGGCGACATCGTCACTTTCGAGAGCAAGGTCATCTCTGTGGGTCGCAGCACCTTGACGGTCTATACCAAGATGTATCGCAGCCGTGAGCCCGAAAAGATTGCCGCCGACGGCTTCGCCACTTTCTCTTATTTGGATGAGAACCACCATTCCCGTCCTCATGGCATCACGCTTGAGCCTGAAAATGATGAAGAAAGGTTCCTGCAGCAGCAAGCCTTGGAGGTGATGGAGGACTCGAAGCGCCGGGCCAAGGCGATGAACCAACGGCTTTAAAGTTCTAACTCCTTTGGGTAGCAAATGAAATGCTTCACCACGGGCTGCGAAAGCACCGAAATGTTCAGTTGGTCGGAAGCTTCGCTGATGTCCTTCAATGTGCCGTCCTTATAAAGAATGTTGATGGCCGACTTTTTGGGATGGTAAGCGTGGTTCGACGAAATGCCTTGTAGCAGCGCAAAATCCGCATCCTCTTTTGTCCAACCGTAGTATTTGGCAATCTTGTTCCTTATAGCCTCAATGTAGTTTGGGTCGAATGCTTCCTCGCGCATCTCAATCTTAAATAAATGCCTGTCGGTCAGACGTCTGCAGAGCTCGGAAAGCACGCGGTCTTTGTCGTCGCACCAGGCTTTCACAGCAGTCATCACGTCGTAGTCGTCAAGCTGGCAGAATTTGTCCAAAACGTAGTCGGGGTCATCGTTTTCGAAAGGATTATGGTTCTTGAGGAAGAACGATAGGGCGGGTGTGGCAAACAAATCGCGTTCCTGACTGAGCATCTTGGCGCGTTTCAGGATGTTGCGCAACATATATTCGGCGCTCAACACGGCTTTGTGCATATACACCTGCCAATACATGATGCGTCGTGCCACAATGAAACTCTCCACGGAATAGATGCCCTTGGCTTCGATTGCCAACTCGTTGCCGACGACTTCCATCATTTCTAACAAACGCTCTGCATTCACGCTACCTTCAGCCACACCTGTGAAGAAACTGTCGCGCTTGAGATAGTCGATGCGGTCGACATCCAACTGGCTGGAAATGAGTTTTGTAAGAAATCCTTTCTTATATTCTCCTTTGAACATCTCGATGGCCATGTCCAGACGTCCGTTGTGGGTTTTGTTGAACTTCTGCATCACCTTCAACGAGAGTTCCTCGTGCGTAACACCCTGTACGATGCTGTTTTCCAAGGTGTGCGAGAAGGGCCCGTGACCGCTATCGTGGAGCAGGATGGCCAGCGAGGCGGCCTCTAGTTCCTTTTCGCTGATGTCGTATCCCTTGCCGCGCAGCAGTTGTATGGCACGTCGCATGAGGTGCATGGTGCCTAGGCTGTGGGCGAAGCGGGTGTGGTTGGCACCAGGATAGACTAAATTGGTCATACTGACCTGCTTGATTCGCCTAAGCCGTTGGAAATAAGGGTGCTCGATGATGTCGAAATGCAACTCGTCGGGGATGCTGACGAAGCCGTAAATGGGGTCGTTGAAGATTTTCTTTTTGTTGGATGCGCTTGCCATGTGCCGCTAATTTTGCCGCAAAGGTAATGCTTTTTTCGTTTAATCAGCTTTCAGAAAGCATGTCATTCCTGCGCGGGATAGAGGGAAGGCTGGAATCTATGCTTTCTGAAAGCGTTCCTAAAAAAGTTCATCCCCTTAAAACAAAATGCCTTTTTTTACGTTTCCTCCATATAAACACTTAATCTATGGACAAAACCACAATCCTTTGGGCTGACGACGAGATTGATCTCCTGAAGCCCCATATCATGTTTTTGGAACAAAAAGGCTATGAGGTAGTTACGGCCAACAACGGTTCCGATGCCATCGACCTCGTGCGCCAACGCCATTTCGATATTGTATTTCTTGACGAGCAGATGCCAGGTATCTCGGGCATCGAGGCTCTCGAAGTCATTAAAAGAGAGTATCCCAACCTCCCCGTGGTGATGATCACCAAGAGCGAGGAGGAACGCATTATGGAGGATGCAATCGGCTCAAATATAGCGGATTATCTCATCAAACCCGTCAACCCAAACCAAATCTTGCTTTCGCTGAAACGCAACCTTGAGAACAAAAAACTCCGCGACGAGAAGTCGACGATGAGCTACCAGCAGGAATTCCGCAAAATCAGCATGGACCTCAACAACAACCTGAACTACGACGAGTGGGTTGACCTATATAAGAATCTGGTACGCTGGGAGTTGGAACTGCAAAAATCCACCGACGAGGGCATCAAAGGCATCCTCGCCGACCAAAAACAAGAGGCCAACACGCAGTTCACGCGGTACATTGAACGCAATTATGTGGATTGGATCCAAGGCAAGTCGGAGAAACCCGTCATGTCGCATACCGTGGTGCGCGACAAGGTGATTCCCCGCCTCGACGACAGCGACAAACCACTCTTCCTCATCGTCATCGACAACCTACGCTACGACCAGTGGAAGGCCATCCAACCGCTGATTGAGACCTATTTCCGCGTGGAGGCCGACGACATCTATTACAGCATCCTGCCTACGACTACACAATATGCACGCAATTCCCTTTTTGCCGGACTGATGCCACTCGAAATCCGCCGCCGCTACCCCAAATGGTGGGTCGACGAGGAAGATGAAGGCACTAAGAACCAGTTTGAAGGTGAACTTTTGGGCGAGCAACTGAAGCGCTTCGGCAAGAACATCAAGTACTCTTATAATAAGGTGTTGAACCTACAGGCGGGCAAGAAACTCTACGAGCAGATGGCCAATCTGATGCCTAACAAGTTGAATGTCATCGTTTACAACTTTGTTGACATGCTGTCGCATGCCCGTACTGAGATGGAAATCATCCGTGAGCTGGCCGACGACGAGGAAGCCTACCGCTCGCTGATGTACTCATGGTTCGAGCACTCCAGCCTTTTCGACATGATGCGTTTCATCGCCGAGAAGGGCTGCGACATGATCATCACCACCGACCACGGCTCCACATACGTCGAAAAGCCTGTCCGCATCCTGGGCGACCGTGAGGTGAACACCAACCTGCGCTACAAGTACGGCAAGAACCTGAAATACAACCCGAAGGAAGTCTTCGAGGTGAAAGACCCAGAGAAGATTTTCTTGCCCAAGGTGAATTTGAGTACGACATACGTCTTTGCTGGTGAAAGTGACTTTTTCGCTTACCCGAACAACTACAACTATTACGTGAGTTATTACCGCAACACCTTCCAGCATGGTGGCATCTCCATGAGTGAAATGCTGGTCCCGGTGACGCATCTCACAGCGAAGTGATGATTTTTTTTGTCACAAAACCCACAAAACTGTTAAAACAATAGAAAATAGTAGGAAAGCCACGCCAACTGGCTGGCTTTCTAGCGGCTAGCGGTTGCGAGCATAGTGAGCAATAAGCACTCTGGGCTATGCGCAACTGCAAACAAAGTGATGCAGTATCTTGTTGTCGCTTCGAGTCATTGCGAGGAACGAAGCAATCTAGATAAAGATCTATATATCTGGATTGCTTCGTCGTTTCTCCTCGCAATGACGTAAAACGAATGGAAAATGATTATCTTTGCAGCGCAAATACCAATGAAATGAATTCCAAAGGATTCCATATTACAGGCGTGGAGCAACTCTCGGAGGTTTCTGATTACTTGATTTCCATGCGAGGCGAAGCCGACATCATCGCTTTTTATGGTGCAATGGGCGCGGGCAAGACCACACTTATCAAGAATCTATGCCACAAAATGGGTGTCACTGATGAGGTGAACAGCCCGACTTTCGCCATTGTCAATGAGTATGTCACCGAAGAAGGAGAATCGGTATATCACTTTGATTTTTATCGTATTAAGAAGTTGGAAGAAGCCTACGACATAGGCTATGAGAACTATTTCGACAGTGGTAACCTCTGCCTCATCGAGTGGCCTGAGATGATTGAACCGCTTTTGCCCGAGAGGTACATCAGAGTTGATATTCAGCATGGCGAGACGGATGATGAACGGGTGATTCTTTGTCAAGTGGTTGAAGAATGAGAAAAGTGATGGATATGAACCAAGCCTCAGAATGCATAGATTCCCGCCAACGCACTGGCCAACCTTGGAATGACATGCATCCTGAGGCTTTAGAAAGCATGTCATCCCTACGGAGGTATGAGCGGGGCATGGGATCTATGCTTTCTAAAGCCTCCCAAGTCTTCATCCTCACCGATGAGAATGTGGCACCCTTCTGGCTGCCTGAGGTGGCTCATTGGCTGCATTGTGATTCGGCAATTGATATGGTCATCAAGGCGGGTGAACAGCACAAAAACCTGCAAACCGTCCAGCGCATTTGGAAAACCTTGATGAAGCATCACGCCGACCGCAGCGCCTTGATGATCAATCTGGGTGGTGGCACTGTCACCGACTTAGGTGGATTCGCAGCCTCGACTTACAAACGAGGCATTAAGTTTATCAATGTACCGACCACTCTGCTTGGAATGATTGATGCGGCGATAGGAGGGAAGACAGGAATCGATTTCGGTGGAGCGAAAAACCAAATCGGAACCTTCGCCGAGGCTGAAGACGTGCTGATTGATCCTGTTTTTTTGACGACCCTGCCGGAAAGGGAGATCCGTTCTGGCATGGTGGAGATGGTGAAATATGGTTTTATTTCCGATGCCAACTTGTTCAAAGTCAACTTGGAAAATTATCAGGATTACATTCTGCGTTGTGGCGAGATCAAACGCGACATTGTGACGAAAGACCCTTATGAAAAAGGCTTGCGTAAGGTGCTGAACTTCGGTCATACTCTTGGTCATGCTATCGAAAGCTATTGCCTAAAAACTGATCATCCCTTGCTTCATGGTGAGGCGGTGGCATTGGGTATGGCAGGAGCCTTATGGCTATCCGTAAAACAATGCGGCCTTGATGAACAAGTCTTGAGAGACTATGAGAAAAAGCTGCCTATGTTACTATCGGAAGCAGAAATTACACTTTCGGAAGCCGATATAGAGCCGTTTTTAGGTTATCTTGCTCACGACAAGAAAAACAAAGGTGAGAAGCCGCAATTTGTGCTGCTTGAGGCGGCCGAAAAGCCCGTTTGGGATGTGGATGTTGAGGAGGAATGGGTGAAAGCAGCTTTACATTACATAATCACGGTGACGAAATGATGAAACTGAAATGCGACATCACCCTCCCCGCCAGCAAGAGCGAAAGCAACCGTGCTTTGATGATTGCAGCGTATGGTGGGTTTGCGCCTGATTTCCAGAATCTTTCGGATTCTAATGATACTTTGGTTTTGAAAAAAGCGTTGAGCTGTTTGCCTTTTATAGATTCCCGCCAACGCACAAACCTATGCGGGAATGACATAAAAGGCAAGCAACATACCATCGACATCGCCGACTGTGGCACAGCAGCCCGTTTTATGACCACCTACATGGCTTGTCACGAAGGCGAGTGGCTCCTGACGGGTACCGAACGCATGAAGCAACGCCCAATTCTGCCGCTTGTGAAGTCTTTGCGTGAATTAGGGGCTGATATTCAGTTTGTTGAAAAAGAAGGATGTTTGCCTCTGCGAATCATTGGAAAACCGATTTCGGGCGGAAAAGCCCAGATTGATATGCACCAAAGCAGTCAATTTGCATCGTCCTTGCTTTTGGCTGCTCCGATGTGGCCTGAAGGACTTGAAATGGAACTCTTGGGCGAACTTACTTCTTTGCCCTACCTGGAAATGACCTTGGCTATGATGCGGCATTTCGGGGCAGAGGTGGAGAGAAATGGTAGAACGATTTCTGTCAAACCAAGACCTTATCAATCAAGCAGTTTTGTGGTTGGCGGAGATTGGAGCGCTGCCTCGTATTGGTACGAAATGGCAGCGCTGAGTGAGGAGTGTGAGATAAGACTGCGGGGATTGTCTCTTTCGTCGCTTCAAGGTGATGTGGTCATCGTGGATTGGATGAAGCAATTGGGAGTTGGCACTTTTGTTGAAAAAGATGCCATTGTCCTGCGAAAAATCCCATTTGAGAAGCATTCTGTTTGCTTCGATTTTGCAGCGCATCCCGACCTGTATCCGACCATGGCGGCCACATGTGCCGCATTGAATGTTGATGCCACTTTTACGGGTTTGGACAACTTGGCTTTGAAAGAGTCGGATAGGGTGAAGGCAATGCAAGCAGAATTGTCGAAATTGGGTAGTCGTCCTCTGCAGTTTTGCTCCCACAACGACCACCGTATTGTCATGGCCTTGGCTCCCTTGGCACTTTTATACGGACCGATCTCGTTCGACCATCCCGAAGTGGTGGAGAAATCCTATCCCGGTTTCTGGTCCGACTGCCCTTTTTTACAAGCACTTTGATAAAAAAACGCACTATTTTACGATTAAATAGGTGTCCTATTGGGAAATTCCGTACTTTTGCACGGAATTTTGCGCACTAGTGTTATGAAAGTTGAGCTGTTTGTACCTTGCATCATCGACCAGTTTTTCCCTACAGTGGCGGCACACACCATGAAGGTGCTGGAACGTACGGGTGTGGAGGTGGAATACAATCCAGAGCAGACCTGCTGCGGACGTTTTGCCTACAACTCTGGTTTTGTGGAAGATGCAAAAGAATTGGGCGACAAATTCCTCAACGATTTCTCATACGATGGTCCCGTGGTGGCGCCTTCGGCCGCTTGTGTGCATTATATCAAAAAACGTTATCCTGAACTCTTTTTTAACACAGCCAACCACTTGAATTTCAAGCGGATGGTTGCAAATGTCTATGAACTGACTGATTTTTTGGTCAACCAGGTGCATTTTGACGACTTTGGCGCGGAGTTTCCTTATAAGGTGACCTTCCACGACAGTTGCAGTGCCTTGCGTGGCTTGGGTCTCGGCAAGGAAGCACGTCAGTTGCTTTCGAAGGTCAAGGGATTGGAACTGATTGAGATGAAGCAGACCGACATGTGTTGTGGCGCCGATTTCACCATGCAGGTGAACCAAGAGACATTGGCGATGGGTATGGCCAGCCACAAAGTGAAAAACGCCATGAACACGGGCGCCGAGTACATCGTCTCGACCGACATGACTTGTCTGATGCACCAAAGAGCCTATATTGAGAAGGAAGGCCTTCCCATCAAGGTGATTCATATCGCTGATGTGTTGGCCTCAGGTTGGGATTGACGAGATGGGACCGGCCCTTCGACAGGCTCAGGGACCTGTGATTGTTAAGGTCGTTGTGCCCGTCGAAACGCCAACCGAAAAAGGAAGCCGACCTGAAAAATAAAGTAAAGCAAATGAACGACTATTACATACACGAAAGCAGTTACGTCGATGACAACGTTAGCATCGGCAAAGGAACCAAAATCTGGCATTTCTGCCATATCCAAAAAGGTGCGGTAATTGGTGAAAACTGCTCATTCGGACAAAATGTCAACGTAGGCAATAACGTAAAGATTGGCAACAATGTTCGTGTGCAGAACAACGTCTCCATATACGAAGGCGTTGAGATCGAGGACAATGTGTTCTGCGGCCCGAGTTGCGTATTCACCAATGTGACTACGCCGCGCGCCCATTTTCCTGTACATGGCGTCTACGCCAAGACCAAGATATGCGAAGGTGCCTCTTTGGGTGCCAATTGCACTGTGGTTTGCGGTCATACGGTAGGCAAGAGCGCCCTCATCGCCGCTGGCGCTGTTGTGACCAAGGACGTGAAACCATTCGCACTGATGGCCGGTGTGCCTGCACGACAAATCGGCTGGGTGTGCGAATGTGGCAAACGCCTCGATGCCACCCTGCAATGCGAATGCGGCAGGAAATACGTGGTGAATAATGGGAATTTGGAAAGAATGCTGAATGAGGAATGCTGAATGAGGAATGCTGAATGAGGAATGCGGAATGCGGAATGAGGAATGAACTGAATAACTGAACAACTGAATAACTGAACAACTTACAACTGATAAAGATGCAATTCAGAGATTTAAAAACACAATATAACGTCCTGAAGGACGAAATGGACAAAGCCATCCTCGACGTGGTCGCCTCGTCGGCATACGTGATGGGACCGAAGATCAAGGAAATGGAGACTGCTTTTGCCGACTATGTCGGAGTGAAGCACTGCATCGCCTGCAACAGCGGCACCGATGCCCTCCTGCTCGCCTTGAAGGCCTGGGATGTTAAACCAGGCGACGCCGTTTTCGTGCCCAGCTTTACCTTCTTTGCCTCGGCCGAGGTCATTGCCATGCAGGGTGCGACCCCCGTCTTCGTCGATGTCGACAAAGATACCTTCAACATCGATGTGGTTGACCTTGAACGCAAGATCGAGCAGACTCGGAAGGCTGGCAAACTCACGCCTCGCGTCATCATCGCTGTTGATCTGTTTGGTCTTCCTGCCGATTTCAAAGCCATTCGCCAAGTGGCTGATAAATATGGACTTTACGTTCTTGAAGACGGTGCCCAAGGCTTTGGCGGTCGCATCGGCGAACGCAAGGCTTGTACCTTTGGTGACATCTCCACCACCTCGTTCTTCCCGGCGAAGCCTGTGGGTTGCTATGGCGACGGTGGTGCGGTGTTCACCGACAACGATGAATGGGCTGCCCTCATGGATTCCTATCACATCCATGGCAAGGGTAGCGACCGTTACGACAATGTGCGCATTGGCATGAACTCCCGCATGGACAGCATCCAGGCGGCCGTCCTGCTTGTTAAGTTGAAGGCCTTCAAGGACTATGAGTTGGCTGACGTCAACAAGGTGGCGGCTCGCTACACTGAGAAATTGAAAGACGTGGTGAAGACACCAATAGTGCCTGATGGTTTCTATTCCAGCTGGGCGCAGTTCACGTTGCAGGTGGAGAATAAAGACGTTAGGGCAGGTCTGCAAGCCGCTTTGAAGGCACTCGACATCCCGACAGCCATCTATTATCCCATCCCGATGCATAGGCAGACGGCGTTCAACTATTTGAGCCTTGACGACAACCGTTGTCCGGTTGCCGACCAATTGGCCGACACGGTCATTTCCTTGCCCATCCATCCTTACCTATCGGATGTGGACCAGGATATGATTTGCGAAGCAGTACGTAAGTATTTGAAGAAATAAACTATCGAGAGACATGGGTGTTAGGTCATTTTTTGGTGGTATGGCATCACGCGACAACTACGACGAGGTGATGGAATACCTTGCTGTGACTGAGACCCAGCATGCCCCGCGCTTTGAGTTTGACCATGCCCCGGAGCAGTTGAGAGAGCTTGTTGCGGTGGCCGAAACGCCTCGTAGTGCCGAGCGTTCAGCCTGGCTCAACGACTATGCTGAGAAATGCTGGGCGGCGCCTGACGGTGAGGCTGAGGTGCTATTGGCCAAGGACCATCTCAATGCCATCCGTTACGTGAACCGTTATCTCCGCAAGGCCAATGCCAAGTTGAAGCAGGACGGATATATCGTGTGCAGCTTCGACACGGCGCAAAAACGTCGTGCACAGATTTTCAGCAAGTATCCCAGATTCTTTGCATATATCATCTATTTCTTTGATTTCCTATGGCATAGGGTGTGTCCAAAACTGGCATTGACACGCCGTTTCTACTACCTATGCACTAGGAAGGTGAGGAAGGTCTTCCCACGTCCCGAAATCTTGGGTAGGTTGTATTATTGCGGTTTCGAAGTCGTCAGTGAGCAGTACATCCACGACCGCTATTGTGTCATCGGGCAGAAGAAACGTGAGCCTCACAATGAGCCTCACACCTATGGTCCATTGATCAAGTTGCGAAGGAAAGGCAAGGGCGGCAACTTGTTTAACGTTTACAAATTCCGCACCATGTATGCCTATTCCGAATACCTGCAGACCTACATTTACGAGAATAATGATTTGGACGTGGGTGGTAAGTTCAGCGACGACTATCGTGTCACTGAGTGGGGCAGGTTCCTGCGCAAGACTTGGCTTGACGAACTGCCCATGTTTATCAATATCCTTAAAGGTCAGATGAAGTTGGTGGGTGTGCGTCCATTGAGTCAGCAGTATTTTAACCTCTACAGCGAAGATCTGCAGCAACTTAGGATCAAAACCAAACCAGGACTCTTGCCTCCGTTCTATGTTGATATGCCTGAGACCTTGGACGAGATTCAGGACAGCGAGCGTCGTTATCTCGAGGCCTATTTGAAGCATCCTTTCCGCACCGACTGGAAGTATTTTTGGGAAATCGTCGGTAATATCGTTTTCAAGGGGAAGCGCTCCAAATAAGGGCAAGGAAAATTGTTGCAGATTTTTCTTGTTTTATTTAAAAAATAATCCTTACTTTTGCAGATTGTAAATTTAGGCGGATTATAGCCTGGATTATGCAAAAACTACGGCTTCTTATGTTTGAGGCAAGTGGTTTATTTACAAATAGTTATGCTTTCTTGATGTGAGTCAAGTGGCGAAGCTTTACACTTTTTTGAAATGAGTCAAACAACTGAAAACGAAAACTGGACCACTGTCATCAAGCCTCGGAATGGGCTTTTTGAGGTGAATCTGAAAGAAATATGGGATTACCGTGACTTGTTAACACTTTTTGTGAAGCGCACGATCACGGTGCAATACAAGCAGACCATTCTGGGGCCTTTGTGGTGGCTCATCCAGCCAGCCCTGACGGTCGTCATGTACATGGTGGTGTTTGGTGGCATTGCTGGCATCCCAACGGATGGTATCCCGCAGCCTTTGTTCTATTTGGGTGGTGTTGCTATGTGGCAGTATTTTGCTGACTGTTTAGGCAAGACCTCCAATACTTTCGTCTCCAATGCTGGTATCTTTGGAAAAGTGTATTTTCCAAGACTTATCATGCCTTTGTCGGGTGTCATCAGTAACCTGGTGCGTTTTGGCATCCAATTAGGCTTGTTTGTCATAGTTTACCTCTATTACGTCATTGTCGGCCAGGCCCCAAGCCCCAATTGGTATTTGCTGCTCTTCCCATTACTGGTGGTGATGATGGCGGGTTTGGCCCTGGGTTTCGGCATCATCATCTCTTCGATGACGACTAAGTACCGCGACTTACAGATTTTGTTTTCTTTCTTTGTGTCGTTATGGATGTATGCCACGCCTATCGTATATCCTCTGAGCCAAGTGGCAGGGAAAAAAGTATTGGGGTTGGATTTGGCCACCATTATGTGCATCAATCCTGTTACACCTGTTATTGAGACCTTTAAGCATGGCGCTTTGGGAGCTGGAGAATTCATCGGTTGGGGTTGGTTGGGCTATAGCTTCGCTTTTATGCTTGTGGTGCTTGCTATCGGCATCTTGATTTTCAACAAGGTGCAGAAGAGTTTTATGGATACGGTGTAAGCGTTGTGAAGAGATGTGTTGTCGGCTGCTAGGTGGAGTGAGATTATTGGTTTATTTGATGAATATTGATGTATAAGGTTAGCATTCTTGTCCCTGTTTATGGGGTGCAATCATACATTGAACGTTGCGCTCGAAGCCTTTTTGCGCAGACTTATTCTAACTAGTCATCGTCATGAGGCAATAATTGATGCGGTAAACTCGATTAAAGACCAATTGCCGGATAATTTGACATTGTTGTTTCCTTTTACGTATGGATGGGGAACTCAGGAATATGTGCAGTCGATTAAGGACAAATGCGCTTCGCTGGGCATAAAAGCGGTTTTCGTTGAAGAGTATCTTAACATGGAGGATTTGTATACGTTGAGAATGGCGACTGACATGTTCGTTCATGTTCAAACGACGGATGCGGGCGCCTCTTGCGTGATGCAGTATATTTTATGTCATAAGAAAATTGTCCATGGTTCGTGGATGAAGTATGTGGACCTGGAAAGATTTAATCCGCTCTTTTATTATCCAGTCAATAACTTGGAAGAATTGGGCTCGGTTATCCTTGAAGCCTACCGTTCCGCAGGAATTGATATTCCTGAAGGAGTCATCCATGCGATTATGGATAGGGGCTGGAATTAGGAGATAAAGAAATGGGACGCATTGTTCTGCTCTATGGCAGATTGAAATTCGGAGTGTTATGATCAACGGTGACCTTATGAAACAGTAAACATTATAATGATTGTTCAAGATGCTGTTAGGAGATTTGAGGAAACGGGTTTCTTTTTTGAGGAAAGCCAATATGCGCTGGCTTGAATCCAAACAGGCATATCAGGCTCAAGAGGCAAAAAACGGGGATAAGCCCATCCGTTTCTACAATTGGTGGAATGCTCCTTATGAGTCTCTCTGGTTGTATAGGTTTGTGGAAAACTGCCGACTATTGGACAATTCGTCGAAGAAGCTTCGCTTTTGTTCGGTTATGGGGCAGCGTGAGGTTTTGAACTTTGTCTCGTCGGATATCAAGATTTTCTTTTCGGGGGAAAATCTTCACAATCCGTTTCGGGCTGAATATGCTGATGCTTTGCTGTGTGATCCTGGCTGCAAGCTTTCTCTAGGGTTTGATTGTTTCGAGAATGAACGTTATATGAGGTTCCCGCTTTGGTTGACCTATGTGTTTGAACCATCTATCGAAAAAGAAGCAATTAAACAAAGATGCAATCAGTTGCGTTATCCCCAAGATTTGGAGAACAGGCAGTTTTTTGCCGCCCTTGTTGCAAGGAAGGATGTGTTGGGTGTTAGGACTAAGATGTATGAATCCCTGTCTTCCATAGGAAAGATAGATTGTCCCTCTGTCATTCTTCACAATGATGATAGTCTGAAACTACAATACAAAGATGACAAGTTGGAGTATCTGAGGAGCCATGTGTTTAATCTATGTCCAGAGAATACCAACAGCTATGGCTATGTGACCGAAAAGGTTTTTGAGGCCATCTATGCAGGCTGCATCCCCATCTATTGGGGCAGCTACAACCATCCTGAGCCGAAGGTGCTGAATCATGATGCTATCGTTTTTTGGGATTTTCAGGATGGCGGACAAAATGCAGTAAAACAAGTCGCTGATTTGTATTCCAGTGCAAAGCGATGGCACGAATTCACTTCACAACCTCGGCTGCTGCCTACGGCAGAGGAAGAGGTGGAACGTATGATGGTAGGTTTTCATGATCGATTGAAAGAACTGATAAACCATACATGAAGATTTCTATTATTATCCCAATCTACAATGTGGAATCTTACGTTGCCCATTGTATTCAGTCGGTGATGGATCAAACCTATGAGGGTTCCATTGAGTGTTTGCTTGTCGACGATTGTGGCAACGACAACAGTATGGGCATCGTTGAAGACATGTTAGGTGATTATGAAGGTCCGATTGAATTCAAGGTGCTTCACCATGAGCATAATCGAGGCCTTTCGGCAGCCCGTAACTCGGGAACAGAGGAGGCAAGTGGAGATTATGTTTTTTTCCTGGATAGTGATGACGCAATTAGTGTGGATTGTATAGCACTTATGGTTGAAGTGGTGTCAAATCATCCCGAGGTTGAAGTTGTGCAAGGTGCTACGGAGTCAATACCCTATAAAAAATACTATGACCTTGAATTGTGCAAAACGCCTCGTTTTGTTGATGATAATGACTGGGTGCGCTACAATGCATACAAATATGGTGAGAGATTGCCAGTGAATGCCACTAACAAATTGTTGAAAAAGTCTTTTTTGACGGGGAATGCGTTAACCTTCAAAGAAGGAATCACTAATGAAGACGAGTTGTGGAGCTTTATTCTGTATGAACGAGTGAGGTATTGGGCTGTTATAGCTGACACGACATATTTGCACTATATTAGATCAAATTCTATTATGGGCACGTTAAACGACCAAAATAGGGCGAGCAATATGGGGATTGTAGTTTCAGAAGCGCTAAAAACCGTTGACAACCCTTTTCGTGATCTGCAAGTATACAGATGCATGAATTCCTTCGTCAAATATGTGTATCCATACGCCACCGATAGAGGCATGGTGAAGAGATTGAGCGTACGGTTGCTTGTCAGTTTGTTGCGAATAGGCAAGTTCAATTTGGCGTTTTGGTTTGCGGTTGGTTTTTTCAATAAGCCAAGGCGTAGGAAACTGCTTTATGAAACGATGCCCCAAGTATATAAGGAAACAAGTGAAAGATACAGCGCGCTCTTTTGCAACCCTCATGAATAACTGTAAACAGGTTCCTGAATATGATTAACTATTCAATTGTCATTCCTCACAAGAATACACCCGACCTGTTGCAGTATTGCTTGGACTCCATTCCAGTCCGTGACGATGTGCAAGTGATTGTGGTGGATGACAACAGCGATGCTGACAAGGTGGATTTTGAACATTTTCCTCATTGGAAAGGAGAGAACTATGAGTATTATTTGACCAAGAAAAGTGGCGGAACTGGGTTCGCGGAGAATGTCGGAATAGGGCAGGCTAAAGGCAGATGGGTCATATTTGTTGGAGCTGATGATTATTTGTTACCCTCGGCAAACGCGGTTTTTGATGAGGAAAAAGATACGGAAGCGGATATGGTGTTTTTCCGCCCGACAGCGGTGTTGTTGGACGATAGGTCATCATTTTCGAAACGTGCTGACCAATACAATGCCATCATAGATAGGTATTTTGTTTCTGGCGATGAAACGGAGTTGCGTTGCCGCTATTTCTCGATTTGTGGCAGGATGATTAGACGTGAAATGATTATGGAAAAGGACATCCGCTTCGATGAGATTCGATACAGTAATGACAATCTGTTCGCGGTCAAGATCGGCGTGGGTGCTGGAAAGATTGAAGTGCGTGATAAGAATCTTTATTGCATTACGGAATCAGACCATACGCTGACTTCCAACTTCATGAAGAAGCCAGGGGAACTCCAGATAAGGTCGGATGCATTTTTCCGTGCCCAAATGGTGTTGCATGAACATGCCTATCCGGTGGATGAGGAATCGGCATTGAACTTTTTGAGATTGCTCTTTTCTGAGGATAGAGAAGCATTCGTGTTGAATTTCAATCGTATGCGAAGAATGAGGTATAAGAAATCTTGGCTGATTCACGAGGTTTTCAAGGGGGATAGTCGAAGGGCACGTCTTAAACACAGTTGTTATGCCTTTGTAATTACTTGGTTTTGATTGCCATTTTGTACTTTTTATGAAAGATTATACTTTGGCCGTCATCATTCCTTGTTGGAATTGTGAACCCTATATTGGGCAGATGTTAGATTGTTTATTGAATCAGACCTTTTCTGATTGGAAAGCTTTTTTGGTCGATGATGGATGTACTGATGGGACCGCTGCCGTCATAAAAGGTTTTTCCGTGGAAGATGCGAGGATTAACTATGTGCTAAGGGATAGGGGCCCCAAAGGCGCTCAAACATGTCGAAACATCGGTTTTGACTTATCTAAAGGGGCAAGGTATGTTGTCTTTTTTGATGCTGATGATTTAATCGCGACTTATTGTTTTGAGCAACGAGTCTGTTTTATGGATAATCATCCCAATCTGGATTTTGGAGTTTTTCCCGCCAAAGCCTTTGTAAATGATATTTGGGATAATACAAACTATGTATATGGGATACGGTTCCTTGATGATGATTTACAAGCCTTGTTGAATTGGAATTTACCGATGGTTGTTTGGAATAATATCTATTGTCGTCAATCGTTGGTTGATTATGGTTTGGCATGGGATGAAAATCTGTTGTCGTTGCAAGATTCTGATTTCAATATTCATGCATTGGTTAAGGGCATGCATTATGAGTATGCTAATGTTTTCGTTGATTATTTTTATAGGATAATTGATGATGGTGTGGCAAAAAAGATACGCTCCGAGCAACAGTATGATTCCCATGTTTATTTGTTGAATAAAACTTTGGAATTAGTATCAAATCATTCAAAATGTTATGCTTTTTATTTAAAGAATAATGTTTTGCTTTTTGTGAATCTAATGCAGGGGAACAGATCTCATCTGAGGCAGATAACAAAACTACCATGGATTCGAAAGAAAGTTTGGTTTCGTTTTAAACTGATGTTATTGCTGTCGTTAAATTTTAGAGGAAGAAAACGTTTGTTTCCCAAAGAGGTCTTGTATTCAAGACAATTGTCAAAGTGTTGGATGGAGTCTATGGAGAAAACGGCCGAAAGATTCCGCTTAAATGCAAATGGTATGGCTAACAATGAAATATTTTAGTGTAACTAATTACACATGAATCCAGTTCGTAAGAAAATATTGAATTTGTTCATCGGTTTGAAACGATGGTATTCAAACACATGGTTGGCTAAACACGTTGCTCATAGTCGCGATTATGTATATCAAGAATTATTGCGAAGACAATTTCGCAAGGCGGAAGGTGTGTTTTTTGAGTCGGATGTTGTCACGCATGATCCTCAATGTATATCAATAGGAGAGGGCAGCCGACTTCACCATCATGTAATAGTGACAGTCTGGCAAACTCATTTTACTGGTGAACATGAAGCGGATTTGATTATAGAAAAAGGTGCAGATATTGGCGAATATTCTCATATTACCGCAGTCGGACATATGCGTATTGGCTGTAACCTGCTTACAGGTCGATGGGTCACAATTACCGACAATGGGCATGGAGATACTGACATAGAAACAATGCATACAGATCCTAGATTTAGGCCTTTGTTTTCCAAAGGTGATGTGACAATAGGCAATAATGTGTGGATTGGTGATAAGGCAACTATCCTTCCTGGTGTTTCAATTGGTGATGGCGCTATCATTGCGGCCAATGCAGTTGTTACTAAGGACGTGCCCGCATATTCAATAGCGGTTGGTAATCCGGCTAGGGTTGTTAAGTAATCGACGGATTAAAATGTGTCATCCCAATGGTATAAATATGAAAGGCAACAATCCATTAGTTTCAGTAATAATTCCCAACTACAATCATGCTCGCTATTTGGAAAAACGGATGGAAAGCGTTTTCAACCAAACCTATCAAAACTTTGAGGTGATTTTTCTGGATGATTGCTCCGATGACAATAGTTTGGAAATTATTGAGCAGTATAAGGATAATTCGCACCTTTGCAAGGTTGTGGTTAATGAGATAAATTCGGGTTCGACTTTTAAACAATGGGACAAAGGTATCGGACTTGCAAATGGTGAGTTGATATGGATCGCTGAGAGTGATGACTATTGCGAACTGACGTTGCTGGAGGAATTGGTTCGTGCTTTGGGTAAGAAAAAGAATTGTGTGCTGGCCTATGCTCCGACATTGATGATGGACGATGAAGGGAAAACTAGTAGTGTACCTTATGAGGGTAGAAACCAGTATATGAGCGGGATGCGTTATATTAAGCGTTATCTTACCCTTTTTAATTGGGTAAAGAATGCCAGCTGTGCTGTTTTTAACAAAAAAGTGGCGATGAATGTGTCGAAAGATTATTTGTCATATAAAGGCGCTGGAGATATGCTGTTCTGGGTAGAGATTGCCCGTCAAGGCGATGTGGCGATTGTCAATAAGCCCTTGGCGTATTTCTGTCGCCACGGTGGAACTGTTACCAGCCAAAAAGAAATGGATGGAACCAATCCCTTTGAGGTGAAAAGGATTTTGGATTATATAGATTCATTTGTGCCTATCCGTGGCTGGCGTAAGCATTTGGTTTTTGCATATCATAGGCAATGGCACAATCATTTCTATATTTCAGACGACATCTATCAAAAGGTGGCACAAGAATGGCAGTTTGAGAAATATGATACATGGTTCGACAATTGGCTGTTAACTCAAGCAAGGCGTTTACGAAAATACTACAATTACTTTATTTAAATGAAAACTATTTTGTTACTAGGGGGATATGGGTTCTTGGGCACCAATATCATTAAATATATTGATGCTCATCTTCATCTTAGAGAACAATTTAGGGTGATAGTTTTTGATAAATATGATGACCATCCGAGAGGGATAACATTCCAGAGTGTTGTTAATACTTATGCGGGAGATTTTGTTGATTGTGCTATCTTGAAAAAAGTTTTTGAAGAGAACAAGATAGATCTGGTATTTCATTCACTGAGCACCACCATCCCAGTTAGTTCACACAATGCGCGGTATGATGTGGAGACAAATTTACTACCTACATTAGATGTACTCAATTTAATGGTAGAATATGAAGTCCGTGACATTGTATATATGTCATCAGGCGGTGCTGTTTATGGTGTATGTGCAGGAAGAGTTCATAGCGAAAACGATGATGTGTTTCCTGTTAGTAGTTATGGGGTAGTTAAACTAGCCATCGAAAAATACCTAATGCAATATGCGCAATTGTTTGGTGTCAAGCCGCTTATCATTAGGTTAAGCAATCCATATGGCCCCTATCATTATGGAATGAAGCAGGGTGTAATCAATGTAGCACTGGCCAAAGCCTTGAAAGGTGAGAGAATGGATGTTTGGGGGGCTGGTGATGGGCTTAAGGACTATGTATATGTGGAAGATTTTGTGGACATCTTGTTCGCTTTGTTGCGGCTTAATGTCTCGAGTGAAGTGATTAACATTGCAAGTGGACAGTTGCTTTCGGTAAATGATATAGTTGGGGAGGTTCGATCGCTGGTGCCGTCCTTTGTCGTGCGTCATGTTGAAGCTGATAAATTCGATGCCTCTCAGTTCGCTTTGGATACGACAAAACTTCATCAACTCATCGGGGATTATAAATTCTGCTCAATACAAGACGGCATGCAAAAAACCTATCAATGGACTAAATCCATCATTTAATGGCAAAAGAACGAATAAATATTCTGATAGGTTCGGATATCAATTATGCACCATATTACGGAGTGATGCTAACTTCGCTGTTTATGAATAATCGCGAGAGCCAGTTTGATGTTTACCTTTTGACAGATAGTTCATGGACGGTTGAGGAAACGATGAAATTTGAGAGGCTAACAGGAAAGTATAATTCTAACTTCTTTGTTTTTGTTGTCGATGCGAGTGAGATGGAGAACTTCCCCCAAACGACTCATATTTCAAAACCGACATATTATAGGCTGAAGGCTCCTTCTTTTTTGCCAGAGAATGTTCATAAAGTGTTGTATTTGGATGGCGATGTCATAATAAATGGAGATATAGTTCCTTTGTGGGAGACAGATATTAGTAATTTTGCCATTGCCGGCGTTGAAGACACAATCTGCTATGAAGATGAAGTCTATATTAGGCTCGGTTATGATAAGTCATACGGGTATTTTAATGCCGGAGTTACTTTGTATAATGTGGATTATTGGCGAAAAAACCATGTTTCTGATAAGGCCATTCGTTATATTAGGGATAATAGGGATAAGATAAAATGGATGGATCAAGATGTGGTAAATGCATTGTTGTTTAACAAGAAAAGGAGATTGCCATTAAGGTATAATTTGCAAAATAGATTATTACTTGCGTATGAATGGGAGTTTTTTGATGATAGTTTTCGCAAAGAAATCCTTCAAGACATGATAAATCCAGTGATTATTCATTATTGTGGACCAGACAAACCTTGGTCTTTCCGTTATTACCATTCGCCATACGCAGAGTTGTATCATTATTATCGAACTAAATCGTTGTGGGTAAATGCTAAAGATCATAGCCCATTTATTAAATACATTAAGTTTTTGGCGAAAAGGATGATAAATCACCATTCGTTGGATGAGAATGTAAGTAATAAATACATAAAGGACGCTCTTGAGTTATATAGTCTTGAAAGGTGATGGATGCGTTATTGTCAATCATTGTTCCTGTCTACAACGCCGAGCAATATCTTCCCCGTTGCATCGATAGCATCATAAGTCAAAGTTTCACTGATTTAGAGTTGTTGCTCATTGACGATGGCAGCACGGATGGCAGTGGCTTAATCTGTGATTCCTATGCTGATAGAGATAGACGCATCCGAGTCTTCCATAAAGAGAATGGCGGGGTGAGTTCGGCAAGGAATCTGGGGGTGAAAGAAGCAAAAGGCGAGTGGATATGTTTTGTGGATTCTGATGACGAATTGCTGTCTGGCGGTTTGCAAACCATGGTGGATGGTATTTCTAATGAAGTTGACATGGTGATGGCAGGGTATTATGAGTTGGAGGGAGAATCACTCCAGACAGATACGTCAAGTTTTGGTAAAGATGGCATAATTGATCGGAATGAGGCTTTACTCATGATGTATCCTTCAGCGGACTTGCCTTATATGGGATACCCATGGGGAAAACTATTCAAGAGGACCCTTGTTTCGGATAATAAAGTGTATTTTGATGAGCATATTAGGATTAAGGAAGATACGCTTTTTGTGGTGAACTATTTATGTCGAATCAGCAAGCCTGTTTATTTTATATCGCAGCCAGTTTATAAATACATGCAAACTTCATCAGGAGCGATGGGGTCGCTTGCTGTCGCATATAATCCAATATATCTGACCAGTTTTGATGCTGTTGTTGAGATGAACCAAAGAATCCAAAAACTACCACAATTGGATAGGAAATTGTCAATTGTGGCAAGACGTGAGGTGGCTAATCGGTATTATATGGTTCGTGCTTACATGCAACAGCATGATAAAATGGATAAACAGATTGCGTTTGAGATAAAACAGAGGGCGTTAAAAGAAGTGGGTTTAGGCTATTTTGTGGGATATTGGTATCGCAGAAATAAGCGTAGAATTAAAAAGCTTATTGCAGGTAGACTAATCAACAAATAAATATGTATAATAGTTAATATCGCGTTTTTTTCATAATATTAAATACATTTTCCAAAATTATGCCAGTAGCAATAGAATTTAATAATATCAGCAAGTTGTACCGTTTGGGGTTGGTTTCTAGCGGTACGTTGAGCAGCGATTTGAAACGATGGTGGCAGATGTCCGTTTTGGGAAAAGAGGATCCTTTTCTGAAAGTTGGCTCAGTGAATGATCGTTCCAAGGCGGCTGATAGTGAGTATGTTTGGGCTTTGAAAGATATTGACTTCAAAGTAGAGCAAGGCGATGTGGTGGGTATCATCGGCAAAAACGGTGCTGGCAAAAGTACTTTGCTAAAACTCCTGTCTAGGGTTACTGGTCCTACTACGGGGACAATCAAAGCAAGAGGAAGAATAGGCTCTTTGTTGGAGGTTGGCACGGGTTTCCATCCTGAATTGACAGGGCGGGAGAATATATTCATGAACGGCTCTATTTTAGGCATGACCAAACAGGAAATAAGCCGTAAAATGGATGAAATTATAGACTTTTCTGGTTGTGAGCGATATATAGATACACCAGTGAAACGATATAGCTCGGGTATGACGGTTCGTCTCGGTTTTGCAGTGGCAGCACATCTGGATCCTGAGATTCTGGTGGTGGATGAAGTGCTGGCAGTAGGTGATGCAGAATTTCAAAAGAAGGCCATTGGTAAGATGCAGGATGTAAGTAAAGGAGAGGGGAGGACGGTGCTGTTTGTTAGTCATAATATGGCAAGTATGAAAGCTTTGTGTCGTCGAGGTGTTTTGTTGGAAAACGGAAGCGTTTGTTATGATGGATTGATAAGCGATGCGATTGGATTGTATTTAAAGGGAAATGAGTTTGTTGAGGATGGGACAATACTATCTAAAGTAAAATGTTTGTCAAACGAGATAAAACTGAAGAGCATTTTGATTAATGGTAAGGAGGATAGAATAGTTAACTTGGTTTATCCGGACAGAACATTAAGTGTAGAGATTGAAGGTGAATTGTTGAATGACATGCCTGCAGCAATTGAAGCAAAAGTATTTGATAGTGAGAGTGTTTTGCTGGCAAAATTTGCTCCTGTTTTATTTAAGACAGTTGTTCCAAAAACTACTAAAGGAAGTTTTAAGTTAAAAGAAACAATCACATTACCTGATAATATGACGAACGGGGAATATAGGCTTCAACTGGAAGTAACCCATCCAAATGTACAGTATTTGGCTGTTATACCTAATGCTGTCAAGTTAGTGCTTTCCGATTATATTACACCTACGGGTAATTCACTGATGTATACTCAAAATGGATTGTTGCTCCTTCAATAAATGAGACTCTCTATCATAACCATTAACTTTAATAACCGTGATGGGCTTAAAAAGACCATCGATAGCGTTATTGCCCAAACCTATAGTGATTTCGAGTGGATAATCATTGATGGTGGCTCCATTGATGGTAGTCGCGAATTGATAGAGCAATATGCTGATCATTTTGCTTATTGGGTAAGTGAGCCAGATAGAGGCATCTATAATGCCATGAATAAAGGTGTTAGGGTGGCGAAAGGAGATTATTTGCAGTTTTTGAACAGTGGAGATTGGTTGGCTGATGAGACGGTGTTGGAGCGTTGTTTCTCGCGTGATTTTGATGCAGATGTTGTTTTTGGGGATCTTTTTTTCTGCTCGGGAGATAATAAAGATTTGTTCCATTATCCCCAGCATTTGAGTTTGAGATTTCTGTATAAATATTCAATTGGTCATCCTGCATCTTTTATCAAAAGGGAAATACTTCAAACAGAATTGTACGATGAGAGTTTAAAGATAGTATCGGATTGGAAGTTTTTTTTGGTGCAAGCTCTTAAAAATAGGCGATTTGAACATTTGGAAGAGGCAATTAGCTGTTTTGATATGAATGGGATTAGTTCAAAGAATGAGGCTTTGATGGATGGTGAACGAAAAATGGTTATTCGTCAAGTGGTCCCCGATATGTTGGCGGCAGATTATAGGCTTATGGATGAGATGGAAGCACAATTGAATCAAGATAGAGTGAAAATGGTGTTGGATTACAGCAATAAGAAAAAGTTGTATCGTAAGTTGATTTCTTGTAGTTTGCTGATTGTTGAATTTATGGACAAATTGTCATGGAAAAGGGAAAAGTCTCAGTAATAGTACCTTGCTACAAGCAAGCCGAATATCTTTCTGAAACGTTGGATTCTGTTTTTACGCAGACCTATCAAAACTGGGAATGTGTAATTGTAAATGATGGATCGCCGGATAACACGGAAGAAATCGCTAAAAAGTATTTAGTTAAAGACCTGCGTTTTAAGTATGTCAGTCAAGAGAATAAAGGGATTTCTTCTGCTAGGAATACTGGTATAGCCAATTCGGAAGGAGAGTACATTCTGCCGTTGGATGCCGACGATAAGATAGGCTCAACTTATTTAGAGAAAGCTATCGCTCGTTTTGAGGAAGTTCCGGAGACTAAATTGGTTTATTGTAAGGCTGAGTTGTTTGGTGAAGAGAATGGCATTTGGGATTTACCACCTTATGATTATGAAAACATTATTTGGAACAACTGCATTTTCTGTTCTGCAATGTTTAGACGATGTGATTTTGTAAATATTGGTGGATATAAGGAGAATATGGTGCATGGGTATGAGGATTGGGACTTATGGCTTACATTGTTACAAAAAGAGGATGTGGTGTATAGAATCGAGGAGTTGCTTTTTTATTATAGAGTGAAAGAGGTTTCGAGGAGTACTAAATTAACTCATTTTAAACAAGAGACGTTGGTGCAATTATGCAAAAACCATCCAGAGGTTTATGAACCATACAAGGATAATCTTTTACTGTATCGTAAACAGTTGGATGAATTATATAACCTTCATGACAAATATAAAAGAATTCGTTCTTCTCGCGCCTATCGTCTTGGTAAGTTTTTGTTGAATCCGTTCTCGTGGCTTAAAAGGAGATAGTAGTATGATTTCGATAATTATATGCTCAAGAACCCCAGCTATCTCTGCGGAACTTGAGTATAACATTGCTGAAACTATCGATTCCGAATTTGAGTTGGTTGTGATTGACAATTCGTCAGGCAACTATAGCATTTTTCAAGCTTATAATGAAGGCGTTCGGCAATCGAAAGGAAGCTTGCTATGCTTTGTACACGATGATGTGAGGTTTCGCACAAACGCTTGGGGGAAGCGCATCAAAACGCATTTTGAATCGGACGTTTATTTGGGCATGGTTGGTTGTGCTGGTGCACATTTCTTGCCAGATGCTCCTATGTATTGGGATGAATCTCCTTTTATCTCCGAGTATAACCTTACCACACGAAATGGGCAAACTGAAAGGTGCTTTTCATTGGAGCATTTTGGAGTAAACGCTCTCGCTGAAGTGGCGGCCATCGATGGGATGTGTTTTTTTGTCAGAAAGAGCCTTTTTGACAGTGTTGCTTTCGACGAAGCTACTTTCCAAGGTTTCCATTTCTACGACATGGATATTTCCATGCAAGTTCGTGAGGCCGGGTTTAAAGTGTGCGTGTGCAATGATGTATTAGTAGAGCATTTTTATGACTATAATCCGTGTAAGGCAGGATTCGCTCTTTTCGAGACAAACCTTCAGAAGTTTTACGGAAAGTGGTCATCGATATTTCCTCTGGCTGTGGGATTGAATGGTTTTACGGATGGGGTTGTTGGCCAATTGAATGAGTATGTGAAAAGACAAATGGAGATTAGAAAATCGCTAGAAAAAGTTAAAGAATCAAAGGCTTACCGATGGGGGAAGACTTTGTTGCACCCCATGAAATCACTGAAAGGATGACCCTCTACAAGCCTCAAAATCTTTGGGATATTGCGTTTTTCATTCTTTCGGAAGAGGAAAACCTACTTGATTGTGTAAAAAGGAATCCTGACAGGAGATTCACGCCCCAATCCTTGATCAGGACACATTACCATCAGGTCACAGGCTATGCAGACCCTTTTTTGTTTGTGCATAAAGAGTGGCTTTATCTGTTCTATGAGGAAGAAAGATTGAAGGCTAAGGCGCCGTTATGTGCTAAACGTACGAGAGATCTAAAGCACTGGGAGAGTTTAGGCGTGGTGCTAAAGGAGGACCATCATCTATCGTATCCCAATGTTTTTGAACATGAGGGTGAAATCTACATGCTGCCCGAAACCCGCGAATGTGAAGCGGTGATTCTCTATAAAGCCTTGGAATTTCCCTATCATTGGGAGAAATACAAGATATTGGTGGAAGGCGACAAATATGCTGATAGTTGTTTGTTATTTTATGAGGGGAAATGGTACCTTTTCACTACAGCTTGGTATGGCAAGAAAAATGGCTTACGTATTTTCGTTTCAGATGCGCTTGCTGGAGATTATGTTGAACATCCCATGTCGCCTATAACTGACGACATTGCTATGTCGCGCTGTGGTGGTGCTGTTTTTTCATGCAATGGGAAGCTATTTCGCCCTGCACAGTATTGCACGAATTATTATGGCGAAAACCTTGGTGTTTTTGAAATTGTGGAGTTGTCGCCTTTGAAATATGAGGAGCGACTTGTGAAGCAAATGATTGACAAGCTACAGGATTGGAATCGATTTGGTGGACATCATCTTAACACTACAGTCTTTAATGGAAAGCGTATTGTGGTGATGGATGGCGTTGTCAACGATAACTGGCTGAATAACCATACGAGAAAACTCTTCAATTACATTCACCATCTGTCGGAATAATGAACATTTTGTATTATTGTGACGAATACCCTCCGGCGCGTAATGGTGGGATAGGATCGGTGGTAAAACTTATGGCCGAGGCGATGGCAAGACGCGGGCATCGCGTTGTGGTGGTTGGAAAATATTGGGAAGGTAATGGACGTGAAACCGTTGAAGAGATTAATGGAGTCACGGTGATTCGTTGGCATAAAGCGAATTATCGAACGTTAGGGATAAAATTCAACAATATATTCCGTTCTGGAAACGCCAAGAGACGTTATGCTCAGATTGTTTTACGTCGCACGCAATATTTGATAGAGCAAACAATTACGCAATACGGCATTGACCTTTTGGAAATGCCTGATTATGTGGATGATTTTATGCACAACGACCATTTGAGGGTTGAAAACCTAAGGTTTTCAATTCCCATGATTGTTCGTGTGCATGGTAGTACTTCGTTTTTGTACTATTATTTGACTGGTCAAACGAATGCGCTGAAGGTTCGGCAGGATAGGGAACATCTGAATAGGGCGGATGCCATTTGCGCAGTGAGTGGATTCTCAAAGCGTTATGTACAAGAGCACTTGTCTCTGGAAAAGGATGTGGACGTTATCTACAACCCCGTAGAGGCGAGTATGTTTGAAAACCCTATGGGGGCAGGAGGGAAAACCATTTTATTCTTTGGAAAAATAGCAGAGATGAAGGGTGTTCCCAGTCTTGTAAAGGCGTTTAATATTGTGGCTGAAAAGCACCCAGAGGCTAGACTAAGGTTAATCGGCAACGGCAATGTGGAGATGGTAAAGCGATTGGTGGATGTCCGTTTTACTGACCGAGTAGAGTTTGGTGGTTTTGTGCCCCGTGATAAGATAGTCTCTGAGATTGACAAGGCGTTGTTTTGTGTTTTGCCTTCCTATTTTGAGAATTTCTCAATGGCGGCCTTGGAGGTTTTGGCCAGAAAGAGAGCATTGATTTATACCAATCGCGCTTCAGGCCCAGAATTAATCGAGGATGGTTATAATGGCTTTCTCGTTGATCCAGACGATGTAGAACAATTGGCTGAGAAGATGTCTTTTTTGCTTGATGATACTGTATTACGTGATCGAATGGCTTTTAATGGCTATGAGATGTGTCGCCGCAGGTTTTCAACAGAAGTGATTGTGCCCCAGATGGAACAGTATTATAAAAATGTAATACAAAGATGCAGAAAATAAAGAAACTAGCCTGTTTTGTGTTGAACTATGGCGTCCTGGCTTGGATGGCTGCCATCGTGGTGTGGTATCTTATTGTATGCACGCTTAAGAATGGCATTTCATGTGATGAAGGCTACTATCTGATGGGTTATTTGAGGGGTCAAAATGTTGAAGGGCAGGCAACGGACTTCCATTCTATCGTAAGAGCGGTTTGCAGTCCGTTTGCTGATGACGATATCATGGTGTTTCGGTATTTGCGTTTGGTAATGAATGGATTGGCATTATTGGTGTTTGCGTTATCTTCATTTCGATGGCTTTCTCGTAAAAAAAAGCTGACGGTTTCAAGGTGGGCTTATTATCCATTTGTGGCTTTGGCGGGAGCCATGTCATTCACTTTTGCAGCCCCAACGGTTTCCTATGACAGCATTGAACTTATCCTTGCCCTTTTGATTGCGACATTGTTGTTTGTTCAATTGGCCACCGGGAGGAAATGGATAAGACATCTTTCTGGATTTGGGATAGGCTTTTTACTGTGGTTCGCATTTGCCAATTATCCACCTGCTGGCGTTTGTCTTGCAGTTCTGTTTGCTGTTGTCTATTTCCTTGAGTGCAATGGCGAGAAATGGAAAGATGTGGTGTTTGCTATTGTCGGTCTAGGTGCCGCGATGGTTGTCCATCATCTTTTTGTGCATGATTTGAGGATGTGGTTTTCGGATATAGCAAAGGTTTTCGTGTCCACTTTTACGGAAAAATCCAAATCCCGTCATGATTCTGGTAGTCTGGTGTCTGCCATGTTATTGACTGTTGGTAAGCAACTTTTGATTTATGTTCCGACAACGGTAGTGCTTACTTTGTTGATGAAGAAAGTGACCTTGCCAAAATGGTTGCAGTGGGCAATGGTATTGTTGATTTGTGCCGTGTTGCTTGTTGTTAGAGGAGTGTATCATCTCTATGGCACATTACTATTGTTCCCAATTGCACTTGTGTTGTCAGAGGTTCTGTCCAAGCCGTGTGGTAAGATAAGTAGGACGCTATTCAACAAGGAAATGTTGATGGTCTTGGTTTTTGTGGTCATTCCTTTGGCAGGCGTGTTTGGGACCAATCAAGCGGTGATGAGAAAAGCTGTCGTTTTTGCTCCATTTTGGTTGGTTGCCTATTATCTGTTGTCAACTCAGGTAAAAAAGCAAATTGAATACAAGTTGGATTTGGTTTTGTTGACAATGCTGTTTGCTGGATACATCTATTTGGGGAATTTTGAGCGTTACCATTATTATTACACGCCACGTTCATCGAAGTATGAATTAACTGGCGTACTTCGACCACAAAAGGTGTTGGTCAGTCAGTATCAGCAGTCTTATTTTCACGATGTATTGGATAGTCTGCAGATGGCTGGATGTAAGGCAGGAGACCGTTACATGGCTTTCGGAGAAAACCAAATGGCGGTGTATTTGGCGGGTGGTTTTATTGACGGGCGGCTGCCTTATCATTGGTGGCAGTATAAGATGTTTGAGAAAGAACCGCCCAAGGCATTCATTTTATTTAAGAATGAAGAGGCCGATGTCGTTGAATACTTTAAGCAGGCCGAATGGGACTTCCCGGAAGGCTTTCGAAGAATGGAGCTGCGCCAAATGTCGGAGAATATGGGTGATGATTATCGGACAGTGGTTTTTGTTAGGGAAGATTAGGGATTATGAAAAAACTTGCCATTATAGGAGCCTCGTATCTGCAACTACCTTTAGCGAAGAAAGCTAAAGAAATGGGCTTGCATACCATTTGCTTTGCATGGGAGAGTGGCGCCGTGTGCAAGAAAGAAGTTGATGAGTTTTATCCTATCTCAATTGTTGAGAAGGAGAGAATTCTTGAGGTTTGCCTGGAAAAGAAAATTGATGGTATTTGTACTATTGCATCGGATGTGGCGGCCCCTACAGTTGCATTTGTTGCCGAGAAAATGGGTCTTGTCGGGAATTCGTTTGAAGCTGCGGTACAAGCCAATAACAAGTATTTGATGCGACAAGCATTTTCTGAAGCAGGAGTCCCAAGTCCGGCTTTTCGAAGGATTACTTCGTTTGAACAATTAGATGCAGATCGTTTGCAATACCCCGTTATTGTGAAGCCCACTGATCGTTCAGGGAGTTTGGGTATCACCAAAGTGGAGTTGAAGGCATGGTTACAAGCGGCTGTTGAAACAGCGTTGAATAGTTCTTTTAAGCATGAGGCCATTATTGAAGAGTTCATTGAAGGCAAAGAAATCAGTGTGGAATTCATTTCCTATAAAGGCGTGCATTATCCTTTGCAGATTACTGATAAGGTGACTTCGGGCGCACCGCATTTTGTGGAATTGGAACACCATCAACCGGCCGATTTGACCAAAGAGCAATATGCGGAGATTTATGACTTGACAAGAAGAGCCTTGGATGCTTTGGGAGTGACGAATGGAGCATCTCATTCAGAGTACAAGATTACGGCGGATGGTAATATATTCGTGATGGAGATTGGCGCTCGGATGGGAGGAGATTTCATTGGCAGCGATTTGGTACAGCTTTCCACAGGCTATGATTTTTTGAAAGGAGTGATAAATGTGGCTCTTGGCCAGTTTGAGGAACCGGTGTTTTGGGAGCCTCATTATGCTGGAGTATACTTTCTATGTGAGGAAACAAAACATTTTCTCCCCGCTATTAAAGAAGCAAAACTGCCTCAATTGGTTCGTGTTGAGATAACTGACGAGGTTTTACGTCCCGTGAAATGCAGTGCGGATAGAAGTGGGTATCTTATATATCAAGGAAACGAAAAGCTGTTATTATGAAAAGACCTTTGTTCTCAATCATTTCTCCAGTATACAAAGCCGAGAAGATAGTTCCTGAACTGGTTCGTCGGATAACGGATAGTGTAAAAAAAGTGACAGAGGATTATGAAATTGTTTTGGTGTGTGATGGATCGCCTGACAATTCATGGATTGCAATCAAAGAGGAATGTAGCAAAGATGAAAAAGTAAAAGGCATTAATTTGAGCCGTAATTTTGGGCAACATTATGCCATTACTGCGGGAATGCGTTTTGCTAAAGGGGATTGGATTGTTCTGCTAGATTGTGATCTACAAGACCCACCAGAAGAAATTTCAAGATTGTATTCCAAAGCACTTGAAGGGTATGACATTGTTCAATCTCGAAGAATGCATAGGAAAGACGGGTTCTTCAAACGGCTTTCTTCAAAAACGTTTCATTTGGTGTTTGACTGGTTTAGTGGCATGAAAACAGATAGTACCATAAGTAATTTGGGTATATATAATAGAAAAGTTATAGATGCATTTAATAGCATGCAGGAAACGTCTCGATCGTTTGGTACTTTGCTTTCTTACGTGGGTTTCAAAAAGTGTACTATTGAAGTTGAACATTCGGAACGGTTTGAGGGGAAATCATCGTACTCATTTGGTAAGTTGATGAAATTAATGTTTGACGTTACTATTTCGAATAGTAACAAGCCATTAAGAATCATTACAGTAATTGGCTTTTTGTTCTCTATGTTGGCTTTTCTGCTTGCTCTGTATAATGTTGTGGCTTATTATGTTGGTATAAATAATCTTCAGGGATTCACGACAACTGTGTTTTCTATTTGGTTTATGGGGGGGATGCTTATGATGGTGTTAGGCGTATTGGGGTTGTATATTGGGAAGATATTCAATCAAGTAAAGCAACGTCCGTTGTTTATTGTTGATGAAGCTATTAATATTAATGAAGGAAAATCTGCAAATGAATAAATGTCTAAGTGGTAAAGTTGTACTCTTGGGTGCTACGGGTACGGTAGGTGCCTATGCTGCTGTCGCTTTATGGCAAGCTGGCTATGAGGTGGTTGCAGTGGGAAGAAGAAAAAGTGATAATGGCTTTTTCAATGAGCATGGGATGCAATACATGAGTTTGGATATTACGGATAAGGAAGCCTTCAAGATGTTGCCACAGGAGAATGTTTGGGCTGTCGTTCATTTGGCAGGTGCAATTCCTGCACGAATGCAGGGCTATAGCCCACAAACCTATATTGATACCGTTATTACTGGGACATTGAATGTGCTTGACTATTGCGTTTCAGTAGCTGCAAATCGTATTGTTTTTGCGCAATCAGTGGCTGATGTATCTTACCTGTATGGTAATAATGCTCTGATTCCTGATGATGTTGAGCAGCGTTTTCCGCTGAATGACGACCACAGCGTTTATTCGATTTGTAAGAACGCAGCGACTCACCTTATTGAGCACTATTATGTGAAATATGGACTTAAAAGGTATTTACTCAGGTTTCCTAACATTTATGTTTATCATCCAAATCCTTTCTATTTCTACGATGGGAAAAAAAGATGGCAATCTTATCGTTTGTTGATAGAACGTGCAAGACAAGGCCTACCGCTAGAATTGTGGGGTAATCCTGATTTGCAGCGCGACATTGTATACGTTAAGGATTGCGTACAGATTATTGTTAAGTCAATATGTGCAGACGTGGACGGAGGGATGTATAATGTTGGTACAGGTGTTGGAACAACAATGCGAGAACAGATAGAAGGAATTGTTCAAGTCTTTTCTCCCGAAAATCATCTTTCTGAGATTATTGAGCGACCAGAAAAACCTGATACGGCAAGCTATATAATGGATGTGTCAAAAACCATTAGAGAATTGGACTACATGCCTCGGTACGATTATCTTTCATATTTGAGGGACATGAAGAAAGAAATGGAAGCAGAACCATTTTGTCAGTTATGGGGGAAAGGGGAGGATTATTTCTCGGGCTCATTGGAGTGAATTTCATATATGCCTGCACTTCCATCTTTACTAAGATGGCATCTCAGCAGGATATGCTGTCGTGGCCTTATTTGTTATGGATAACGGGCGCAATAGGGGTAATGGGAATTTACGCCTTGCTTTGGCAGCAAATTATTAGGAGAATGCCTATTTCAACGGCTTATATGTTCAAGGGAACGAGTTTGGTTTTCGTGTTACTGATTTCGTCATTGTTATTTAGTGAGGCTATTACAGTCAATAATGTGATTGGGTCTGTGATTATAATTATTGGAATCGCTTTATTTGCTAAGGCATGAAATACTATCTGCTTGTCGTAATTTCTGTTTTAGTTGCTGCTTGTGCACAGATGCTACTTAAGCAAGGGGCGAAGAAACAGTTTACTTCATTCTTGCGGCAGTATCTTAACCCATGGGTGATTGGAGGTTATGGCATATTGGGGGGCTCTCTTCTACTTAACATTTTTTGTTTGAGTCGTGGCGTGCAAGTTAAGGAAATCGGCATAATAGAGTCATTTAGTTATTTGTTTGTCCCTTTACTCTCTTGGGCTTTCTTTAAAGAGAGAATAACTTGGCGAAAAGCAGGAGCCATAGCCGTGATTATGACGGGTGTGGTTGTGTTTTTTATGTGAAATAAAGGAGTTTATGCATATTCCATTTAATCTACCTCATCTCACGGGCAAGGAAGCCCATTATATGTACCAAGCTGTATACAACGGCAAACTGAGTGGCAATGGTGAGTTCACCAAACGATGCCAGCGGTTTTTCGAAGAGAAATACGGTTTCAAGAAATGCTTGCTCACCACGAGTTGTACGGATGCACTCGAAATGGCAGCCATGCTTTGTGATATCCAGCCTGGCGACGAAGTCATTGTGCCCAGTTACACTTTTGTGTCGTCCGCATTAGCCTTCGTGAGGGCAGGGGCGAAGATTGTTTTCGCCGACAGTATGAAGCGCAATCCTAATATTGATGCGGAGCAGATAGAGGCATTGATTACACCCAAGACCAAAGTCATCGTTCCAGTTCATTACGCCGGTGTGGCTTGCGACATGGACCGCATTATGGAAATTGCCGAAAGACACCACTTGTTGGTGGTGGAGGATGCCGCTCAGGCCATCGACTCTTATTATAAGGGTCGACCACTGGGCACGATAGGCCATTTGTCGGCCTTCTCGTTCCATGAGACGAAGAACATCATTTCGGGCGAGGGTGGCATGTTGGGCATCAACGATGAGCGTTTCATTCGTCGTGCAGAAATCATTTGGGAGAAAGGTACCAATCGGGCCGAGTTCTTCCGTGGCGAGGTGAATAAATATGGTTGGTGTGACATTGGTTCATCATTTTTGCCAAGTGAAGTGGTGGCGGCATTCCTATGGGCACAATTGGAGCATTTGGATGATATTCAAAGCAAACGTAAACTGCTGTGGAATAAGTACTATGAGCTTTTGAAACCTCTGGCCGACCAAGGTCGATTCGGTTTGCCCGACATCCCCGACTATGCATATAACAATGCACACATGTTCTATCTGGTGTGCAATAGTTTGAATGCGCGTACTGCTTTGATTAAGAAGTTGAAGGAGAACGACATCCTTGCAGTGTTTCATTATTTAAGTTTACATAGCAGCGAGTTTTATAAGGACAAGCACGATGGGCGTTCGCTTCCGGAATGTGATCGTTATGCTGACTGTTTGGTGCGACTGCCAATGTATTATGATTTAGAGGAGAAAGATGTGGAACGGATTTGTGAATCTTTGATATGAATCGTATTGTAAACAAGATCAGAGGTTTCGTTTGTGCAAAACGCTTTGCACATGGGCGGCTTTGGGTTTTCAAGCCATCCATGTGTGTTGTGGATTCAGAGGCTCATGTGAAGATAGATAAGTATCTGAATTTTAATCGGCAATGGGACAATCAAAGAATGCTGCGGAACAAGATGGTTGGTTCGTTGTACCTGGCCAAAGGGGCAACATTGGAGGTTGAGGCATTTGATGTGTATGCGGGCAGTAGAATCAATGTGAACGCTGGTGCAAAACTGTCGTTGGGAAGCGGCTATATGAACCATGAGTGTGTGATTGATTGTTTTGATTCAATTTCGATTGGCCATCATGTAGTCATTTCGGAGAGGGTGGTTCTGAGAGATTCCGATAATCATACGATTAAGGATTTAGAAGCCATTTCGTCGGATGAATCGGCAGGGACCGCTCCGATAGTGGTTGGGGACCATGTTTGGATTGGGATGAATGTGATAGTGTTGAAAGGTGTTACAATTGGAGAAGGTGCCGTGGTGGCTGCCGGTAGTGTGGTAAATAAAGACGTTCAACCGCATTGCTTAGTGGCAGGGGTCCCGGCTAAGGTAATCAAAACAAATGTCTCATGGAGCTAAGCAAATCGGATACTACTGCTATTAAAGGAATCGCTATTCTTTTAATGCTGTGGCATCATTTGTTCCTGAACACAGTGGCCTATGGGACCTTGACACATTCCCTGGCGGTTGTCTTTAAAGTATGCGTTGCATTGTTCCTGTTTGTCAGTGGATATGGGTTGACAAAGCAGTATTCTCAGTTTGAAAAGCCTTATTTCAAGAACACGGTTAAGTTTTTGTTGCGGAGATATGTCAATTTCTTTCTGACCTACTGGTTCTGTTTCGTGTTGGTGGTTTTGGTGGGAAACCTTGCTGGGTATGCCTTTCAAGATGCATATCCTGCTTCTCGAAACACGTTGAAGTGTATATTACTCGACTTTTTCGGACAAATGGGTTACGATTCCTATTTGAAACCATGGTGGTTTAATAAGATGATCATCCAATTGTATTTGGTCTTTCCCATACTGTTCTTGATCATACGTAATAAATACTTGTCATGGGTCGGCTTGGCCTTGGTTATCGTTGTACAATTGTACGCTAAGAGCATTCCTGGTAATGTGTTTTTTATCGTAGAAGGCGGTCTTCCGGCGTTTTATATAGGCATGTTATGTGCTCGTTGTCGGGTGGTCCCCGAGACAAACAATGGGAAGTGGAGGCCGTTGCTGCTTTTTGCTGTTATTTCGGTGTGTATCGGATTGGCGGTCCTACATGTAATGGTGGTGAAAGACCCTTATATGGCTATTATGATTCGGGCTTTCATGGCATTGTGCATCATAATTGTGTATAAGTCATTTGGGAATCATCGGGTTTCTGTCTTTGAGTTTGTCGGTAAGTATGCTACCATAATGTATTTGACCCATATCTTGTTTGTTAAGTTGATCCCAGGAGTGATATACGGTGCGAAGTATTCAGTGCTGATTTTTGTGGTGTTTGTTGCCGTCTGTTTAGCGGCTGCCATGCTGATTGATGCATTGGAAAAGTTGTCACGTTACGATAGATTGCGTGTTGGAATCGTAAAACAAATTGATAAATGGTAATGGCTCCTCTTGTTTCCGTTCTTATGCCTGTCTACAAAACGGCTCCCTATCTTCGCGAGGCGATGGACAGCATGCTATGTCAGACCTTCAAGGATTTTGAGTTGATTGTACTAAATGATTGCTCACCTGACAATGCGGAGGAGATACTGGATGCCTATGACGATTCTAGAATCGTTAGATATAAAGGGGAGAACAATGTCGGCTTGTCGAATGTGCTGAATGTCGGTATTGAAATGGCTCGAGGGAAATACATTGCTCGTATGGATAGTGATGATATATCGTTGCCCAACCGCTTGCAAATACAGGTGGATTATTTGGAAACGCATTCTGAGATTGACTTGGTTTCTGTTGGGATGCAGCTTTTTGGTGCAAAAGAGTCGGTGTGGATTAGAGAACGAAACCCCGAAAAAGTAAAAATCGAAGCATTGTTCCATTCGCCCGTGCTTCATGCTTCCAGTATGTGGCGCAAGGATTCTTTTGAGCGACATGGATTGCGCTTCCGCCAAGAGATGGTACCGGCCGAGGATTACGATTTGTGGACGAGAGCCATGCTGAAGGGATTGAAGCTGGTGAATCTGCCCGAGGTGCTCTATGAATACCGCATCCATGAGGCACAAGCCACCGTGCAAACCGATAAAACTGCTGCCAAGAGCCGCGAGGTGCAGATGGCTTATTTACACGAATCATTGCCGTCGCTATCGGATAGAAATAGAGAAGCCTTTCCAATGAAGCTTTGGCCTGTTTTCTTTGCCAACTTGCATAATGGATTTTTCAATCGTTTATTGTTGGCAAAACGTTTGTACAAAGTTAATAAGAAAAGAAAATGAGATTTTCTATCATCATACCCGTATATAACGTTGAGCCATACCTCCGGGAGTGTTTGGATAGCGTTCTCAATCAGACGTTTGGTGATTGGGAAGCCATTTGCGTAAACGATGGGTCGACAGACCATTCTGAAATGATCCTTGAAGAGTATACCAAAAAAGATGCAAGAATCAGCTATTACTCAAAAGCCAATGGTGGCACATCGACCGCGCGTAACGTTGGTATGAAAGAGGCAAAGGGTGAGTATTATGTGTTTTTGGATGGTGATGATTGGTTGGAACCAGATGCTTTGCAGATAATTGAGGAACACCTAAAAGGAGAGGAGATACTATGCTTTAGTGGACGACGTTACTTTGAAAACACGAAGTCGTATCATCCTGCGGATCACTTAGTGAATAAAACGTATCATTCGGGCATGGATTATTATAATGAAAATGCGTTGGAACGTCGTGATTTTTCCTTTGATTGTGTGGTGTTGAGAGTCTATCAAAGACGTTTTTTAATGGATCATCAATTGTTTTTTGATGATGATGTTTCGTATGAGGATGATTTATGGGTGCCTCAGACGCTTTACAATGCGCGTTCGGTTAGTGTTATTTCTGATGCTTTATATGTGTATAGAATCCGTCAAGGGAGCAAGATGCAAGAGGCTTCATTTGCTAGAAAAAAGGATATGATGAAAGTGGCGAGTCTATTGGCATCTTATTTTATTCCGAAGACAGGTTTCGATAAATCGGTTGTATATCGTGTCATTACTCATCATTATCAAATGGCATTTGCAAACGCACAAGGGGAAGAACGAAAAGAACTAAAAAGTTTGTGCAATTGGAAATCGTATTGGAGGGTGAGCCGTACAAAATTGCGGCATAGGTGGAATTATTTGAAGAATAGGTTCTGGCTTTGAAGGAAAGGTGATAAGATTACACGAATAAACGGGAAACATGATTATTCCAACACGGAAAGAACTATATAATATGCTCGGTTGGCGCACAAAACGCCATCTAGTAGTCATTGAATCAGACGATTGGGGGGCTATTCGTATGCCTTCGAAGGTTGTGTATGACGAGTTTTTACGCAGAGGAGTAGATGTGAGCCGAGATCCTTATTGCCGATACGATGGTATGGCGACAAAGCATGACCTTGAGAATCTTTTCGAGGTGCTTCAATCGGTAAAGGATGGAAATGGGCATCCTGCTGTGATAACCGCGAATACGTTATCGGCGAATCCGGTGTTTGACAAGATTCGCGAAAGTGGTTTTACGCGGTACTTTTTTGAACCGTTTACAGAAACCTTAAAGCGAGATGATGCTCATGCCGATGCATTTCGGATGTGGCAGCAAGGAATGGAGGAAGGCGTATTCCATCCTCAGTGTCATGGTCGTGAACATTTGTATGTTAAGAAATGGTTGCAAATACTTCGCCAAGGCGAATCCATAACACGGTTGGCTTTTGACTTAGGCACCTGGGGATTGACACAACAAGTTGCTCCATCAATTCATCAGTATTACATGGGAGCATTCAATTCTTGTGAAGATGAGGATATAAAGGATTTTGAAGTTGTCATTGATGATGCACTGCGGTTGTTTAGGAAGATTTTTGGTTTTGGGTCCAAATCGTTTATACCGACAACTTATGAGTGGAGTCCAAAGATAGAACCGTTTTTGGTTCAAAGAGGAGTGAAGTACATTCAGGGTACATTTCAACAAAAGATACCCCTTGACGACGATCAAAAAATAAGAATCACCTATCGCGGCTTCCAAGGCTCACGGACGAAGGCGGGCCTGATACGTTTGTTCAGAAATTGTTTTTTTGAGCCTTCCACCAATGAGAAACGCGATTGGAAGAGTGATTGTTTAAAACGAGTTGAGATTGCTTTCAAATGGGGGAAAGCGGCTAATATTTGTTCACATAGAGTCAATTTTATCGGATCAATAGATTCATCAAATACAGATCGAAATTTGCCGGAGTTTAAACGTTTGCTCCAAGAGATTATAAGACGTTGGCCGGATGTGGAGTTTGTCACTTCGGATCAATTGGGTGAAATCATTGAAAACTCAAAACAGCGTATTTGGACAATATAGTACTAGTAACTATACCCTTAGATGCTTTTTAATTCTCTTCAGTTTGCTATTTTCTTGCCAATAGTGTTTCTGCTGTATTGGCTTGTTTTTGACCGCCTCATCGGTGGGTCAAAGCGTCAATTGATGTGTCAGAACGCTTTTGTCGTCATCGCTAGCTATGTGTTCTACGGTTGGTGGGATTGGCGTTTTCTTTTGCTCATTGCCTTTACTTCGCTTTGCTCTTGGGGAAGTGGAATGCTTATTGGCAACAATAGAGGGAACAAAAAGTCCAAGAGATGGATGTGGGCCAATATCCTCTTGAATCTTGGCATATTGGGGCTTTTCAAGTATTACGATTTCTTCGTCACAGAGTTTGCTCAATTGTTCCATCTTTCCACAGAGGGGCTCCTCTTGAAGGTGATTCTGCCTGTCGGTATTTCGTTTTACACCTTTCAGGCGCTTTCCTATTCCATCGATGTGTATCGGGGCAAGATTGAGCCAACCAGGGATATTGTCGCTTTTTTTGCCTTCATCTCGTTTTTCCCTCAATTGGTGGCAGGTCCCATCGAAAGGGCTACCAACTTGCTTCCTCAATTTCAAAAGAAGCGTGAGTTTGATTACGATACAGCCGTTGATGGGATGAGACAAATCCTCTGGGGCTTGTTCAAGAAGGTCGTGGTGGCCGATAATTGCGCCGTGTATGTGAACCAGGTTTTTGCCAATAGCGGGAGTCATACGGGAAGCACACTATTGCTAGCGGCTGTGTTCTTTACCTTCCAGATTTATGGCGATTTCTCGGGCTATTCTGACATGGCCATCGGTACGGCAAAGCTGTTTGGGATTCGATTGATGAGGAATTTCAATGTTCCTTATTTTAGCCGTGACATAGCGGAGTTTTGGCGGCGTTGGCATATCTCTTTGACCACTTGGTTCCGTGATTATGTGTATATTCCCTTGGGGGGTAGCCGTGTGTCGAAGGTAAAAGTCATCAGGAATACCTTTGTCATCTTTCTGGTAAGTGGTTTCTGGCATGGCGCCAACTGGACGTTCATCGTATGGGGCACGTATCATGCTTTGCTGTTTCTGCCTCTGATATTGACAGGCAAGAACAGGAAGTACACCAATCAAATAGCAGAGGGCCGTTATTTGCCTACTTTTAAAGAAGCTGGGCAAATGTTACTGACGTTCATTTTGGCTGTGTTCGGATGGATTGTCTTCAGGTCGGAGGGAATCGGACAGGCATGGGAAGTGATTTCGGGAATAGCGAGTAGTTCGTTGTTTACTGTGCCCATGATGGTTGTTGGACTAAAAAAGACTGTTTTTGTTATCGGAGTCTTGTTGTTGGTTGAGTGGTTGAATCGTTCTAAGGGGCATGGCTTGTCAATCGAGAACCTGCCGTCGTGGATTAGGATTGTTTCTTGTTATGTTTTAATTCTAATGGTTTTGGAACTAGGCGGAAATAGCCAGTCTTTCATTTACTTTCAGTTCTAGTGGGTATGAAGCGGTTTTTGAAATGCATCGTTCTTTTCTTTGGGGCTCCACTAGTAGTACTGTTGGGATTGTATTTGTGGACCGATCCCTTTAAATGCTTACACCAGTTTGATATTAACAATGTCGATAATACCAATCGTGAGTATTTGTCAACAGAATTGTTTTTGCGAAATGAAAAGAGCCAACATTATAATTCTTTCATTTTCAGCAGTTCGAGAGGGTGTGGTATGAATACCTATCGTTGGAAGAACTATTTGTCGCTCGATGCCCACCCTTTTATATTTCAGGCATGGAGTGAGACATTGACGGGCATCGAAATGAAAATGAGTTATCTTGACGAGCAACAAGTACCTTTGGATCATGTGTTGATTATGCTGGATATTCCTGGCGCATTCAAAAAAGAGCAACTGTCATGCGAGGCCATGACCATGAAGCACTTCCTTTTTACAGGGAAGTCTAGGATTTCATATAATGCCGCCCAATATTTCAATTTCATACAAAAGCCTTCTTTGTGGTGGTCAAGTATGAAGAAAAGAGTTGAAGGCTCTAAAGAGGTTTGCCATTCGGATACGATAACTAACGATTGGAATAAAGACAATAAGTATAGTTGTACAGGAATACCAGAACAAGATAGTCTAAGGGATTGTAGCGAAATGTCGAGACAGACCTTCTTTGCAAAAATTGCGCACAGGACAAACGAAGGGATTGCCGTGTCGGAGCCACTCGTTTCCAAGTCGTTCGAAGACCAATTGCGCCATATCAAAACCATTCTTGACGGCAACAAGTCGGATTATTACGTGATACTATCGCCCGCCTATTGTTACACGAATCCAGCGGTTAATCCAGAAGATTTGGAGAAGCTGAAGGTGGTATTTGGCGAAGATAGAGTGTATGATTTTACGGGAAAGAATGAAATGACCGATGATTATAATAATTTCACCGATCCTAACCATTTTGGTCAGAGGGTGGGGTGGATGATACTAGAAACCTTATACGGGGCTAAAGAAAAGAATGCGAAATGATTTAAGTATTAGTATACTGTACTTTTGATTTGTCGCGTTGGGACACACCAATTTGTTGCGGTGTGCGCGGTTTTTACAGCCGTTATTGAGAGATGCATGATGGAGGAAAACTAAACGGATTTGATGAGATAGATTGTTCTTTAAGGTCTATTTGTTTTTAGAGAAACTAAAATAGAAAAAGATATGCGTGAGAAAACTATAATGATTAAGGACGCCCCTTTCACCTATATGGATGAAGTGGGTGACCCTTATGTGTTCAATGCCATGACCCAAAAAGATATGGAAAGCATTTTGGAATTGGCGGCGACTTTGCTGAAAGAGTGCGGAATAGAATTTATCCTGTCGTTTGGCACTTTGTTGGGCTCGGTGAGAGAGGGTTACTTTATCAAAGGTGACGACGATGTGGACATCATTGTCACTGATGAGGAAAGACTATTCGAGAGCTTACCATATCTCGCTGCGCACGGATTGTATATTAACCGTATTTTTAAGACCGAGCTTTATACATTTCATTCAGAAGGCAGAAAAGGCCATATCGACATGTATATTTTGCGGCCCATTGACCGATGGTTGTTTAAGAATTGGTGTGTAAGTATTAGAGGACATTATGCACCGAAGCGTTTCTTCGAAGAAGGCGTTGATAAGGACAATTATAGTATCGGTGATGTTTGTTATCCTTGTCCAAAGCATCCTGAAAATCTGTTGGAATGGTGGTATGGAAAGACATGGAGAATTCCTCAGTCTGGAAAGGCAATTGAAGATGTTTGGTTGCGCCGTGTTGAGCTTTTCCCTGGAAAGTATTGGCGCAAAGGAAGGAAGTATTTGAAGAGAGTGTTTGGAAAATAAGCCAATCATGAAGTTCTCCGTCATCATTCCGCTCTACAACAAGGCTCCATACGTGGCGAAAGCCATTCATAGTGTGCTGTCGCAGAGCATTTCTGATTATGAGTTGATTGTGATGGATGATGGGAGTAGTGACGATTCGTATGAGGTGGCATTGAAGACAATAGAGGGACATTCCAATTGCCATTTATACCGACAAAAGAATGGTGGAGTTAGCGTGGCTCGTAATAATGCTGTGGCGCTATCTCGTGGAGAATACCTTTGTTTTTTGGATGCTGATGACTGGTGGGATGTGCATTTTTTAGAAGAGATGTTGAAGATGATTGCCGAGTTTCCTGATGCGGGTATTTATGGGACTGGTTATACAATTGTTAATGAGACAAAACACAAGACCCGCATGGCTCCAATAGGCGTGGGTCCGGATTTTGTTAAAGGCTATATCAACTATTGCCAAGTATATGCGAAAACATTGGCAATGCCGCTAACTTCAATTTCCGTGGCGATTCCTCGGCCTGTTTTTGATGAAATGAGAGGCTTCCCCGAAGGTATTAAATTGGGGGAGGATTTTCTTCTTTGGATAAAAATTGCTTTAAAATATAAAGTGGCTTTATTAAACTGTCCTTTGGCCTTTTACAATCAGGACGTGGAAGCGACGAGCAAAGGAGTAAAACACAGGGGATATGAGCCGGATTCTTTTATGACTTTTCATTTTGACCAGTTTGAAGAAGTTGAGAAGACCAATCTGGACTTAAAGATATTGTTGGATCGTTTGAGGGTGTATTCGCTGCTGAGGTTTAGGATGGATAATACTTATGCTCAGCGTGTTGAGCAAGAAATCGCTAAAGTTGATTTCTCCAATGTGGACCGAAAGTATAAGTTTTATTATAAAGCGCCATTTGCAATAGTCTGGTTGAACGACAAAATCCATACATTTGCTTCGTGGTTAAAACAAAAAATAAAATGAAAAAACTATTGAAAAGAATTATCGCGTGGTTGAGAGGAGAGCAGGATGTGAACAAACTAGTGAAACGAGGCTTGGTTGTCGGAAAGGATTTTGTCAAGATGGGTGGTGCCATCATAGATCCTTCTCATTGTTGGCACATTACCATAGGAGACAATGTTACCTTGGCTCCGAATGTTCACGTGTTGGCTCATGATGCCAGCACGAAAGTGTTTTTGGACCACACTCGTGTTGCCAACACGAAGATAGGCAACAATGTTTTTGTGGGTGCAGGTTCAATCATCTTGCCTGGAGTTACCATCGGCAATAATGTCGTGGTCGGTGCGGGAAGTGTTGTCTCGAAAGATATTCCCGATGGTTCGGTTGCCATAGGGAATCCAGCTCGTGTCGTGAAGTCTATGGAAACCTTCTTGGAGAAAAACAGGTTGATGATGAAGCCTGATAATATGTTTGATGAAAAATACACGCTCAGGAACCCATCGTTTGGCAATAAAGAACGAGAAGAGTTGTTAGAAGCGTGTAAGAGATTTGGAGTGACTTTTGTGAAATAAAATGGTGCCATGATTCCTAAGAGAATACACTATTGCTGGTTTGGCCGTGGAGAAATGCCGCAATTGGCCAAGGATTGTATTGCCAGTTGGCATGAGTTTATGCCCGATTGGGAGTATCGTCTTTGGAGCGAGGACAACTTTGACATCAATAGTGTTACATATACCAAAGAGGCTTATGAGGTTGGCAAATACGCGTTCGTAAGCGATTATGTGCGGTTGTGGGCTTTGGAACAGGAAGGAGGTTTATATATGGATGTGGATTTTGAAGTATATAAGCCTTTTGATGATTTGATGCAATACCATGCTTTTGCCGGGTTCGAAGGAAGTAAATACTTGCCGGTGATGATGGGCGTGATTGCCAGCGAAGCTCATGGTATTTGGGTAAAAGAGCAACTCGGCCATTATCAGGGTCGCCATTTT
>JAEEGH010003162.1_pt1 | contig 43766 bp, 33 predicted proteins | sample 9134181 | NCBI WGS metagenome assembly JAEEGH01 (sample SAMN16246544, study PRJNA631951) | gut metagenome | biome: gut microbiome; feature: rumen; material: DP-attached | host: Bos | place: Iran: Karaj | collected 2018-10 | reverse complement strand
GTGCTATCCGTCTTATTGTCCTCTTCATCGGCAGTTCAGCCCTCGCTGAGGAAATCAGCGGAGGAAAGTACCCCGAGTACGCAAAGTACTGCGAAAAGGTTTCGAAGTTCTTCCCCGGAAAACGGTATACTGCTTAGTAAAAATGCGTAAAGCTATTCTCGCTGTTCTGGCCCTGCTCATGGGCTCCCTGTCATTGCCTGCCCAGATTCCGTATTTCGCCGATCTGGCTCTGATTTACGGCGGCGGCGCTCGCAATCCCATGTACTGGGACAAAGAAAGGCTGGCCGGCCATGTAACCTGGACGGATCCGAGTACGGGCGAGGAAAAGTGGCTTTTCGACGCGTTCCTGATGCTGGACATGAGGACTCCGGATCTCAGCGACCCTCATGCTCTCGCATTAGGCTTAAGGGACTGGTCCAACAATAGCATCCCGATGAAATCGGCCTCCAAGGCCGACGCGTCGGCCTGGCTTGATTACTGGTTCAGGGAGGACAATGGTTTTACCGCGCTCGATCAGGCAGTGGGCGAGGCCGCGTCCAGAATCGGCCCGGCTCCGGTTTCCCGCAAGGTGATAGTGATGATGCCGGACATCCCGGCCCATGAGCGTTACAATATCTATACTTCGTCTACAACCTATTGGGGCTCGGTAGACGGAAAGGCCCTGGATTTTTCTAAGCCGGAAGACCGCCTCGCGGCATACTGCTGGTTCGTAGACGAGGTAAGGGCCCGCTTTGAGAAAGCGGCATTCAAGAATATCGAGCTTGGTGGCTTCTACATAATGACTGAGGAACTGCCATCGATGCGTTCGGGAGTTGGCGGCGCCGGCGGAGATACAGTAGGCGGCGAGCTTCGCGACGGATGGGAGGTAGAGGCCAAGGCCTGGGACGATGTGTTCCCGGCCGTGTCTAACTACATCCACAAAAAGGATGAGGCGGTAGTCTGGATCCCATACCGCAGGGCGGCGGGTTTCCGTTACTGGAAGGATTTCGGAATCGACTACGCCTATATGCAGCCCAACCGCTTCTGGGACTCGAAAAATGTAAATCCGATGGATTCGTTCTTCCAGCAGATATCTGAATATCAGCTGAATATGGAGCTCGAATTCGACGATCGGCTCATGCGCCATCCGGTAGACGCTTCCGACTCCTCATACAAAGAGGGTGAAGACTACAATACCTACCGGGCCCGCTGGCGCGAGTATGTAGACGGTATGAAGCGCGAGAATGTCTACGGAGTGAAGCAGCTTGCCGTCTATATGGGCGCAGACTCCTTCAACCACCTCCGCGCGAGCCAGGACCCCGAAGAGCAGGACCTTTTCAACGAATTCTGCCGCCTTATCGCGGAAGATCCTCTCAAAGCAAATAACAGGTAGGCCGGCCGCCTATGACGGGGTCGATGCCGGCCATGGCGCTATCCGGTCGGGGACCTCGACCGTGCGGGAGATGTAGCCCTCGTCGTCGTGGACCTGCGGGCGGACGGAGATCTCACGGCCGTCGTGGAAGATATGCTGCAGCTGCTTGTCGCCCCAATTGCCCATCCTCTCGCGTCCGAGCATTCCGGTCGACAGACACCAGCGCCCGTCGGCGCTAAGGGCGGCCATCCGCTGGAGGAGCAGACCGCTCCCGTCTGCGGCTTCATGGACCGGGTTGAGGAAGATGTCCGTCCCGGCCATCAGGCCCTGGAAGCGACGGTTGAGGACCGGATTCCCGCTGAAACGAAAGTCCATGTCGACACCGCTTCCCGCGAGCATCGCGCTTTCTCCGCCCTGCAGGACGGTGATTCGGTTGCCGCAGCAGGCGAACTGCCGGCGCTTGAACTCGTCCATCAGCTTGTCCATTATCGCGTCGTTTCCTTCGATATCCTCTTCCGTCTCGAAAATCTGGCTCGTATAGAGGTCGAAGAACAGCCCGCCATGCATCATATACAGGGAATTGCGCTGTAAAAGGCAACTGGAAGAAAGCGACTCTTCGAGTTCCAGTATCGCGACCGAGCTTTTGTTTTTGATGTCCTGTTCGGCGTAAAGGAGGTCGTTGAGGTCACGGATAGTGTGGCCGGGGAAAAGTATAAGGTCTGAGTCTGACGCGTTAACCGCATCGACCAGTATGTCCATCTTGTTGTTGGGATTCAGCTCAAAGTCAAACCCGATAAGTTCTATCTTCATAACTCCGGCAAATTTAACTATATTTGTATTATTAATACCACATAATCCAATGACTGACAGAAGATCTTTTCTTAAGACCGCGGCGGCAGCGAGTGCGGCAGCAGCGGCTACTCCTCTTCTTGGCTCTTGCCAGACCGGAAAGGATAAATACGGAATAGGACTCGATAAGAGTTTAAAGAGTACACTCATCGTCGAGCCTGGAAATGCGGTGCCTATTACAGGAACCTTCCTGGACGAAATCTCTACTGACATCCCTCACCAGAACTGGGGAGAGGCGGAGTGGGACCGTGACTTCCAGTATATGAAGAAGTTCGGCATTGATACGGTTATCATCATCCGCTGCGGACTTCGTAAATGGATGACCTATCCGAGCCCGTATCTTCTTAAGAAAGGGTACTACTATCCTTCAGTAGACCTCGTAGACATGTTCTGCCGCCTTGCGGAGAAATACGGGATGTCTCTTTACATCGGTCTGTACGACTCAGACGAGTATTGGTATACCGGAGTCTACAACAACGAAATAGAGATCAACAGATTTATCATCGACGAACTCTGGGAGCGCTACGGACATTATAAGAGCTTCAAGGGCTGGTATTTGAGCTACGAGATTTCCCGCCGCTCCAAGGGCGCTATCGAAGGATATCAGAAACTCGGTCAGCAGTGTAAAGAACTCTCGAAGAGCAAGGAATATCCCAACGGCTATCCTACCTTCATCAGCCCCATCATCGAGGGAATCAAGGGAGTAAGCGCCCAGAGCGCCCAGCTCCGCAGGGCCGATCGCCCGGACATCATGGAACACATGCGCGATTGGGACGAGATATTCGAGGGTATCCACGAATTTGTAGATGCCTGCGCCTTCCAGGACGGCTACAACGACTACGACGAAATCGAAGACTACATCTCAGTCAACAAGATGCTGGCAGATAAGTGGGGAATCCACAGCTGGACCAACTGCGAGAGCTTCGACCGCGATATGCCTATCAAGTTCCTCCCCATCAAGTTTGATAAACTCAGGATGAAACTCGAGGCTGCGAAGCGTTGCGGAGTAGAGAAAGCTATCACATTCGAATTCTCACACTTCATCAGCCCCCAGAGCGCATATCTGCAGGCAGGACACCTTTACGACAGGTATCTGGAGTACTTCGGAAAGAAGATTTAGACTTCGGACGAACCGTAGAAGTGTGTAAGTACCTCTTTCTGGACTTCCTCAGGCAGCGATCTTACGAATGATTTGATGCTTGCCGGGGGGAAGTCCGAAAGGCGAAGGTAAATCATCGCATCAACGCAGTCCGAGAAATCTGCATCCACATTCAGACAAGACACGTGGGCTCCGCAGGAGAAATACTTGCGGAACAACACGGGCAGTCTGTATTGTCCTTCAGATATAGCTCCGATGAGTCTGTCGAAAGCGTCTATATCGCCTTCCGGTATCTGAAGTAATCCTTCAGGATCGACTCTTAAATAATCGGGCTTGAAGGGAGATGTGGGGATAGAGAACTTCGAAGCCTCCGGCATCTCGAAATCCCGGTGGAGAAAGTACGACGTAAGGCTCTTGTAGAAGTCAGGAAGCGCCGCGCTCATCGTCACGAGGCCGAAGCAGCTGTCTGAGTTGGACTTGACGGTTGCTATACAAAGGCCTGCGAGAAGGAACTTCAGCGGGAGTACGTCCCTCTGGTATTTTTCAACCACGAACGAGCGGCCGAGTTCCATCGAGCGTGAGAGCAGGGCGGGGGCGTTGGGGCCGAAGCGGACCAGGGTCGAGGTGTAGAAGCCGCCGACTCCGCCGTGGGCCTTGATTATTTCGGTTCCATAGCCTACGCGGTACGCGCCTACGATCTGTCCGTCAGGGACGTTCCAAAGGACGAGGTGGTGATAATAATCGTCGTAGGGGTCGGTATCCAGCGCTTTGCCGGTCCCTTCTCCGACCGCCCTGAAGGTTACCTCGCGCAGCCTGTAGAGCTCTCGCATTACGTCTGGAGCCTGAGAGGCGGTGATGAGGTAGGCGCGGTAATCGCCGCTTTCGAAGATGGCGCTGTCGCGGACGGATTCGATCTGCGAACGGATGAGTTCAGGGTCGACTGCGGGGATGATTTCCTGCTCGCAGACTTCGGTATGGCGGCGCTCGAAATCGGCGCTACACTGGGCCTCGAGGGCGTAGCAACGGTTGCGCAGGTACTTGCCGAGATTCTGGATGCTGAAGCCGGCTATCTGGCTGGCCTGGATAGGCTGGCCGATCCGGACTTTGATGTGGGATCCCTTGGCCCCGAGCATCTCGCGTATGAGGAGGAGAGTGCGGATGCGGGGGTGGATACGGCCGAGGCGGTGGAAGCGCTTCGAATTTCCGCCGTCGAAATAGATCGGAATTACTGGCAGGCCGGACTTGCGGATGAGCTTGGACATATTGTCTGCCCACGGCTTGTCTTCCACGACCTTGCGGCTGCCGCTTACTGCCGTGCGGTTTTTGCCGCGCTGCCAGGTGGCTACCTCGCCTGCGGGGAAGAGGCCCAGGGCGCCCCCTGAGGCGATGTGCCCCAGCGCCGCGCGAATTCCGCTGACGCTGCGTGCCCCGCCGCTCGCAAAATTATCCACCGGAATAAACCAATCCTTGAGGTTGGGGATAAGGGCGAGGAAATAGGTTGTAAGTATCTGATAATCAGGCCTGATTCTGCCTATAAGGAGGTTGAGCAGCAGGCCGTCGATAGCGCCGAAATGGTGATTGGAGACGGTGATGAAGCCACCTTCAGCAGGGATATGGTTAAGCTGACCTTCGGGAACATCGAAAGTAACGTTAAGGTCTCTAAGTATTTCTGAAGAGAAATCCGGGCCGTCTGAGCGCGGATTCATCGAATAGAACTCGTTGAGCCGGTCCATTCCCAGCATATCATAGACAAGACAGGAGAGTATCTTGCCCAAAAATCCCTTTAAGCCAAGGACTCCCTGAAATGCTTTACGGTCTAGCAGAATAGGATTCACAGGTTCAGTTTTTAGTAAAAATTTTAACAAATATAAGTATATTTGCTGAAACGACACGCTAACAATGGTCCAGAATTTCCTCATATTGCTTCTGTTCCTCCCCTCGGCCTCGGTACTTGGGTGGCTGCTGCTCAATTCCCTGGTGGCGCGTCGTACCAGTACTTATATGATAGTACAGGTTCTTCTGTTTGACCTTCTTCTGTTCTTTACGGTAGATGCGATGTACTCTATACCTCAGCTACCTTCAAGAATTCTTGTCTACACACACCTTGTAACGGTCTTTTCTGCGTCGTGTATTATTCCGCTGATATGGTTGTACTTCGACCGTCTGCGCTATGGACGCAGGTTTAAACTGTCTCATTTCCTTTGGGTTCTTGTCCCATTCTCTCTTACTCTTACAGTAGCCTCTTTGACGGAAACTATCGGAGATGTCCAGCTGGCCCCCTTCCTTCATGAACTGTATACAGACGGAACGGAAGCTCTGGCAAAATACAAAGGAACTACTTTCGGACACTATTACGCCTGGTGTCATACTATTTTCCGTGTCGCTATTATTGTCGAGCTGCTATTGGCCGCAGCCTACCTGCTTTACTTCGTAAAGACCGAAGGAGTACATTTCAAGACTCTTGTCGCCCATATCAGGAATGATGCTCCGATCAGGGTTATCGAGCTCCAGATATTTGTCTTCGTGGTACCGGCCATCCTGGTCCTTGTAAAGGTCTTGTTTACCAAGCCATTCCTTAACAATCACCTCTGGCTCTCGGTATGCTGGGCTATAGCTGTTTCTATTTCTATTTTCGTATTCAACCGCTGCGCATGGTTCGGTGCGAGAAAGACTATTACTAAAACTCAGGCTAAACACGTTATGATGTTTAACTACCATCCTGCAATAGAAGGGCCTATTAAGGAGTTGATGGTAGAAGAACTCCTGGAAGATGTAGATGAAAACTTCCTCCTTCGTCTTCAGGATAAGATAGGAGACCGCGTCCACGAAACAGCAATGACTCCCAAGGAGATAAATGCTGTAAAAGACATCTTATTTGATTCCGCATCGAATCCCTGGGACGATAGCCTTCTTACTCGCTTCCAGACAGTAATGCTCAACGAGCAGCTGTTTCTCCAGCCCAGTATGAGCCTTCAGGACATTGCTGAAAGACTCCATACCAATAAGACTTATATCTCGAAGCTCGTCAACAATACTTATAATATGAGCTTCCCTGAATTTCTAAATACTCTTCGCATAGACTACGCGAAGCAGTATATAAAGAATCACCCTAACGCTAAGCAGGAAGAGATAGCCAGGTCGTGTGGCTTCCTCAGCGCGTCATCATTCAATAATATCTTTAGAAAGATTACCGGAATGACTCCGAAGACGTGGGTGTTCAAAATGGCCGAAAAATAGCCCTAGAGCCTATTCTGGGCCACAAATTCCGAAGGCGTAAGTCCTGTATAATCCTTAAATGCCGTAGTAAAGTACGACGGTGAGCGAAAACCGCATTCTGAGGCGATCTGCGAGAATGATAAATCGCCCTGAAGGAGAAGGTACTTCGCCATATCCATCCTTCTTTCTTTAATAAGTACAGAAGGGGAGGGAGAACCCTCGGCCTTGAGCTTTCTGTTGACGTGGATGCGGCTTATCCCGGTAAGAGCGGCGATAGCCTCTACATCGAAGTCGGGCTCGGAGATATGCTCCTGAATAAGCATCATAACCCGTGTCGTAAACTCAGTGTTCTTCGGCTCGAATTTCGTCACAGGAACACTCTCTTTTGCCGGCTTTACTACTGGCTTTTCGGGCTCTGTTTTCGGCTCGATTTCGGCTTCTGTCTTTGCTTCTTCAACTACAGTTTTATGCTCCACTTCAGAGATGCCCGCGTAGAGATCGCTGTGGGTCGAAGACTTCTTGTTCAGATAGTTTGTCCTAATTCTGGCAATCAAAAATGCGAAGAGTATAGATAGCAGAATAACAGATAAACATATTACGATAATCCAGGAAATCCCCACTCCTTTAGGCTTCCGTTCGGCATATGTTTCAAATTCTAAAGGTTTCGAATTTGAAATATCGTTGTCATCCTTTACTTCGGATAGCGTGCCTTCAGGGTTAAGCTTAGCAACCTTATTGTCTCCAAACATCCAGACGTAAGAAGAGTCTGACGAGAGTCTTAATTCGTTAGGTCTAAAGGGAATTTCCGAGAGTTCTATCAGGCTTGCGGACTTTGTGTCGAAAGCGAAGAATTTCGTCACACCAGCGATCATTATTTTCTCCTCTTTTGGGAGCAGAATTGCTTTCGAAATTTCGCCTATGCCGAGATTAGTTTTCTTAAATCCTTCTTCGTGTGTGTATGAAGTAAGCGACCCGCTTTTATCAAAAACCCAGAGCCTGCCGTTTTTATCAAAACAGATATGTATTATATAGTCAGATCCGATTTTGCCGCTCTCAGCACTGAAATGAAGTTTGTTCCCATTCTTTCCTATTCTATATAATCCTTCCCCGTTGGTTCCCATCCACATTGATCCATCTACTGGACACTCTGCGGTACAAGTTATTTCAGAGTTGAGGGTCTGAACTTCGTTCTGGGCGTATAAGAGGCCTGCGTATACCGTTATAGCGGCGTATGATAGAACCAGGCAGCAGATTTTCTTGAGCGTTTTCATGGTCTCTGAGTGCTTTTCCTTACCAAATATATACATAATTTCCTGATTATCCGGCAATAGGAAAATTATTTATTTTCGACTTTTTTGCCATTAAAGATGCCTAAAATGACCTTTGTTTTTGATTTATTTATACGTTTCAAAAAGACTTTTGCAATTCGGAAAGCATTTTTAAAACGTGAAATGCCCCTTGGAGTGCATTCTGTGTTATTTTGGGGTGAATTCGGGGTAGAATCGAAACGTTTCGAAACACCTACCCCCCCTCAAACCCCCTCTAAACTCAATCTTTATGTTTCAAAAAAACATTTTATTACCCTTGTTTATGAATCGACAATTATTTTCAAAAATAAGTAAAAATTCTTTTTGTAATGTGAAATTTCTTTATACCTTTGCATCCGTTATCGGTGAAGTTCGGACCTGCGGTTGGCAGACCGGCACCGTTAACGAAACAGAATTTTTAAGAGCAAAATGCAAACAGGACGTATTACAGCGAAGTTTTTCGCCTCCATCGCAGCCAAGGTCGCGATGGTAGTCTTGTTTGTGCTTTGCAACGCTTTTTTTGTACGCGCACGTGATTTTCGCGCTAACGAGATTGAGCGCGTAAGAGTCCATTTCCCGTTCGACAACGCCGAGCTGAGGTCAAACTACATGAACAATGAGTCAAGCCTTATTTCTCTGCGTCAGCTTCTCGAGGCTACAGACGGTAACATCGATGTAGAGGTTATCGCTTACTCCTCACCTGAAGGAAACGAGGCTTACAACAAGGCTCTCTCGGCTCGCCGTGCTGCTTCCGTCAAGGATTTCGTTCTTTCTCTCTTCCCCGATTCGAAGCCGACTGTTAAGGTGATCTCGGTTTCCGAGGCGTGGGAGCAGTTCAGGGCTTATGTCGCTGCAGACAAATCCCTCGATGCCGCTTCCCGTACCGAGCTCCTTCTCGTTATTGATTCCGATTCAAAGGCAGATGAGAAAGAGTCCCTCATCAAAGCGGATCCTAACTACAAGCGTCTTTATTCAAAGTATTTCCGCTCCCTGCGCTATGCTGAAATCTCTCTTAAGCTCAGCAGCGCTGCTGTATTTGGCCTTGTAAACACCAATGCATCCGTTCCCGGAATGGGTGTTTCCTTCGCTAATGGCTCCAGCAAGCTGGATCTCACCAACAAAGAGACCGTCGATGCTCTGAACGCTATGGTCGCTTTCTTCCGTGAGAATCCTTCTGCTGCAGATGATTATGTTATCGCCGGCGCAGCTTCTCCTGAGGGACCTACTTCCGCAAACAATCGCCTCGCTCTTATGAGGGCTAAGGCAATTGCCGATTATATCTCCGAGAAAGCTCCTGAGCTTAAGGGTAAGCTCCACATCAAGGCTGCAGGCGAAGACTGGAATGGTCTGCGCAATGCTATTCTTGCCGAGGATTCTCTCAGCAGTACCGATAAGCAGCAGCTCTGCGCAATTATCGACAGCAATGCTTCTGCAGACGAGAAAGAGGCCGCTCTTAAGAATCACCCTGCATATCAGACTGTCCGTGACAACTGCTTCGGTGCTCTCCGCCGCCAGTCTATCGCTCCTGCTGATTCTGCTCCTTCTTCTTCCGCGGCTGCGGCTTCTGGAACAGCTGAAGGAAAGGATACAGCTTCTTCTGCTGATAAGGGTGTTGCCGGAATGGGCGTTTCCTTCCGCAACGGCTCCAGCAAGCTCGATCCTAACTATAAGGACAACAAGAAAGCCCTTGACGAGATGGTGGCCTTCTTCCGCGAGAATCCTTCTGCAGCTGATGAGTATGACATCGTAGGCGCTGCCTCTCCCGATGGACCTACCTCGGTCAACGATCGTCTTGCCCGCGAAAGGGCTCAGGCTGTCGCAGACTATATCTCCGAGCAGGCTCCCGAGCTTAAGGACAGGCTCCACACCAGGTCTGCCGGAGAGAATTGGAACGGACTTCGTAAGGCCGTTCTCGCAGAGGATTCCCTCAGCGACAAGGATAAGAAAGAGATCTGCGAGATCATCGACAGCAACGCTTCTGCAGACGAGAAGGAAAAAGCCCTTAAGAATCATCCTGCATACGAGACTGTACGCGAGAAGTGCTTCGATCCTCTCCGTAGCCAGTCTATCGGTCTTGCAGAAGATCGTAACGAGACTACCGAGGCTCCTGCAGAGCTTGAGGAGGTTGTTGAGCAGAACGATACTACTACTACAACCCAGATCGTCAGCAAGGATACTCTCAGCCGCATCGAGCGTCTCCCTGGTATTTACACCAAGGCAGTTAAGCAGGGTGAGGATTCAGTCGCTGAGTATATCCCCGTCGAGGAGCCTCAATATGATACTATTATAAACAAAGTTCCCGTAGTGGCTGCTACATATAACTTCCTTCCCAACCTCGCCACCGTCGGCACCGGCTTCCATGTCGTCCCGATTCAGGCTGGTATCGAGGTTCCCGTAGGAGATCACTGGAGCATCTACGCAGACTATCTCGGAACTGCCCCTTGGCGTGCATGGGACAACAACGCAGAGTGCGCCGAACTTCTCCACTGGACCCTCGGAACGAGATGGTATCCTGGCAGTAAGTTCGCTACTCCTTTCAATCCCGGCGGGACCGAGAGGATACTCGAAGGATGGTACGCTTCGCTCTCTGTTGGAGCTGGCTACTATGACTTCGAACACAATGGAAAGGGTTATCAGGGTGAGGAGATCCTCGCTTCCCTGGGCCTTGGATACAGCCTGGTCTTCAACGAGAACTGGAGCATGAACTTTGGAATCGGATTCGGTCCTATGTTTACCCAGTGGCGTTATTATATTGAGAAGACCTCCAACCAGCACCTTGTTTACCAATATAGTGGTAAATCACAATATTTCGGTGTTACCGACGCTAAGATAACACTCACTTATCTGTTCCATGCGAACAAGAAAAAAGAAGTTAGGAAATAAACGATGAGAAGACGTCTGTTCATACTTGTATTTGCGATTCTCGCGGTTCTCACGAGCTGTGAGAGGCGTGAGCTGGAGTATGGCAACGCCATCATCGACCTCAAGCTCAATATCAACCTGAACATCCGCGTCAACGGTAAGTTCGAGCGTCTGCCCGATCCTGAAATGATGCGCGTCATGTTCTTCGATCCCACTACCTACGACTTCGTTACTGAGACTTACCTTCCTGCAAAGGGTGGTCGCGTCTCCATCGCCCCTGGCCATTACAAGTTCATCGCCTACAACTTCGATACTGAGGCTACCCTCGTTCGTAACGATCAGAACTACAATACCATCGAGGCTTACACCAACGAAGTTTCCTCTGCCCTTAAGTCCAGCATGCTTAATGCTCTCCGCTACGGTAAGCTCGCAAGCTCGACAAAGGCAGACGGTGAGGATGAAGTCTGGGCAATGGCTCTTAAGAAGGTTCAGGAGAGCGCTGTTATCTACGAGCCTGACCACCTCTTCGTGAGCCATCAGGATATTGAGGTTAAGAATATCTCCGGCACTCAGACTATCGAGGCTGAGGCTGAAAGCGTAGTCGAGACCTGGAGGATTTCCGTCCGCATTAAGAACGAGCAGTACATGGCCTCCGCCCGCGCTCTGCTTACCGGACAGATTGCATCCAACTTTATCGGCCTTCCTAAGGAAGAGGGTAAGACAGACACAGACGTTACCCTCATGTTCGACATGCAGGCCGGATTTGACACAGATACTAATGATATAGTAGTCGGCCAGTTCAATACCTTCGGTAAGAACCCGAATGTTGAGAGCCGACTCCTCCTTACTATTATAATAAAGACAGTTGGTGGAGATACCGTTTCCTGGACTCGCGACATCACCGACGAATTCATGTCTGAGGAGAACATCGAAGATCAGACTATCGAGATTATCGATGAGACTATCGAGATTACTCCTCCAGACAATCCTACCGCCGGCGGCGGAGGCTTCCAGCCAGGCGTCGACGATTGGGATCAGGAAGACATTCCTATTACTATTTAGAATATTATTTATGTTAAACCATTTTATAAACAATCAAATTTTTATGAAAACAAATCAATTGATTCTCGCAGCAGCGCTGGTAGCGCTTGCAGCTTGCAACAAAGAGAGCTTCGACCTCAACGGTCCCAACACTCTCAACGATGAGATCGGCTTCACTGCCGTGACCAAGAAGGCCACCAAGGCCAACAACGCTATTATTAGCGGTACTACTTATGCTACTGACAACACCTTCCAGGTGTGGGGTTGGCAGTCTGAGGAGGGCGACTTCTCTGAGTTCGCAACTGACGATGCTTCTAACTTTATGAGCAACCTTACCATCTCTTACTGCGGTGGCCCTCAGAGCCGTACGAATGCTTGGAGAAACGCTGATCATTATTACTACTGGCCGTTCACCGGAAAGATCAGCTTCCTTGCTGTTCACCCTTCCACCGTTGCTCCTTCAACCACCGGTTGGGATGCTACCAGCAAGAAGCCTCAGGCTACCTTCGCAGATTACACCATCAGCAACTCCAACAAGACTGTTGACCTGATGCTTGCAAACAACGAAGGTTCCCGCAGGGCAGACGCGCTTCCTATGGTATTCAATCACGCTCTTTCGCAGATTCAGTTCCGCGCGCGTACCAATGAGGATTATTCCGCAGATGTTACTTTCACCCTTAACAGTGTGACTCTGAACAACATTGATCTCTCTGGTGATCTCGCTTACGCAAATGGCGCTTTCTCTTGGACTGACAACGCTACTCAGTCTGAGAATTGGGCTTACTATGCTACTGCTCAGGAAATTGTCTATGCCGCTAACGATGCAGCAGCAGCAACTTATGGAGATGCAAACGTTATGATCCCTCAGCCCGCATACGTTCATGTTGACGAGTCTGGCACCCCTGGTGATCCTGGATACGTCGCAGAAGTTCCCGGAACAAAGATCACTATCTCCTACACAATGGAGCAGACCAACAGCGATCCTATTACCGGTACCGTTACCGTTGCCGCTCCTTGGACCAAGGTTAAGGAAGGTGCAACCGAGTATAATCCCGCTGAGGCAATCTCCGCTTGGGAGCCTGGTAAGAAGTACATGTACACTCTCAATTTCAAACTTAACGAGATCCTCTTCGATCCCACAGTCACAGATTGGGTAGTTGTAGAGATGTCAACTATTAATATTCTTGACTAAATTTACAGACTTACAGAATAATAATTAAACAAATAATAATCAATCATGAAAAAGTATTTCATCATCGCAGTTGCCGCAGTCGTAGCACTCGCAGCCTGCTCAAAGACTGAGATCGATAACACCGCCAGCAAGGGCCGTGAGATCTCTTACAACGCTGTTGCAGCCAAGAATGCGACTAAGGCGATCAACAATAAAACTTACTACGCTCCTACAGATCCCGCTTTCGGTATCTGGGGTCTTTACCAGACAGAAAGTTGGAGCGCCAACCACTCCGCCAGTGTGTGGATTGGTGCCAGCGCCAGCGCTGCAACTCAGATTACTTATGGTCTTGATGCACAGAGTACCGCGAATAGCGAGGCTTGGAGAAATAGGGCAAGTGTTGACTACTGGCCTCTTACTGGCTCCCTCGTTTTCATGGGCTATTCTCCATATGCTAATGTAAGCAGCAAGGCCGCCATTTCCGTTGTTGACAACAAGGCGACTCTCACGGTTTCCAATTTCCAGACTACTACAGGTGATTGGGTAGATGACCTTATGTGGAGTGACGCCGTTGAGGCTTCTTCAAATACCGACAACTATGATGCTGATGGAACAGATGCGACTACTTATAATGGAGTTCCCGTTGTGTTCCACCATGCTCTTTCCCAGATTGCTGTTAATGCTAAGATCGCGAAAGAATATACCGGATACACTTTCAATATCACGGCTCTTTCCGTGACAGTTGACGACAACGCTACCCTTACCGTTGCTGATGATCTTACCAATGCTCCTACAGTTACCTGGGGCGAACCTGCCACCGATGCTACTCGCACCATCCTTTCATCAGCTTCTGCGAATCTGACAACCAGCTATGTTCAGCAGGGAACCTCTTTCCTGGTTATCCCTCAAACTCTTACTGCAGGTCAGGATGTGCTGAATGTTACTTACACAGTAACGCATAATGGAGTTGTTTCAACTGCTTCTAAGACTATCAATCTTACTGCTGGTGATACTGTTCCGCTGACTTCTTTCGCAAAGAATACCAAGTACAATCTTAACCTTGTGTTCTCCATCGACGAAATCAAGTACTCTCCTGACATCGTTGACTGGGAGGCTACTGCTACCAGCGAGTATGAGGTTCCTCAGGATGCTAATTAATTTATGAATTATTTAAAAAACAGTATAACACAATGAAAAAGCTTTTTATCATCGCAGCAGCTGCTCTTGCATTTGCAGCCTGCTCCAAGAGCGAGTACAACGCTCCCGCTATTTCGGCAATCAACTTTGCCCCCAACGCCCTCTCGACTAAGGCGCTGATCCTCCCCGACGGCAACAGCCCCGAGCAGCTCGCGTTCCCTACCACAGAGACCTTCAACGTTTTCGCGTTCGCAGATCTCGGTGACGGAAACGGAACCAACTACACCAACCCCCTTATGGACGATGTCAACATCTCCAACCAGGGCGGTGACTGGAAAGCTACCACCGGAACATACCTCTGGCCTGCAACCGGTACCGTAGATTTCTACGCTTATCATCCGGCAAGCCTCAATGCTACCTTCGTCTCGACCGACGAGCCTAAGGGAATCAACATCGCTGGTATCGAGCTCGGAACTATCATCGGCAGCCAGATCGATCCCCTCGTAGCAACTGTCCTCGCACAGTCCGCTCCTGCAAAACCGAAGGTCGCTCTTGTGTTCAAGCACATCGCCAGCCAGATTGCTGTTACCGCTTTCGACGCAACTACCACCGAGACCCTCAAGGGCAAGATTTCCATCGAGAAGGTTACTTTCAAGAACCTCCACACCAGCGGTGACTACACCAAGAGTACCACTATCGGGAAGGGTGCTTGGAGCAACATCAACACTATTGCTGACTTCGTTTCCTTCCAGGGAAGTGAGGTTCTCCAGGAGACTGAGAGCTATCTTTCCGGTGCTTCTTTCACCGCATCGATTGACAACAGCGCAGCATTTGTCGTTATCCCTGACAATGTCGTCACCGGTACCGCAGCTGACCAGATTATCGAGGTTCAGTACAGCATCGCAGCTTACACAATCAACGGCTTCGACTATCCTGCTACTCCTACCCAGACTGTAAATATTCCCCTTTACAACAGGGTAAGCGCAAACAAGTTCCAGAATGGCAAGCGTTATGTCTTCCACCTTGGAATTTCTCTTGACGGAGCTAACAACGAGATCATGTTCTCGCCTATGGTTGAGGGCTGGGAGACCGAAGATATCTCCGGCATCACCATCGACGCTGTTAACGCTACTCTCCTCTAGTCGTTGTGAGAATCGATTGTTTATAATATAGTCTCCATCCGGGCGGAGCAATCCGGCCCCGCCCGGGGAAGAGACAAAAACCGATCGAAGTGGAAAGAAGGCTGCCAATAATGCTGATGGTTCTAGTGCTCGCATCGTGCACCAGCAACATCTCCGATCCTGTTCCTCAGGATAAGATGGTGTTCTCGGCCGTTGCGTCACATTCAATAGCCCTTCAGCGTAAGAGCATCATCACTACTACGAATTACCCTCTTGATGAACCTTTCGTAGTTGAGGCGGTCCATTATCCAAACGGCGACGAATCTGCCAAGGGCGAGACCTTTATGGCCAATGAACCGATCAGCTACGACTTCGAGAATATGTTGTGGAAGTCCGACAGCGTGTTCTTCTGGCCGGAGAGAGGTAAGTTAGTCTTCTATGCGGGCTCACCTATCCTACCTAATGTTACGATAGGACCCGAGAAAGGTGTCGAAGCAGATTGGAGTATCCCGGACAACGACGCAACTCAGACGGATCTGTGTTTTGCCAAGACAGTGGAGACGTGCGAGATGCATCCTGAAGCAGTACCTATTGTTTTTATTCACGCTTTGAGCCAGATTTGCCTCAAGGCCCGTACTATACAAAACTACTCGCACTCATATACTGAAGGTAATTTTATTCAATCCAACGTAGTCAACATCGTTCTTGACTCGGTCAAAGTCCATGGAATTGTCTCGAAAGGTCATTTCACACAAATTCCTCGCGGGTGGTCTTACGACCCGGCGGATACGGTCAGTTATACAGTATTCCGCAGCAAGGAAGGGCTCAATCTTAAGGTTGACCGCTATGACAATCCCGAGCTGGAGCGACTTACAACAATCCTGCTTATCCCGCAGATCCTTTCGGAAGATGCTTGTCTGGAGGAATGGCACCACGCAGAGGTACGCACCAGTCTTACTGACGCTTCAACCGGACAGATAGTATCTGACCTTAGTTATACTATCCCCCAAACATCCGTAATTTATTTTAGCGAAATTTGTGAAAAGTGGATTATGGATTTCAAATACACACTTCGCCTTGCTGTAGGAATCAACGGCGACAAGAGCACCCTCGCGGTAGCTGTTACTGATTGGACCGAAACCAAGGAAATTATTTTAGGCGACGAATGAGAAAGAGTTTCTTATATATAATAATGATTGCGTGCGCGTATAGCCTTGTGGCATGCGTGAAATCGGAGACGGATAATACCGATCGCCTGATTTCGTTTGCGCCTGTAGCAGGGAAGCCTACAAAGGCAATCATCGAGGGAACTACTTATCCCACCAGCGAATCATTCGTCGTAAGCGCCTACCACAACGGAACGGCGGCTTATTTCGAGGATCAAACAGCCAGCTACAATTCTACCAATGCCCTTTGGGAAACAGCGATACCCGAGTATTGGCCGCTTGCTGGATCCCTCAACTTTATTGCTTATAGCCCCGCATCAGTAAACGCCACTATCACCTCATCCGGCGTCTCGATCGACGACTATACTATTACTACTGCGGAGCAGCTCGCCACCGATCTGCTTTACGCAAACTATACCGTCGCAGACTGCGCTTCACACCCGGAGGCAGCTGCAATTACTTTCTCTCACGCCCTCTCGCAGGTTGTTTTCCGCGTGAAGGCGTCTGACTATTATGCCAATACGGCATTTGCGATGACCTCGCTTTCGCTTGAGGGCATCAACTCAGTTGGAGATTTCTCGGTTGATTCCTGGTCTAACCAGGCCTCCGAACATACATATACAATTACAAGTTCATCTACCGCTCTTACTTACGACGCGAACGACGAACCTGAAACAATAACCCTTGGGGCATACCTGTTTATTCCCCAGTCGCTTGGCGCAAATGCTGCGCTGAATGTAGGTTACTCGATAACCCAAACTGTCAATTCGACAGACTATACAGTCACTAATCCTCCTGTTTCCATTCATCTTGGAGGAAATATTGTTGAATGGGAACCGGGAAAGAAGTATATTTATACCCTGAATATAGGACTTAACAACTTAATCCAGTTTACCGCTACTGCCCAGGCATGGGGAGAAGCCGAAGGTGGTGTAGTTGTTGAGTAATGATAGTTTTATGAGAAGAAGTTTAACATATCTGTTCGTCGCAGCCCTGGCGGTGGTGTCTTGTCGTCAAGAAAAGACACCCGAGCCCGACTATGGTCAGATTACATTCTCCGCAGAGGATGTGACTACTACTAAGGCTATGATGAACGATGCCGCCCTTAAGACCAATGGCAATAAGCTTAAGGTCTATGACGAACTCCAGGACTTCACCGGAACAGTGTCGTGGATGGACGCAAACAATCCGTACTATATCAATGATGAGATTGTATATGCGGGCCAGCCCATCTGGAATTATGTTTCCGGCCGCGCATATCCCTGGACTACCAACGGAACACACAAATTCTTCTCGTGGTTGAGCTACGACTCAACCCTTGATCTTACAGCCTCGGCTTTCTGCGGAGCCTCGTTCAATGAATCAACTCAGATTCTATCCATTGCCCAAACGGACATGAATACTAATACTCCTCAGTACGACTTTATGTATTCAGACATAATGGGTGTTGAGGCTGCGGATCATGTTGCCGGTACACCGGTCAACCTTCCTTTGATGCATCTGTTTACGGCGCTGAATCTTACCCTTCTGAATACTTCCGGTACAAAGGTCCTTCTGAAGAGTGTAACGCTTACTGGCATGAAGAACAAGCGCAGCGCTACGATAGACTACTCTGGCAGTGTTGCTGCTGTAAATACTTCAGATATTGCGTCGACGGACATAGTTCTCTATGAATCAGTAAGCCCGGACGGTGACGAGTTCATTCATCAGGATGCGATCCTTCCTTTGACTGCTGACTTTATCCTGATGTGGCCTCAGACCTATGTTGAGCTTAATGGCGCTCAGCTGGATGTTGTCTATCATAAGGTTGATGAAAACGACGTAGTTTCTGATGAGTTAATCTCCAATATTATCCTTGACAGGCAGACCCTATTCAAAACGAATTCTCTTGGAATGGATGCAGGTACAAAGTATACATTCATGCTCCAGTTCAAGAAGAGTACTATTGATATCTATGTACGCGCTCTGCCGTGGGAGTATGAAGAATACGATTGGGATTACTCTAGCCACTCAATTACTGCGCGAAGCGGTATGTTCAAAGACGGCGTTCTGGCTTTCTACCGCTACAATCCCGTAACAGAGGCGTATGATGTACAGCCTACCACAGACGAATGGTCGGCTAAGACCATGAGGTTCAAGACCCGTAATGAGGTAATGAAAGGCCGTTTCTATATCGAGGCTCCTTCTTCTGGACGTTGGCAGGTAGATGCATTCCCGCTTTCGGCGGCGCAGTATTTCATCATTCGGCCCAATACAGCTGAAATTGATGTCCATAGTAACAATGGTATGGCTGAGTTTACGATAAGCGTAAACCCTGACCTCTCTCCGAGCGTTACCCAGAACCTCTATTTCAATATATCAATCTACATGAATGGAGACTGGCACGACGCTAATTCTGAATTCAACCGTAAGAATATAAAGCTGGTACTGGATGCGAACTAAAATACTATACTTAGCTCTTCTCACCCTGCTGTTTGCAGGATGTGTCAAGGAGACCGATTTCAGGGCCTCCAAGGGAGGCATAGTCCTTGAACTCGCTCTGGAGGATCATCAAACCAAGGCAACTAAAGACGGAGAAAATGCCCTTAATGAGAATCTTATAGCTCAGACTGTAGATATTTTCTTTTATGACCTATCTACTTTAGAAGTAACTAAAGAGGTTCTCAATGCTCTCCGTTCCGGTAACCTTGTACAGATACAGACCAATCCTAACGATATCCAGCATATTTTTGGTACGATGGGTGCCGGCGCAAAATGCGGTGTGTTTGTCGTAGCTAATTTCACCGGGTCTTATGAAGGTACTCCCGGTAGCAGGACTATAACTGAGATTAAGAGTTCATTGCTTCCAGCTCCCGATTGGGAAACTCTCCCTCAGGCTAGTTTTGTCATGACAGGAGAGCAGGAAGTTACCCTTCGTAATGCTCAAGGTTCGACTCCTGTGTCGGAGACTGTCGGTCTCTCGCGAGTTGCGGCTAAGGTTACCATTGATGTAACGGTAGCAGAGACCGGTATAGAAGGCGGAGATTGGCTTCCTGATACAGGGAATATGGGTGTATATCTGGTATACGCTATGAGGAAAGCGACTCTCAGCGCAGAACCTGAACCTATGCCGGCATCGGCCAACGTAACCTTCGGATCTTCAGGTACTGTAGTTTATGCGCAGTACGAAGACAAGGTCCTTTATAATACCGGAACTACTAAGCAGCGTCCCCGTGGGAATCAGAACGTAGCTACTCCTGTCTATACCACAGACCACGACGGAAGTTCATATCCATTCTATACATATCCTTGTTCCTGGGATATGGGCTCTTCGATGGAGCCTTATCTAAAGCTCATTATCCCTTGGACTTACAACAACGTAACCAGGAAGTATTTCTATAAGATACCGTTCCATACAGACCATCTGGATCGCAACCACTGGTATCACATCTCGATTGACGTCCAGATCCTCGGTACCGAGCAGGCAGATCCGCCGCAGGTTGACATTCATTATTCGATAGCCGACTGGAGTGGCTCTATGGATACTTCTCAGGCGGATGACATTACCAGCGTTACCTCAGTGCCTGCAACGGTTATTACGGCCAGATATCTCAGTGTTCCTACTACTGAGTACGTTATGTACAATATTGACGAGCTGACTATTCCTATTCAGTCAAGTCATGATGTCGAGGTTGTAGGATTTACTGTAGCATCTGGAGCATATACTTCTTCCCATGATGTAGAAGCGAATTATGTCGGATCAAATCCGAGAATATACAATCCGTTCACAACGACTCTTAATGCGAACAATTATATTGTAACCGCTCGCCCGGACTATAGTCAGACAACACCGAGTGCAGTTTCTCATACATTCACTGCCAATCAGACAGCGGATGCTCAGGGTTGGTCTGTAACTGTAAACGGCCGTCAAAGCGTTACGCTGAAACATGCTCTGAACCGTGATATGTCTACAGACAACTACGATGTAGCTCCTTATACTATCCGTATGCGTTTCCGTCACGAAGGAGAAGGAGCGTCGTTGTACTTTACCGATGTAACAGTTGAGCAGAGACCTTCCATTATCATCAAGCCTGAAGCTAATAGCGGTGGTACTGCCAACTACGGTTATGGCTTTGTCAATGGTGGTCAAGGTGGAGGCACAAACAGAAATGACGCAGATGGTAGCCATACGAGTTCTTCAAGCCAGAACTGGACTTATTATTTGGGATCCTCTCCAAGTAATTTGAGTAACTCTAGTAATACAAATACGAATATGTATGTCATAGAGACCTCAGTTCTTCCGACAACTGGTGCTGTGGCAAGTTATATGCTCGGTGATCCGAGGAGTCGCGATATTGATAATCTTGGTCAGTCTTGGAGCCAGAGCAAGGCTTCAGTCCAGGGAGGTAACCGCAGAATATCTTATTATTATCCAGTGGGTGGAGCTGAATACAGCAACTTTATTGCGCCTAAATTCCGCATTGCTTCTTCATTCGGAGCGACTCAGCCAACCAATTATGATAATGCAAAACGACGTTGCGCTTCTTATCAGGAGGATGGATACCCCGCCGGTCGCTGGCGTCTGCCTACAGTAGCGGAAATTACATACATGGCCCAGCTCACGACAGATAATCTTATCCCCCGTTTGTTAGGTAGTGACGATAATACTACGACTGATTATTGGAGCAACAATGGATATGTTACCGTCCCAGGTGGACGCAGCTCTGCTTCGCTTAGTTCGAATACAGGTACTTCCGGGACCAGGTATGTCCGTTGTGTCTATGATGAATGGTACTGGGAAGATACTGCCCACGAAACCGTGACAAAAACTACTTTCACATGGGGTGATGAGGCCCGGGAAGACGTAAGAAAGAACTGACATTATGAAAAGATATAGCCACATATTGCTTGCATTGCTGCTTGCCTTTTCGGCTTGCAACGTGCTTGATGAGCCCGAGATGATGCTTGAAAAGGCACCTGAAGGGGAGCGTGTGACCATCTCATTCAATGTGGCGGTTCCCAATGACGGCCCCGCTACTAAAGCGATGGGACTCAACCCGACTATAGACCCCGATGGTTTTTATGTCGCGGTGTTCGGAGGAAGCGGTTATTTCAATGAGTGGGTTAAAGCTACCGTTACAGCTGCTTCTACCAATTACCCTAGCAATGCAACTGTTTATAACCTTTCTGCAACCCTTTCGGTCAGCGATAGCCGCTTGAGGGTTCACCTGATCGCCAATTGCCCTGAAGGTTTGAGGAGCAGTCCTCCTATTTCCGGAAGTAGGGATACTGAAGAGTATGTACTGTCTCGGATTCGTTCCCAACTTTCTGAAACTTACAACGACGGTTATTGGCAAAAGGTTCTTCTCCCGAACGGAGTAAAAGCTGTAAAGAATGATCAGGATGTCTATGTCCCTACCAATGAGACTTTAGAGCAGTTCCCTGATCCTATAGTAATGGTTCGCAACTTTGCGCGCGTCTATCTTCGCAACCTTACGCCTACAGTAGGAGAGCAGGGAGTTAATGAGCATCAGTTGGTTAAAATCTATAAATATGGTCTCGCGTATGCTCCGGCCGAGGGCCCGATTGCTCCTATCCTTTCGGCTCCCTATGCTTCGAATGCACTTGGTGAGCCTATTACTGTGAATGTGGACGCAGACGAGAATGATCCAAACTATGATTCCGACACGCCCCTGTACTATGAGACTTTCTTTATCAATTATCAGAATTATCCACTGACTTCTGATGATCCCAATGCAGTCCTGATTACAGGAGAACCCTTCAACTATGAGGGCTATTCTCCCGAAGATCAGTCATATGATTATTATACGGGCGCTGGTCATGAGGATTTGGGTGCTCCCCTTGAAGCAGATCTTCAGCCTTGGGATGATGACACTCCTGAAAATAACGTCCTGTTCGTCTATGAAAGAAGTGTCCCCACAGCTGAGCGTCGAGCAACACGTGTTGTCATTCAGGCGGAGCGCATCGACCAAAATGGACGTAGCGACGGAATTAGATTCTATGCTCTTGATATCGTAAACTCTGAAGGTATTTCGATTCCTATTCTTCGTAATCAGACTTATACGGTACACCTTCTTGATATTGAGGAAGGTACCGGTGAATCTGATATTTCCAAGGCTTCTACAGCGACTTCCGCTTCCGTTACAGGAAATCCTAATTACCAGGGACTTATCAACATTTCCGATGGTAAGTCAAGTATTGGTACATCATTTACCGAGAAATTCTATGTTGAGCCTAAGTCGGACTACGTGATGTTCAGGTATATACCTACTAATGTCACAGATCAGAATTACGAGGCTAATGTCGAAGGAAATGAACTTGTTACATTCTCAGTAGGCTTGTATAATGCCAATTCAGGTGTATTCACGGAATTAACCCCGGCTCAGGCTGATGCTCAGGGAGTACAGATTTTCGCGACAGAAGGCGGTAATTACAAGGTTAGTATATCTAAGAACGGGAATGACGTAATCCAGTATGTCCGTTCCAACAACGACTGGGTCCCGGCTACGGCAGCTCAGATAGCTAACCCTGAAATAGAAAAGTGGGGAATGATCAATTTTGAGCTGAGCGAGTCTTATAAGGATAGCGATGGTTATTTCAATCAGGAACGTACTATGGCTATCCATGTTGTTGGGTCTTATGCCGATAGGGAACTTAGCCGTAATGTCGTTTTGAAGACGTCTCCACGTCAGATTATGCACGTCTCTTGTGTGCAGAAGTATGTTGCATTAAGCGCTGGCGAGGAGGAAGATATTCAAATTCTAATCCCTACGGGTCTGTCCCGTTCTGTTTTCCCGCTAGAGTTTACTATCGAAGCTGATGGCTATAGTCTTACCCCTAACGGTGACGAACTTCCGGTTGCGTATGGAACCTCTACCGTCCCCGGTACTTCGACTCCTGCCTTCTATTTCGTTAAGACTTTGACTGAGGATGCTTACAAAGCATTGGGAACAGTTACCAGTGGTGGACAGACCTGGAAAGTCCTTACATGTCATTTTAAGACTACGGTCGCAAACAATGCCTGCTCTGTCTATGTAAATAACCATTATTTTACAGACAGTGATTCCCACGACCGGTTCTTTAATTATACTCAGCGTCTCTTTACTTGGTCTAATCAGCCTGGTTCTGTGTATCGCAAAGGCAATACGACGTTCACTTTCGTAATGGATAACGCCCATAGCGGCAATACTTGTGTTTGGTGGGATCCTCAGAATACTCTTGGGCAGAGCGCCAGTGTAGAGGAAGCAGTAACTAAGGGCTTGTCTACAAGCAATCGCGTTTTGCCGCCTATAATGACAGTCGAACTTATAGGCTTCACTCCTCAGTATCAGGATGATGGTGAAACACCTGTTACTGCTGGTCTTCACCATTCAAGTGGCAATAAGTATTTATATTACGTAGGCACAGGAGCGCCTACGAGCGATATGGCTACCGTCACCCTGGCCCTGACTGCGACAGGTACTGTAGGAACTTCAGGCTCAGTGACACTCTCAACAGAGAATATCACAGAGAATCCGAACCTGTATGCTAAATTACTGTCAAATCAGGTTTCTATTCAGGGAGCGTCCTTCCGTAATTTGACTTGGGGCACTTCACCTCTTCCTTTGGGCTTAGATAAAACGACAACTTTCCGTTTTGATTATGTAGATGGTATCGTTGTTCCTGTTACGATAACTCTTTCCGGTCTCACTTTGAATGGTGCTGACTCAAGAATGACTGATAACGGAAACGGTACTTATACTTTTACTCCTACGAACGAAAATACAACTAGCTACACCCTATCTCTAAAGTCAACGACTCGCTTCTCTCAAGGTACTATTACCCTCGAGGCTGATGATTATAATGTGGCAGAATCCTCTGTACGTAGAAGTACGTTTACTATTCCTGCAAATGCGCTATATTTCCGTAATGAAAGTGGAAATGGTAATCCATCCAATTTTGACAGGAATTCAACTTATGTATATTTGAACAATTCAACGAGTTATAATTACTTGGCCCGTTCAGTTTCCAATAGCAATAATTATTATAATAAGTCTACAATGACGGTTGATCCAAGTAATTTTACAATTGTAGACGATGATGCTACGGTATACTTTATTTATGCATACGAATCCGGAGGGTGGTGGAGTAGTACTACATATTATTACGCTACGGCGAAACTGTCTGTGTTGCTTAATGCTAGTACGAGTAATCGAGTCCAACTCCGTTTCTCAACGACTCGCCCTTAGCCAAGAAGTAATTACCTCTATAATTCAACTCCTCCGCCTCCCGGCGGGGGAGTTTTTTTATGCCTGTAGGATAGAGAGATGAATTACCTTCCAAGCTGACGGATAATCTTTTTGATGATTACCTCGATAGATTGGTCGGGCTCGATGATGTTGTAGTCGCCCCAGAAGGCGTCGTCACGAAAATCGGAGACTTTCTCTGAAAGGACATCCTTGAATTTGACTTGGTTGTCTTTTTCGATTGTGAAGTCTCCGGTTTTGTGGCCGGTGACCGCCATCTCTTCGGTGATGGTGAAGTAGGTCTTGAAGAGGGACCTCCTGCGGCGGGTAGAGAGCTGGAATTCCGCACGGCAGTAGTCGTAGTACCACCCGTCTTCGAAACGGCGGTAGCTGACGGTATAGTCTGCTCTGTGGGCCAGATAACGGGTCTTAGCGGAGCGCTTGACTACAAACTTCCCGGCGGCTTCCTGCTCGCGTCCGTCGATTGCCATCGAGAATTCCGTACGTCCTATCGCGAGGCTTTCGGTCTCGATGTAGACTTTTCCCCGGTAGAGGATCTGTTTCTCGTCTTCGGCGGGCTCAAACTCAACTTCGTAGAAGAGCATTCCGTCGTGGCTGGAGATGCCGGTGAGCTTGAAGTTGTAGGAGTTCAGCGCCTCGATCAGAGGCAGACCCACGAAAGGATACTTGACTATGTCGAGGTCCATAGTAGACCTGACTCCGCCCTGGAGTTTGATGACGACGGTGTCCGTGACATCATAGTTGCAGGTTCCTCTGCCCTTGTAGATTCCCATCCGGTCAGATCCCCACCCGATGTATGGAGCTTTGTCGATGTCGATGACCGCTTCGTTGAGGAAGACGTACTTCGAGCTGCCCTTGCGGCCGATCTCACGGTAGAACGCCGTCAGGCCCCTGCGCTGCTGAGGGTAGTTGTCCCGGACGCTGCGGTAGGCCGCTTCAAGCAGGACCTTGGGGTCGATATCCCGGACGAAAGCGGGATCCAAGCGGATCGAAATCGGGACGAGCTTAATCTCGAGCGGGTTGCTCTCGCCGTGGCCTGCGAAACTGGAGATAGGAATTGCCATCTGCGAATAACCCTGATGGCTGACGACGATATTGCCTTCGCTGCCGGCGGGAATCTTGAAGGAGAAGAAGCCTTGCGAATTTGATACATTCGTGATTGCTTCGCCCTCGAGCGCCACCGACGAATAGAACAGCGCCTCCGCGCTCGCAGCATCCGTGACGTGGCCGTACAGCGTGACCACGGCCGTCGCCTGAGCTGCTCCCGTCGCTGCCGGCTTCGTCTCCGCCCGCGCTGCCGTTGCCTGCCCGCAAACCAGCGCCAGAACCGCCCACAGGGCATATATCAGCTTCCGTTTCATCGTTTTCCGCCTTTTATCTGCAGTGAAGATAGCAATTAATTTTATTGTTCCTTTCTGAAAAGTGCTAACTTTACAATATGAAAACACGGATGCTGATAACCTTGCTTGCTATCCTGTCTCTTACTTCCTGCTGGAACCGCAGCGGAAAGGAGGCCCAGAGCGTCAATCCCCAGTCTGTCCCGGAACTGCTGCCAGAGGCGGTAAGAAAGCCGGACACCGTAACTGTCCGTTCCTACGAAACCGGCGGCACAAAAGCCATCTACCATGAGGCCGAGTTGTACAATATGGCGTATAATCTGGCGACGCTGACTCCTTCCGGAACCAACAATAACTGGGGTAGCAGGACGCTGAGCTCAGGGATTGTCCGGGCCGTCTTTGATCGGGGGCGTAACCAGTCTACTTATATAAGGGCGAGTGCCGGGTACGATATTACAATCTCTACAACAGACAGCAAGGAAATTGTGGGAGTAATCCTTCATTATATTAATGGGTATTCTGGCGGTACAATAACCGCAGATACTGGTTCCTACAGCCTGAGCGGAACGACGGGCACCTGGTCCGGCTCGGCTACTAGTATTGTCCTTACGCCTTCAAGTGAAGCGAGGATAACGAGTATCGAAGTCTTGTACAAACCTTAAATTCTGTTCTCCCGGACCTCATCGGCCCGGGAGATTTTTTTGCTTTTGTGCGGTTTATATATATCTTTGTAAAAAGTATATATATGAACACACCAAACACCAGACGAAAACTTGTCGACATCAAGCCGGATGTATTCAATGTCTTGTCAGACAAGGCAAGAAGGAGAGATGTGTCTCTTAAACGCTACATTGAGGATTTGATTGAACGAGATGCGGGAAGTTCAGATGTCGTTGTACCCGAAGGAGTTACTTCCCAAAAGATTATTTCGCTTATTGGCATAGCCAGGTCCGGAGCACATCTCGACTGGGAAGAAGAAAGGCTTAAATACCTGTTGTCGAAATGATTCCCAAAATTTTTCTTGACACAAACATCCTTCTCGATCTGCTGCAGCAAAGACCAGGCTATGAAGATTCCTCCCGTATTCTCCAGGCGGGGGAGAGCGGGAAACTTCGCCTTTGCTGCTCTTATCTGACGATGGCTAACATTGCCTTCATTCTTCGAAAGTCTGTCAGCAAAGCAGCTCTTGTCCCGACTTTATTGCAAATCCAATCTATTATTGAGGTTCTTCCTATGGACGCCGATCAATTAAGAGAATCATATTGGATTTCTGGCCGAGACTTTGAAGACGTCCTTCAGGCTGTTTGCGCCGCCAAGGCTGGATGTACGACAATCGTAACAAACAATATCAAGGACTTCCAGTTCAAAATCACGAAGGAATTATCGGCCCGCGGCCTTTCCCTCCCTCCCATCATCACCCCCTCCGCCCTCCTCGCAGGAATGGCATAAATCCTCAGCATTCCTCTTCTGGAGCAGGTCTGTTATGCGTTGGGCAATATGGAGAATTAATCTACTTGTTGTTTAAATCGGTGGATTTGAGTACATTAGCAAAGGAAGACATAATCTATGATGAATAAATCCATTTATATATTACTTGTTGCGGGGCTTGTTCTGGCCTCCTGCGCCAAAGAAGGCCCGGCGCTGATGCGCGGAAGCTATTCGTTCAAAACGGGCGGAAGTATAGAAATCACAGGAAAACTGTATGAGACAGCCCTCGATACGGTAAGGATCGATACCGTAGTCCATACTGTAACTATTATGGGCATTCCGATCACTGATACTACCTACAACTATGTCACAAAGACCGATACCGTGTCGGTCAGGGATACTGTCATCACGCGCAGGCTGGTTACCGAGAGCGGCCAGATGCACATATTGGAGAAATCTGGCGACAAGATGGTTCTTACTATGAACATTACCGGTGGAGACCCGGTGGTGGTCCAGGCGGGCGTTTCAGGCGGTACGATAACACTGGAAAAGACAGGTCGCTTCGTTCCCGTCCATGACCGGATCGGTGTCGCGTTCTCGTATCACGACCTCCAGCTTTCCGGCTCGGGGACGCGCTACGACAATATGATAGTATTCGGCCTGGTCTACGAAGGGGACTATTCAGAGAGCTCGTTTGAGGGGACTGTAACCGCCTCCAGGATTAATTGCATTGCGACCCAAAATGAATAGCAGAATACTTTTAGCGCTGATCGCGCTGACCGCGCTGACCGCCGGCTGCAAGGGCAGGGTGGTGTCGCTCCGTCAGGCCCCCTCGCCCTCGAAACCGGTAACAGTGAAGGTGAAAGAAGTCCATATCGGCGACATTTCCGGCAATACCGTCTATGTCGGCAGCCTGGCCGCCTCCAGAACGGCTACTCTTACCGCCCCTGCGCCTGGAACGCTCGATAAACTAAGCGTCAGGGAAGGCAGTAAGGTCGCGAAGGGACAGTCGCTTGGAAAGATCCGTTCGGAGTCCGTAGAGAGCGCCTACAAGGCGGCCTCTTCGCGCCTTGCCCAGGCCGAGGACGGCCTCAAGCGCGCAAAGAAAGTCTACGAAAGCGGCGCGCTCGCGGAAGTTGAGTATATAGGTATCCAGACAAAGGTCGATGAGGCAAGGGCGGCGGAGGCCGCCGCGAGGGACGCGCGCGAACGCTGCAGCCTGAAAACTCCATTGTCCGGAATCGTAGATAAAGTGTGGTGCGTTGAGGGCGAGGATGTTTCAATTTCAAAACCGATACTGAGTATTGTAGATCTCGGCTCGATCGAAGCTCGATTCTCCCTTCCCGAGAATGAATACCATCTATATAACGATGGTACACGTGCCTCTATTGAGATTCCAGCTTTACAAAAGACGCTGGATGGCAGGCTGGAGTCGAAAGGTCTGGTGGCTTCCGTACTTTCGCGCAGCTATGATTGTCGTGTTTCAATTCCTAAAGCCGAAGGGCTGATGCCGGGTATGGTCTGCAAGGTCCGTCTGAAGGCTGAAGACGCTTTGGGAACTGTCATTCCTGCCTCGGCGGTGATGACTGACACACGAGGGCGTTTTGTCTGGACAGCTACAGGAGGGGTAGTAGGTAAGAAGTACATCACCCCTGAAGGCTTCAGCGGAGACGGCATAGTTGTTTCCGAGGGGCTCGATGAGGGGGATTTAGTTATAGTGTCCGGCGCATCGAAAGTAAGTACTGGAATGAAGGTAGGTATAGTCCGTTAAAATGAAGTTCCCCGGTTCATCATCTTCCGACAGAGGCATAGGCGCCTGGGTGAGATGGTCAGTCTCCCAGAAGGGAGTAGTGGCCTTCTTTGTCCTTGCGGTCGTAGCCCTTGGAGTGTTCGGAATCAAGAGGATGAACAAGGACGAGTTTCCGACTTTCGAGATAAAACAAGGCCTCGTTGCCGGAGTATATCCCGGTGCTACTGCCTCCCAGGTTGAGGCTCAGCTGACAAAACCTCTGGAAGAGTACCTTTTTACTTTTAAAGAGATTCATCGCGCGCCTCTTCATTCGGTAAGTAAAGAAGGTATCTGCTACATCTATGTAGACCTTGAAGAGAAGGTCCCCCAAAGCAGAAAAGACGAAGTCTGGTCGAAGATTAAACTCGGTCTTCAGGCCCGTAAGCTGACCCTGCCGACCGGAGTTATTGCTATCGCCGTATTGGACGATTTCTCAAATACCAGTTCTATCCTTCTTGCGATGGAGTCCTCCGACAAGAGTTACTCCGAGTTGGAGGACTATGCCAATGCCCTCTGCGAGCGCCTGCGCGCTATCCCAGATCTGGCCAAGGCCTCTGTGATGGGTAAGCAGCAGGAGGAAATAGCGGTGACGGTAGACCGTGACAGGCTCTCGGCCTATGGGATCGACCCCTCGCAGCTGTTTCTGGAGTATCGCGGCGCATCTCTTTCGGTCCCTGCCGGTATATTCTCGACAGACTATACCGAGTCCGCCATCCATATCGCAAGTTCGGTAGTGAGCGAGAGGGAAGTGGCTGAGAGGATAGTCTACTCCGATCCTTCGGGTAATGTCGTAAGGCTCAAAGATATAGCCCGTATCGAGAGGCGCAGCAAGGCCCCTTCTTCGTTTATCTCCTACAACGGCCATCCCTGTCTTATCGTCAATATCGAGATGCGCCCCGACCACAATATCGTCGCATTCGGGGATGAGGTGGACGAGGTCATCTCCTCTTACTCCCGGGATCTGCCGGACAGCGTAAAGATGAGCAGGATATGCGACCAGCCTAAGGTGGTAGACAGGAGCGTCTGGTCGTTCCTTCGCGACCTCCTTATCTCGATGCTTGTAGTCGTGTTCGTGATGTTGCTGCTCTTCCCGCTGCGCTCGGCCCTGATTGCGAGTTCGGGCGTGCCCGTCTGCATAGGCGTCTCCATTGCAGTAATGTATATGACGGGTATGCCGCTCAATACCGTTACCCTCGCAGCCCTGATCGTGGTGCTCGGAATGATAGTGGACGACTCCATCATCACGATGGACGGTTATATGCAGCACCTCAGCCTCGGGCGCAAAGGGGTCGATGCCGCCGCGACCAGCGCGAAGGAGCTGTTTATGCCTACCTTTATTGCGACCCTGGCCATCTGCCTGATGTTCTTCCCGATGGAGCTCATTATCACTGGCTATCTGGGCGATTTCATCCGCCTTTTCCCGTGGATCGTACTTACTGCCCTGATGACCTCGCTCTTCTATGCGGTTACGGTAGTCCCTTCGCTTGAGGTGCGTTTCATCGGCGGCGCCGGCGAGGACAGAAAGACTGTTATAGCCCGGGCCCAGGACTGGTTCTTCTCCGGCCTTCAGAAGATTTACGAGCGTTGCCTCGAGTGGTGCTTCAGGTTCCACACGCTGACTATCATCGGCGGAATCGCCGCAATCGCGCTGGGAGTCCTGATGTTCTCCCGCATCAACATCCAGATGATGCCTAAGGCCGCCCGTGACTTCTTCGTGATCGAGCTTTATGCCGAATCGGGCAATGGTATCGAGCAAACCCGGGCGCGCGCAGACTCCCTCGAACGCCTGCTTCTGAGCGATTCGCGCGTCGTCTCGGTCACCTCGTTCGTGGGAGAGGGCGCGCCCCGCTTCGCCGCCACCTATACCCCCATCCTACCTTCGCCCCGTACCGCCCAGATCATAGTCAACACTAAATCGAACCAGGCTACCGAAGAGATGCTGCGCGAGTACCCCGGCCGCTATGAACACATCTTCCCGGACGCGCGCCTTCGCTTCAAGCAGATGGATTACCAGGCAGTAGACACCCCGGTGGCCGTACGATTCAGCTCTGCGGACCGGGAGCAGCTTGTCGAGCCCGTCAGCAGGGTGAGCGCGTTCCTTACCTCGCTTCAGGGCGAGACGCAGTGGGTCCACAGCGACCTCGACGGCCTTGCCCCGTCGGTCGAGATAACCCTCGACAGCGACGAAGCCTCGCGCCTGGGCGTTTCCAAGACCCTTCTTTCGCTCTCGCTCGCAGGTACCTTCGGCGGCGAGACGATAGCGACTCTGTGGGAGGGCGACCGTCAGGTCCCGGTCAACATCTACAGCGAAGGTATCTCGCCTGATATGTCCTACGGGACTATCGCGGACCAGCAGGTGCCCACCCTTCTCCCCGGCGTGAGCGTGCCCCTCAGGCAGGTAGCCTCGGTCGCTCCGGGCTGGCAGTACGAGAGCCTCGTGCGCCACGGCGGAGTAAGCGTCGTTACCGTAGGCTGCGACCTTAAGTATGGGGTCAGCCAGCCGGCGGTGCAGAAAAAGCTCGAGGACTACGTACGTTCGGAAATCGCCCCCGACCTGCCCGAAGGGGTGAGCTACAGTATGCAGGGGCTTTCGACGCTCAACAACGCGGTAATCCCACAGATCGGATGGTCGTTCGCCGCCGCCTGCCTGGTCTTGTTCCTCTTCCTTCTTGTCCACTTCCGCAAGGCCTCGGTCGCTGTTCTTACTATGGTCCTTTCGTCGCTGTGTCTTTTCGGCGCCTCGTTCGGGCTCTGGATATTCGGCCAGGATTTCAGCATCACGGCTGTTCTCGGGCTTGTGTCCCTTGTGGGTATAATCGTCCGCAACGGCATCCTTATGTTCGAGTATGCCGAGCAGCTGCGCTCCGAGGGTGTAGCAGTGCGCGAAGCCTCGCTCCTTTCGGGCAAGAGGCGTATGAGGCCCATCTTCCTCACCTCATGTACTACGGCACTCGGCGTCCTGCCGATGATCCTGAGCGGCGACCTCCTCTGGATGCCGATGGGTATCACCATCTGCTTCGGCACTATGCTCAGCATCTTCCTTATCACCCTGATTATGCCGGTATCCTACTGGCGACTCTTCAAAAACGCCGACAAGAAATGAAACGCAGTGCGATCATATTGCTTTTGATGCTCTCAGCGCTTAGCGGCTTCGCCCAGGAACTGACCCTGCAGCAGTGCCTCGATTCGGCCTGTGTGCGGAGCATCTATGCGCGAAAGTCCTCGCTCGACGTTCTTGCGGCGCGGGCCCGGCAGGGCGAGGCGCGTTGGGCGTTCGTCCCGTCCGTGTCCCTGACCGCGCTGGCCTACGACGCGCTCGACCCGATGGTTAGACTTACACTGTCCGACGTGCTTGGCAGTTCGGACGCGGCGCGCGTTCTCGCGACCGACATCTCGGCCCGGGCCTACGAAAATGGTATCAAACCCTACTACGAAACCCTGTCCCGCGGATACGGGTTCACGGCTACAGTTATCCAGCCCCTCTATGCGGGCGGCCGCATAGTGTCGGGCAACCGCCTCGCCGATCTCGGCGTCAAGGCCGCGTTGCTGCAGGAAGAGCTCGCGCTGAAATCGGTCTCCGACTCCGTTGAGAGTAAATACTGGCGCATAGTCGCCCTTCAGCGCAAGGATGAGACGGTCGACGAGGCTTTGTCTATGCTGGACAGCCTTGAGCGGGATTTACGCTCGGCCGTGTCGGCGGGCCTGGTCTCAGATTCCGACCTTACCGAGCTCAAGCTCAAGCAGGGCGAAATCCGCGCAGCCAAATACCGCCTCGAGGGCTCGCTAGTGCTCTTGAAGATGGACCTGATGGACTTTATCGGCTGCGAATATGACGCACTGGCGCTGCGCAGCCTCCGTTTTTCCGAAATGTCTTCAGAGCTGCTCCCCCCGGAGGAGATATTTTCGAGGGCCCGGCCCGTTGAGGCAGGGGACGAAGCGCAGCTCCTCGAACTCCAGGTAGAGGCGAAGCAGACCGAAAAGAAGATGTCGGTAGGGGAGTATCTGCCCCAGGTGGCCGTGGGGGCTTCTTATGGATATGGGGCTATGATGCTTCCTAAGGACGGTTCCGCAAACGGGATGGTCTTTGCGATGGTCAGGGTGCCGATCACAGATCTTGGAAAGGCTTCGGCCCGGGCCCGCCGCTACGATTACGAGGTTCAGAAAGCTGAGATGGACCGCGACTATCTTATGTCGCGCCTGCGCCTTCGCGAAGGGATGCTACGCCTTGAGCTCGAAACCCTATGGCAGGAGATCGGTTCCGCCGAGGAGGGCGTTGCCTACGCCCAGAACTGCCTCGCGCGTGAGCGTATCCGCCTTTCCGCTGGCCAGTCTACCGCCTCGGCAGTCCTGCGCGCTGCCCTCGCCCTTACGACTGCCCGTGAAACCCTTCTTTCCAAACAAACCGCTTATCTTACCGCCGCAAGGCATCTGTTATGAAATCAAGGATAATAATAGCCGTTATGGCCCTCGTCGCATTGGCGAGTTCCTGTAACTTCCGCCAATCGCAACCCGCGCTGTCCAATGTCGCATCCCAAAGTATTCCCAAACTGCTCCCTGCCGCCCGGCCCGATACGGTGACTATCCGTATTATAGGCGATGTGATGCTCCATCAGGGGCAGATAGATGCGGCCAGGAATAAAGCGGCTGGCGATACCGTCCGAGAATTCAACTTTACACCATTCCTGGACTATATCGCTCCGAAACTGAAAGAGGCGGACCTCTCGATCGCAGGGATGGAGTTCACTCTCGGAGGAGAGCCTTACACGGGCTATCCGGCGTTCAGCGCCCCTGATCTTTACGCCGAGTACATAGCAGACTGCGGAGTAGATGTCTTTCTCGCAGCAAATAATCATATCCTTGACAGGGGAGCGAATGGCCTTCGCAGGACTATCTGGTACTACGACCTGATGGAATCCGAAGGACGCATCTCTTATACCGGAATCGGCGCGCCTCAGGATACTCTTCATAACCCGCTGATAGTAAGGGTCAAAGATCAGCTTATCGGAATTGTCAACTTTACCTATGGAACCAACCGCTATCCCGAGCTTGAACACCAAGTCCTTATCCAGCAGGGAAGCGAGGTCCTTCCTTTGATCGCTAAGGCGAAGGAGCGGGGCGCCGACTTTGTCCTCGTCTGCCCCCACTGGGGCGAGGAATACCAGCTCCAACACAACGCTTCGCAGGAGCGTTGGGCAATCGATCTCGCCCAGGCGGGGGCAGACGCTATCGTCGGCGCCCATCCCCACGTGGTCCAGGATGCGGCGAATATCACTACCACCGACGGGCGCAAAGTCCCTGTATACTATTCAATAGGAAACGCGGTCTCGAATATGAGCGCCCCGAACACTCAGGACGAGCTGATGGTTACGCTCCGCATCTCGGAAGGTAAACTGGTCGACATCTCCCACGACTGGATGCACTGCTACCTCCCCGGACAGTTCGCAGACTCTTACGCGACCGTTTTCTTTCGGTAAAACAGCCTCTTAGGCAGCGCACTTACCAGAACGATACCCAACACGATAGCGGCAGTGACCTCGAGAGCGAGCATGCCGCTCTGAAGCGCCATGTGGAGCCGGCTGGAGACGAGGAAGAACGTAGTCCAGAATATCCCGCCGCCCGGGATCATAGGGAACACGCCGGGAATCAGGTAGACCGTCGACGGGGTCTTGAACCACGAAGCGAAAGCGCGGGCGAGCGAGGCAACGATTACCGTGGCCGCAAAGGTAGAGATTGCAGGCCCGAGGACCGTGAAGCGGAAGAGGGCGAGATATGCGACCCAGCCGATCATGGCTACCAGCGCGGTCTGGAGGTAGTTCCGTCTCGGCACGCCGAAAAGGACCGAGAACCCGACCGTGCCTACGAAAGCGGCGATAGCCTGCATCGCCAGCGTCCCGCACAGCGCATCCGGCTCCGTCCCATTTACGAGGATCATCTGCCCCTCGATAAGGTAGGCCGCCATGAAGGTGACGACCACGCCCGCCGCGATGCAGAAAAAGACCATGATCGCATCCAGCAGACGGGTCGCGCCGGCAATATAGTCTTCGTCCGCGATATCGCGGATACCGTTCGTAAACGCGACTCCCGGGATCAGCGGGATAAGCGAGCCCACTATCATATTTCCCAGGCTCACGCCGAATCCTATGCGTTCGAAAACTATACAGAGCAGGGTCGCGAGCGCGCTGCCTACTATGTTCGCGATCGGCTTACTCATTCGCGCGCCTGGGAAGACCACGAACGCCCACAGAAGCATCCCCACGACGAAGGCCGCTGCAGCATCGAGCAGCCCGCCTCCGAAGATCATGCAGAAGCCGGCCGAGCCCACGGCGGAGCCCAGAATCTGTTCCCACGCTGGTTTAGGCTTGCTGGCGCGAATCGCGAGGAGCCGCTCGCGCGCCTGCTCCACCGTATAGCGGCCGGCTTCGATATCGCGCGAGATCTGGTTCACGGCCGCTACCCGCTCGAGCTGCGAGCCCTTGAAGGGAATGAACTCGACCTTCGCGTAGCCGGTCTGGCCGGTGGTGAAGATACCGTTGCTGAGAACGAAGAAATTCTGCGACTCGACGCCGTAGTGACGGGCGATTCGCTCCATCGTTTCTTCGACTCGCGCTATCTCCGCACCGTTTTCGAGCAGAATATGGCCGGCAAGCGAGGCAGTTTCGAGAACTTTTTCTTCCATAGCGTACAAAAATACAAAAGAATTCTTACATTAGATGTGGTTAATTATTGTCACTATGGAGAAGAAAATCCCCTACAAAATCTACCTCACAGAAGAGGAGATCCCTACCGCATGGTATAACGTCCGCGCAGATATGAAGAACAAGCCGGCTCCGCTGCTCAATCCCGGAACCGGTAAACCCCTCAAGGCTGAGGAGTTGGAGCCCATTTTCTGCAAGGAACTCGTAAAGCAGGAACTCGACAACGATACCCGCTTCATCCCTATCCCTGAAGAAGTTCTGAACTTCTACAAGATGTATCGTCCCTCGCCGCTCGTCCGCGCATACTTCCTCGAGGAAGCGCTCGGAACCCCGGCTAAGATCTACTACAAGTTCGAGGGTAACAATACATCCGGATCCCATAAGCTGAACTCAGCTATCGCTCAGGCCTACTACGCAAAGGAGCAGGGTCTGAAGGGTGTTACTACCGAGACGGGAGCAGGACAGTGGGGAACTGCCCTTTCGATGGCAACCCAGTTCTTCGGACTGGACTGCAAGGTCTTTATGGTGAAGGTCTCTTACGAACAGAAGCCTTTCCGCCGCGAGGTTATGAGAACCTACGGCGCAGAGGTAACCCCTTCTCCCAGCAATACTACCGAAATCGGAAAGAAGATACTCGAGGAGTTCCCCGGAACTACCGGAAGCCTTGGCTGCGCTATCTCCGAGGCAGTCGAGACTGCAGTGAAGAATGAAGGCTATCGCTATGAGCTCGGATCGGTTCTGAATCAGGTTCTCCTTCATCAGACCATCATCGGTCTCGAGACCCAGGCCGCGCTCAAGAAATACGACATCAAGCCGGACATCATCATCGGCTGCGCCGGCGGCGGTTCGAACCTCGGCGGTCTGGCCAGCCCCTTCATCGGCGAGATGCTTCGCGGCGAAGCCGACTACAAGATTATCGCTGTAGAGCCGGCCTCATGCCCCTCGTTTACCCGCGGAAAGTTCGCTTACGACTTCGCTGACACCGGCCATATCTGCCCGCTCGCGAAGATGTATACCCTCGGCAGTACCTTCATTCCTTCGGCCAACCACGCCGGCGGCCTCCGTTACCACGGTATGAGCTCGATCCTCTCGCAGCTCTATGCCGACGGCCTCTTCGAGGCGCGTGCCGTAGAGCAGACCTCCGTCTTCGAGGCGGCCAGGCTCTTTGCCCGCGTTGAGGGAACCCTTCCCGCTCCTGAGAGCAGCCACGCTATCCGCGTCGCGATCGATGAAGCCCTTAAGTGTAAGGAGACGGGCGAGGAGAAGACTATCGTCTTCGGCCTTACCGGAACCGGTTACTACGATCTGAAGGCCTACGAGCAGTTCAACAACGGTACGATGAACGACTATATTCCTACAGACGAGGAGTTGGCCGTAAGTCTTGCGAAACTGCCTAAGGTAGAGTAAAAGAAAGCGTGGCGCCCAGAATATGGGTGCCCGTTTTTTTTACGGGAAGAAGCTGATACAGGTAGAATACGTCCAGAGAGACGGAATCGCTCAGAGGGAACTTCCCGCCTAGGTAGAAACGTTGCTGGGTAATATTGTCCCAGTAGAAGATTTCATAGTCAAGATGAGGAGTCAGGCCTCTTTCGCCTACTGGGCGGGAGAGGCCGGCTTTTGTTCTGAGGGTATTGCCGGGATCGAGCTCCTGTCCGGGATACTGTGTCCTCATATACCATTCCCTGAGATAGAGGGAAGTGCCGCTCTCGGTCTTGTGCGAGAGACGAAGGCCGGGGATGTAGCGTATGCGGTTTCCGGAGGGCGTGTAAGCCCAGTCCAGGTTCATATCTATCCTCATCCACTTTACCGGCTTATAGTAGAGGCTGGCGCGGCTGTAGGCCTGGTTTAGCCCCTGAAACGAATCGAGGGTACGGTGTTCGACCCTCACGGCCGCGGAGAACTTCTCGCTGAAACTGCGGCTGACGTTCAGCGCAAACCAGCTGCCCAGGTCGTTGTAGTTCTGGGCATTGCAATTAAAGATACTGCACAGCAGCAGAAGCGCTGCCGTGCAGTATGATCTAATACCTCTTGGGTTTATTATTTGATTTTCTCCCAAGTGAAGGTGTGCTCGTCGTCGAAATCAAGGCCGGTGAGGTCGGTCTCGTTCCACTCGCCATAGTACTTGGTCTCCTTGGTGATGCAGCCGTTGGCATCGAACTCGTAGTCATAGACAGCGGTCTTTGCAGCGGGCTCATCGCCATAGTTCCACCAGCGGCAGGTCTCGAGGACGTTGACGGAGGTGTTACCGAACAGGCGAGCTTCGTGCATCCACCTCTTCATTCCAAGATCCTCAGCCCAGTGGGTCTGAACCTGGCCTACGTTTACCTTCTCGAGGTAGGTAGCCTTCTTCTGACGCCAGAAGTCATGATCCTTGTCATAGCGGCCCCAAGCGAGAACGTTGTTGTCCTCGATGGTCTGCTCGGTGCACTTTGCTCCGTCCTTGACAGCCTCGGTGAAGAAACCGTTCTTGTCGTAGGTGATGGTAACTACATGATCGCCGTACTTGACCTCGGTAGCGAAGCCCTGCTCGTTGAGAGTCATTTCATACTCTACGATCTCTTCTGACCAGTTGCCGTCTTCCTTCCACTTGTCCTTGATGGTGAGTTTGTTGCCTTCATAGACGAAGGTTCTGATCTCTTCGTCGTTGCCGTAGGAAGCGACCTTGCCGTCTGCATTGTAAGTGAAGGCTTTGCCGTCGAGGCTGGTGATGCGGTACTCGAGCTTGATGCCGCCCTTGTCCTCATTCTTTCCGTTGTTCTCGTCATCCTTCTTGCAAGCAACAAGAGCAACTGCAGCGATAGCTGCGATTACGAAAAACTTTTTCATAATGTTTTGTTAGAAATTAAAATGGGTTAATAAATGGTTAAAAAATAGGAATATATGTTCTTAGTTTGTTTGCACACTTGAGTATATCCTTGTCTCCTGTAGCATTGATTACGCGGTACTCGAATTCCCCTCCGCCGCGTTTGCACCCGCGGTAGAGAGCTCCAAAATCACGGTAGCAGGCAGATTCGTCTGTACAGGCAAAGAAGTACTTCTTCGCGGGGTCGACCGAGATGTCGTTTCCTAGGTTGGTGTCGATGAATATCATCGTATTAAAAGATGATTGATTCGCCATAATCGTTGCACCAGCGCCCTCGAATCCTACTGCAAAACGTTCGTTCTGAGGGTATTTTGCTTCGTAGAACGAAATCCATTCAGACAAAGACTTTTCTTTAAGGTTGCAGGGGAGAAGAGCGAAGAGTTTCTGGTTGTTTGTTGAGTACAATACCCGCATTGCATCTTTCAAATCCTGCTCGCTAAGACCAGTGTGGAAGAAGTAAACACCCGTTCCTTCAGCTTCGCCGGTGTAGGCCTTTGAGAATGCAGATCCGTCGTCATTGAAAGTGACATCCTGAAGGACGTAGTCGGGGTCTGTCGCAGAAGGCCAGGTAGAAGAGCCGGTAAAGTAGTGATCGAACCAGGGGAGCACCTCGCTGAGCGCATCCATCCAGTAACTGCTCTGGTGTCCTCCGTTGCCTACACGGTATTCGTGGTCATAGCCCAGGTCGCGGAGCTGTATATGGAGGGTGTCGTTTGCGAAAAGCAGATTCTCTTCGTCATCGCCGCAGGTGAAGAACCAATGGACCTTGGAGAGTTTATCCTTATTCTCAGCCGTAAACTGGTAGTAGGGACAATGCTGTTTGTAGTAGTCTGTAAGGCGCTCATCTCCACTCTTGCCGATACCGCCGAAGATTTTGCCCCACTGGTTGTCCCAGCCGCTCTGGGACTCTGCGAGATACTGCCAGTCCGTACGGAAAGACATACTGAGCGGAGCGCTGCAGATGAAGAGTTCGGGGTGTTGTTCGGGCAGGACCATCGCGCCGAAGCCGCCCATCGAGTAGCCTACTGTAGCGCGGTGTTCGCGGTCGGCTATCGTGCGGTAATTGGCGTCGATATATGGGATAAGCTCATTTACAAACATATCCATATAGTTGTACTTGCCGGTGTAGTAGTTACAGTAGTAAGTCGAATAACCCTCGGGGAAGACATAGATGTTTTCACCTATCTTTCCGCTCTGCTCAAGAGCCTTGATTTTCGAGTTCGCGGAAAGGTACTTTCCGTTCCACGAATTGTGTGTATCTCCCAGGCCGTGGAGCATATAGACTACTGGATAGGACTTGGTCTTGTCCTTCTCGTAGCTGGCCGGCAGGTAGATAGAGAACGGGACGTCTATGTTCATTATCTCGCTGTGGATCTTGAGATCCTGAGTGTACCTCTCGAAGGGCTTTTCCGGCTCGGAAGGCTTCTTTGGAGTACATCCGCAGGCGCTCACTACAGCAAACGCGGCGAGAAGAAAAATGATACCGTATTTATTCATCTTTATCATAGATTACCATTTCCTGTGCGTTGATCTCATAATCTTTGTGGGGATTGAGAAGAACGAACCTTAGGGTATGTTTGCCGCTCTCGAAGCAGTATTTCGAGAACACCTCATACTTGCGTGTTATATAGTCGTAAGGCATTACGAATTCCTCTACCAACTCGCCGTCCAGGTAAGCCTGCAGGCGGGCTCTGTAGTCGGAATTGTCGTGGCCGGTCTTTACGACACTGCCCTCTACGACTATCGAGTTGCCGGTGAATTCGAGCGTCAATTCGTCTGAGAAGCGCTTCTTGAGGACAACCTTTCCGACTGGCTTGATTCCCTCGAAGGACTGCTCGTAGCGTACGGGAACAGCTTCTTCGACAGTGAACTGCAGCCCTTTCATTAGCTCGAAATTCTTCTTGCAGGCGGTATTGAGGCTGAGAGTCGTATAAGGGAAGGGGAGATCGGCAATCATATCAGCGCCCTTGCGGTACTTCTCAGGGATAGCGTTATACCCATAGATGATGCCGAGAATACCGGCCGCCGAAGCGGGGTTGCAGTCGGAGTCCTGGCCGCAGCGGGTGCTGATCTCCATCGTCTTTTCGAAATCGCCCTCGCCGTAAAGCAGGCCGATTACGACATAGGCGGCGTTGATCACGGCGTCTATGTTGAAGCCGTTCCATACTCCCTCGGGGCAGCCTATATCGAAGCTGTGGAGCTTATCGACTTCGAACCAGCAGCGCTTCCAGTCGCGGGGATATTTCGCGTGATTCTTGATTACACACTCGATCGCTCGGCGGAACTTAGTCCCTTCGGGGATGACCTTCAGGGCCTCGCTGACTATCGTAGGGATATCGTCGCAGACATATGCGAGGGCATACAGGGCGCTTACATAGACTCCGCCGTACCAACCGTCGCCATAGTTCATGATGTGGCCGATTCCGTCTGCTATCGCAGCCGCATCGTTCGGGCGGCCGGGGGTGAGCATGCCGATGAAATCGGCCTCAATCTGGAAGTCGATATCGTCTGCATGGGGGTTGTACTTCCAATAGCCGGATTCGGGGGCTCCGCGTCCGTTGAGGATGTTGTAGCGGGCGGCCTGATTGGCATGCCAGAGCTTATAGGGAGCGTTGGCGAAGCGGTCTGCGAACTCGCTGATCGGGGCGTTGATCCCCATCTCGCTCATCACCTCGAGGAAGGTGAGGTCCATATAGACGTCGTCGTACAGGCCCGGATCTTCGATGAAGGTGTCGTAGATATAGTTGTCGTACCACTCCAGAGGCTGCTGATCCTGAAGAAGTCCGCCCTTGAACTTGAACTCGGTCGGGCCTCCGTAGGTACAGCCTATGGTCTGGGCGAACCATCCGCCGCGGATCTTGTCCATCATCTGCTCCTCGCTGATCGTTACCGTCTTTCCGTAGGGAATAGGAGCGGTCTTACAGCAGGAAGCCAGGAGCGCGAGCGCTGAAAGGACTGTCAATACTCTTTTCATACTAGTTGTGGTAGTAGGTATCCGTTACAGGATACTCTGAATAATACTGGATTGCGTTGATTCGAAGCAGATACTGTTTCGGATCGGGATTGCGCCAGATCATCTTTACTGTGTGTCTTCCTTCCGGCATCTGATACTTCCAGGCGGGTTCGAGCTTGCGCGAGGTTCCCTTCATAGGAAGGATGGAAACCTGATCAAGCTGTCCGTCTATCCAGACTTCGATTTCGGCTACATAGTCGTCCTGCTCCTCGGCGAGGGCGAAGACTTCCGAGCCGACGTGTTTCTTGGAGACGCGGTTGGCGTAGTCCTTAGAGATTCCGCGCAGACAGACCAGGTTACCCCAGATACAGAAGCCGTTGCCGCTGAAGTCGAACTCGTATTCCTTCTCCAGCCAGTCGTCTTTCTGGTCGCGATAGACAGGATAAGTATTTACGAAGTTCTGTTCGAGCGGAAGAACTGTTACGGGAAGTTGGGGGATAGTAACTTCAGTCTCTCCGATTTTTCCGCCGTTCTTCTCGATTAGCTGGAGGGCATGGCGGTATGAGTAATCCGAACCCTTCGCGAGCGAAACGTCAGTCCCCTCGAAATCGAGGCTCCAGATTTCTTCGAGAGGCTGCTTCCAGAAGTCGGGCAGCTTGCTCTTTCCGTACATAACTCCAAGAACGCCGCCGACAGTAGCCGGATTGCAATCTGAATCCTGGCCGCAGCGGGTCGCGATCTCAATCGACTTCGCGAAGTCACCTTCGCCGTAGAGAAGACCTATCGCGCAGTAGGCGGAATTCAGTTTTGCGTCAATATCGAAACTGAGGAATACTCCCTTAGGGCAGCCGGTGTCCGCTCCCCATTTCTTGAGGATCTCGAACCAGGTGCGTTTCCAGTCCTTCGGGAACTTTTTATGGAGCTTGCGTACATCGTCGATACACTGGTAGAAGGTACTCTGGGCGGGGATGCCTTCGAGCGCCATGTCCAGGATTCGGGCTGGGTTGTTCTCAACAAACGCGGCGGAATACAGGCCGGCTACAAATGCGCCGCCATAGAAACCGTCACCGCTGTTCATAATATGGCCCACCCTGTCTGCGATATCCAGCGCCTCGGGGATGAGGCCAGGGGCCATCAGGCCCACGAAGTCGGCTTCGATCTGGAAGTCGAGGTCGTCGGCATGGGGATTATTCAGCCAGTTCCCGGACTCGGGCGGCATTATCCCGCGACGGACATTGTAACGGCCGGCCTGGTTCGCATGGGCGAGATGGTAGTCGGCATACGCGAATCTCATCGCGAGGTCCTTGCTCGAGCAGTCGAGTCCGAGCTGGTCGAAGGCCTCGGCGAAGGTAAGGTCGTTGTAGATGTCGTCGAAAAGGCCGGGCTTGCGGTCCCACCAATATTTTACATAGCCTTCTCCCCAGGAGATGGGCTGCGAATCGGGGATAAGCGTTCCCTGGTGTTTGAACTCGGTCGGGGCGCCGTAGACGACGCCGATAGTCTGTCCGGCCCAGCCGCCCTGGATCTTGTCCATCAGCGTTTCCTTGCTGAGGGTGACCTCGGTGGGCTTGGGGGAGCTGCAGGCTGCCGCCGCGAGAAGTAATACCAGACTGATTCTATTTAGCTTCATAAACTTCGAGCTCTGTTATTGAGATGAAGGAAGAAACGGCTTTGGTGTATTTGTGCCAGTGTTCGAGGATAGCGTCGTCTCCGATTACCCTGATGGCGGTTGTAGTGACCTTGGGGAAGGTGAATATGAACTCGCCGTTGTGGGGCTGGAAGAACACTTCATCGCAGTAGGGCCAGTCGGGGGTAATCTTAGCCTCGATGGGCTGCCAGTTGCCGTTTTCGTCGAGATATTCGGGATGGATATTGCTGTACCAGCCGCCGAACTCCTCGAGCGGTCCGTAGTGGAACGAAATCATATCGGTAGTGATGGGCTCGTTCCAGCGGTAACCGAAGTAGTCGCGCTTGGGAGCGTTGGACTTGCTTCCGAGGGAGTAGAAGGCTGAGCCGGGGCCGCCGACGACCCCGTCGTTGATGACGTCGACCGTGTATGCACGGTAGCTGACGGGAATCGTGAGCCAGCAGGAATCGAGGGTCGCACGGTCGGTCTCACGGGTCAGCGCGAGTAT
>JAEEGH010003160.1_pt1 | contig 43783 bp, 31 predicted proteins | sample 9134181 | NCBI WGS metagenome assembly JAEEGH01 (sample SAMN16246544, study PRJNA631951) | gut metagenome | biome: gut microbiome; feature: rumen; material: DP-attached | host: Bos | place: Iran: Karaj | collected 2018-10 | reverse complement strand
ATATATACAAGTATTTTTAAGTTTTTTATCAGAAACTTTTGTCAATTCAACAAATAATTGTACCTTTGCACCCGCTTTTGGTTGAGAATCAAGGTGCGTTGACATGCCCAGATGGCGGAATCGGTAGACGCGCTGGTCTCAAACACCAGTGGGGCAACCCGTGCCGGTTCGACCCCGGCTCTGGGTACAAGGATTCCCTGAAAGCAAATCCCCGTTCGTTCCAGACGGGGATTTTTCGTTTCTTTACTATCAATTAAGGTGTAGAAATGCAAACGTTTGCACCGGCATTCGTTTAATATATCCTAAAAATAAGAACACCCTAACGGATTATTTCGTATCTTTGCCAAAAATAACTAAAGAATAACTAAAATCAAGGAAATGAAGGTATTATTCAATCTTGAGTACCATGTTACCTTCGGCGAGGAACTGGTAATGAACATCCTTTTGGATGGCAAAACGGAACAGCACAAGATGAGTACGCTCGACGGTCTGCACTGGACGTGCGAGCTGAGCAAGGCTGCACAAGCCTCTGCCCCAATGGACTATTTCTACAGCGTGATGCGTGGCAACGAAGAGAAGCGCACGGAGTGGCTGACAGAGCCCCACCGTCTGGACTTCTCTGCACAGAAAGCCTCGCGTTATACGGTGTACGACCACTGGATAGACATTCCGGAGGACTCGTATCTCTACTCTACGGCTTTCACGGAGTGTGTTGCAGCCCGCAAACTGCGCACAAGCAAGAAAACAGAGTTTCCCAAGACCGTTTGCCTGAAAGTAAGAGCTCCACAACTGCGCAACAACGAGCGGTTGGCAATTATCGGAGGCGGTGAAGTCCTTGGCAACTGGGAGGCCAAGCGCGCTATTGACATGGACGAACACGAGAACAACGAATGGACGGTGAGTCTTAACGCCGACGCCCTGCCGCAGACTTTCGAGTTCAAATTCGTGGCTCTCGACGAAGAGGTGGACTTCACACCCCTCTGGGAGAACGGTATGAACCGCACTGTATCACTGCCAGAACTAGAAAAAGACGAAGTGGTGGTCTACGAACTGACACAGGCATACTTCCCCGTATATCCCTGGAAGGGTGCTGGTACGGTGATCCCCGTATTCTCACTGCGTAGTGAAGGCAGTTTCGGAGTAGGTGACTTCGGCGACCTGAAACTGATGATCGACTGGTGTGCCCGTACGAAGCAGCGCATCTTACAGGTGCTGCCCATCAACGACACCACCATTACCCACACATGGCAGGACTCTTACCCCTACAACTCCATCAGTATCTACGCCTTGCATCCGCAATATACCGACCTACGGCAGCTGCCGGCTCTGAAGGACGAGAAGAAGCGCGAGGAGTATGAAACACTGCGCAAGGAACTGAACGCCCTGACACAGATTGACTATGAGCGGATGATGGCGGCCAAGATGGGCTATCTGCGCGACATCTATGCCCAGGAGGGTGCGAAGACCATGAAGACAGTGAAGTATAAGACCTTCTTCGAGCAGAACAAGGACTGGCTCGAGCCCTACGCTGCCTTCTGTCACTATCGTGACCTCTACGGCACCTCCGTCTTCTCGGAGTGGCCAAAGGATGCCACCATGGAGAACCTGGCTAAGAAGACGGGTGTGAAGAAGGAACTGAACTTCTGGTACTTCGTGCAGTTCAACCTCGACCAGCAGATGCACGCCGCCCACGACTATGCCCGTTCGAAGCGCGTCATCCTGAAGGGCGACATCCCCATCGGCATCAGCCGTGACGGTGTGGAAGCCTGGGTAGAACCGAAATACTTCAACCTGAACGGACAAGCCGGAGCACCACCCGATGCTTTCTCTGCCGACGGTCAGAACTGGGGATTCCCCACATACAACTGGGACGCCATGCTCGCCGACGGTTGTCAGTGGTGGGTGAGACGCTTCCGTAAGATGGCACAGTTCTTCGACGCCTACCGTATTGACCATGTATTAGGCTTCTTCCGCATCTGGGAGATACCAGTGCCCCACAAGTCCGGACTGATGGGACAGTTCTCACCCGCCCTCGGATTGAGCAAGGAAGAGATTGAAGCCTACGGTGTACAGTTCAACGACGGACTGTTCCTCGTGGACCATAAGCGCAACGACCGTTGGCATCCTCGCATAGCAGTACAGTTCCAGGAGGCTTACCAGCAACTTGACGGAGGACAGAAAGATTGCTTCAACCGTCTCTACAACGACTACTTCTACCGTCGTAATAACCAGTTCTGGTATACTGAGGCGATGAAGAAACTGCCGAAGTTGACACAGGCCACACGTATGCTCGTCTGTGCCGAAGACCTCGGCATGGTGCCCGACTGCGTGCCCTGGGTGATGAACGAACTGCGCATCCTGAGTCTCGAGATTCAGTCGATGCCAAAGGATCCCACCACGCGTTTCGGCAAATTGTCGCACAATCCCTACCGCAGTGTGGACACCATCAGTACCCACGACATGTCCACGCTCCGTCAGTGGTGGGACGAGGATCCTGAGCGTTCGCAGGCATACTACAACACGACCCTGCGCCGTGGTGGAGAGGCTCCACGCCCGTTGCCCGGATGGCTGGCAAAGGACATTGTGAGTCGTCATCTGACATCACCCTCCATGCTCTGTCTGGTATCATTCCAGGACTGGCTGAGCATCGACGAGAAGCTCCGTCTGCCCGACGAGAATGCCGAGCGCATCAACATTCCCGCAAATCCCCGCCACTATTGGCGCTACCGCATGCATCTGACCATCGAGCAACTGCTCGCTGCCGATGACCTGAACAATGAAATCAGCACATTAATTATACAAAGCGGAAGAAAATAACTAAAGGTAAAAAGGTAAAAAAGTAAAAAATGGAAAAGAGATTGTTTAACAAGGTAATGGGTGCGGTAATGGGTGTTTTACCTTTTTACCTTTTTACCCTTTTACCTTTGCCAGCACTGGCAGGCAGCGTGAAGTCGCCAAATGGCAACGTCGAACTGAAGTTTTCAGTGGATAACGCAGGACGACCCGTCTATGAGATGTCCTATAAGGGTCGTGAGGTGGTAAGGCCCTCGTTCCTCGGCCTCGAACTGGCCAAGGACAAGCATGCCTCGAAAGGTTTGCAAGAGACCGACTTGATGGACGGCTTCAAGATTGCGAAGGAAGAAACCAAGGAGTTCGACGAGACCTGGCAGCCCGTATGGGGTGAGACCAAGGATATCCGTAACCACTACAACGAATTGGCAGTACTGCTGGAGCAGACCATTACCAAACCAGTGCGTACGGCGACCAATCCCACGCAGGAAGGCATGAAAGAAGTTCAGCAGACCCGACAGATAACCATCCGTTTCCGTGTCTATGACGACGGCATCGGATTCCGTTATGAATTCCCGCAGCAAAAGGAACTGAACTACTTCCTTATCAAGGAGGAGCGCAGCGAGTTTGCCATGGCAGGTGACCATACCGCATGGTGGCTCCCTGGCGATTATGACACTCAGGAGCAGGAGACACAGGAGACCAAACTCTCCGGAATCCGTAGCCGTATGAAAGAGGCTGTGAACTGGGGCAACTCTTCTGTGGCAGTCTTCTCACCGACAGGCGTACAGACCTCGCTTCAAATGAAAAGCGACGACGGACTCTATATCAACATCCACGAGGCTGCCTGTCTCGACTATGCTACGATGCACCTCGAACTGGTGGATGCCGAGACCAAGGCCCTGACCACAGAACTAGGTGGTGGCAGCAATGCCTACACACCCAATCCCAAGCCGTCGCCCTGGCCTCTGCCGAAGGCCTTCACTTTTGTGAGCCACCTTACCCCCGATGCCACAGGTTTGAAGGGTTGTATGCAGACACCTTGTGAGACTCCCTGGCGCACGGTGATGGTCAGCGACGATGCACGCGACATGCTCTCCTCGAACCTCATCCTCAACCTCAATGAGCCTTGCGCTTTGGAGGATGTCAGCTGGATTCATCCCACGAAGTATTGCGGTGTATGGTGGGAGATGATTGTGGGTCGCGGCTCATGGCACTATACCAACGACTTCCCCAGCATCAAACTCGACCAAATCGACTGGAGTAGTGTGAAGTCCAACGGCACCCACAAGGCCAATAATGAGAACGTAAAGCGCTATATCGACTTCGCCGCCAAGAACGGTCTCGACGAAGTGCTTGTGGAGGGCTGGAACGTTGGTTGGGAAGACTGGGCTAACATGTGGAAGCGCGATGTCTTCGACTTCGTGACCCCCTACCCCGACTTCGACATCAAGATGCTGAACGACTATGCCCACTCTAAGGGTGTGAAAATCCTAATGCACCACGAGACATCATCCTCGTCACAGAACTACGAACGTCATATCAAGGAGGCCTACGAACTGATGAACAAGTATGGCTACGACGCCGTGAAAACTGGTTATGTGGGTGACATCATCCCCCGTGGCGACCACCACTATTCGCAGTCGATGAACAACCACTATCTCTACGTGGTGAAGGAGGCAGCCAAGCACCACATCATGGTGAATGCCCATGAGGCCACGAGACCCACAGGACTCTGCCGAACCTATCCCAACCTCGTTGGCAACGAGAGTGCACGAGGCACGGAGTACGAGGCTTTCGGAGGTTCACGTCCCGACCACACCTGCATCCTGCCGTTCACACGTCTGCAGGGAGGCCCGATGGACTACACCCCAGGTATCTTCGAGACCAAGCTCTCCACTTGGAGCGACAATACCAGCTGGGCCCGTATCACCATCGCGGGATCGCTGGCCCTCTACCTGACGATGTACTCACCCTTGCAGATGGCTGCCGACCTGCCAGAGAACTACGAGAAGTACGACGACGCCTTCCAGTTCATCCGCGACGTAGCCTGTGACTGGGACGAGTCCCGCTATTTGGAGGCAGAGCCTGCCGACTACATCACCGTTGCACGTAAGGCCAAGGGGACCGACAACTGGTTCATAGGTGGCAAGTGCGACGAGAACGGTCACCTGAGTGTCATCAAGCTCGACTTCCTCGACAAGGGCCGTCAGTACGACTGTACCATCTATGCCGATGCGAAGGATGCCCACTACGAGACCAATCCACAGGCCTACACCATCACCAAGAAGACGGTGAAGGCTGGCCAGACTCTGAAATTACAAGAGGCTCCAGGCGGAGGCTTTGCCATCTCGCTGATGGCCAAATAACCCTTTAAACCGGAAGCGACAATGCACCTAAGACGATTATTCAGTATCATACTCTTGCTACCTCTGGCAGTGGGGGCGGCACATGCAGCTGCCCCCCAGGGTGACGAGAAAGTAGATCTTAACGCACTCTATCAAGAGATCGACGAGGCCATCAGCCAGTCACCGCAATACGTGGCGGAGTTGGAGCGGCAGATTACTGCCTGCCATGACAGTCTGCAGATAGAGAAGAACGCGGAACAGAGGCTTTTGCTGGCCGAGAGACTCTTCCAACTCTATGAGCCCTATCGGAATGACTCTGCCCTTTATTTTGTTGAGCTCTGCATCAGTCTGGCCGATTCCCTACGCCACCCAGACCTCGTCGGGCGTTTCCGTTCCTTATTGGCATATCAGTGTTCCCGGACGGATACGTATGCAGAATCGTTAGAACAACTCCGTCTCGTCGACAGGTCAGCTCTCGACAAGAGGGGACTGATTGACTATTATCATGCCTGGATGCATTTATGCGGCGAGTTAGGGATATATACCCAACGCCAGGACATCGTCCAAAGATCTTTCAGACAGCAGGATCTCTACCGCGACTCCGTGCTGGCGGTTGCAGAAGAGGGCAGCGAGGAATGGTATCATCTGAAGGTGGATATCCTCAGTGCCCGCAGATTGTATCAAGATGCCCTGGAACTCAGCAATCAATGGCTCCAGAATGTCACTGAGGGCACGCATGAGAACTCCTATGCCGCTTTCTACCGCTCGATGATCTATGACCGTCTCAACAATCACGACATGGTCCGCTACTGGCTGGGGAAGTCGGCCCTCGACGACATCAAGTGTGCCGTGATGAACCAAGCCTCGCTTCTCTTCCTGGCAGATCATCTCGCTAATGACGGTGATTTCAAGCGTGCCCGCCGCTACATGGAGTTTGCCAAGGACTGTAACCAGACCTTCTGCCCTCGTTTGCGCAACTACCAAGTCGATCGGGTCATCGATATCATCGAGAAAGACAGTCAGGCGACCCTGGCACGGGCCGACCTGATTCTCAAGATTGCCATTGGCGTGATTGCGATTCTTCTCATTACACTCATCGTCATGTGTATCAAAAGGGAAAAACAAAAATGAAGAAATTGATATTTGCAGGATTATTGTCTCTGTTGTTCCCAAGATCAGCGGCAGCACAGACACAAACGTTCCAGGAGGTGAGCTATTCACCGGAGAAGACCGTATTCACGCTCTTTGCACCCAACGATGCCAAGAAGGTCGTCGTACGTATCTATCAGAACGGACTGGGCGGCAAGGTCCTGAAAACCGTCAAGATGGTACGTACCGCCAATGAGCAGTGGCAGGCCACGGTGAAAGGCGACCTCATGGGCCGGTTCTATACCTTCGACATGGGCAAGGGCGAGTGCCCCGGTGTCTTCGCTAAGGCAGTGGGAGTGAACGGCAAGCGCGGAGCCATTATCAATATGGCTGAGACCGATCCCGAGCACTGGTGCTGCGACAAGGGTCCTGTGGTGAAATCACCTGCCGACCTTGTAGTTTACGAGATGCACCACCGGGACTTCTCCATCGCCCGCAAAGATGCACAGTATCCAGGAAAATTCATAGCTCTGACGGAGCCCTGGGCCATCGACCATCTGAAGGCCTTGGGTGTGAATGCCATCCACATCCTGCCGAGTTATGACTATGGTTCCGTGGACGAGACGCGCATCGACCCCGACCTCTATTATGAGTATGCCTACAAGGAACTGCCGAAGGGCGTGATTCCAGCACGGCCCGACTTCTCGCCGCAGTACAACTGGGGCTACGACCCAGTGAACTACAACGTGCCAGAAGGCGGCTACTCCACCAACCCCTACAAGCCAGAGGTTCGCATCCGAGAGTTCAAACAGATGGTGAAGGCACTCCACGATTCAGGCATCAGCATAATCCTCGACGTGGTGTATAACCACACCTACGATATCGAGCACTCCAACTTCCAGCGCACCTATCCCGACTACTACTACCGCAAGACTGCCGACGGCCAGTATTCCAACGGCTCCGGCTGTGGCAACGAGACAGCTTCCGACCAGCCCATGATGCGGCAGTTCATGATCGAGAGCGTTAAATACTGGATCAACGAGTACCATATCGACGGCTTCCGTTTCGACCTCATGGGCTGTCACGACATCGAGACGATGAACGCCATCCGTCAGGCTGTCGACGAGATCAACCCCAGCATCTTCATCTATGGTGAGGGCTGGAGTGCCGGTGCCTGCGCCATTCCCAACGAGAAGCTCGGCATGAAGGCCAACATCACACAGATGCCTGGCATCGCCGCCTTCTCCGACGAGATCCGCGATGCCCTCCGCGGCCCCTTCAGCGACGACACGAAACCCGGCTGGATGGGAGCACGCATCCCTAAAGTGACGCTGCAGGATCTGTCCGGCCAGAAGGAAAGCCTGAAATTCGGCATTGTCGGAGCCATCGCTCATCCGCAGGTCGATATGACGAAGGTAAACTACTCGACGGAGCCCTGGGCTCTGGAGCCCACGCAGATGATGTCGTACGTGAGCTGTCACGACGACATGTGCCTCGTCGACCGCCTGAAGGCCAGCATCCCCGGCATCACCCCCGACGAGCTGATCCGCCTCGACCTCCTGGCACAGACGGTTGTTTTCACCTCTCAGGGCGTGCCCTTCATGCTCAGCGGTGAGGAACTGCTGCGCACAAAACTAGGCGTCCACAACAGCTTCGAGTCACCCGACAGCATCAACCAGCTCGACTGGACGAACAAGACCAGATACCCGAAGGTGTTCGACTACTACAAGAACCTGATTGCCCTCCGCAAGAACCATCCTGCCTTCCGTCTGGGCAACGCCGATCTCGTCAGGAAGCATCTGGAGTTCCTCGACACCCCGGTAAAGACGCTGGCCTTTCGCCTGAAGAACTACGCAGGTCGCGACGACTGGCGCAACATCATTGTCATCTTCAATGCCGGCAATACCGATACGGAGGTCACCATCCCCGAGGGCAACTACACCATCGTCTGCTGCGACGGCCAGATCAATGAGCAGGGCTTAGGCACCATCAAGGGCTCTAAAGCCATCGTCGACGCACAGTCGGCACTCATTATCCACGACTGACGGCGGCCAAAAAGCAACGCTTAGCAAAGAAATATGTTATTTTTCGCAAAAGTATTTGGTAGTTCGCTGAATATTTCATATCTTTGCGCCTCAAAGCAAAATCAAATTCATTACCAAACAAATAACTCTTTGTAAAATGAACAACGTACCTGTAATTAAGATTGGAATCGTCGCCGTTTCTCGCGACTGTTTCCCCGAGTCACTGGCTGTTAACCGCCGCAAGGCCGTTATCGCCGAGTATGAAAAGAAGTTCGGTAAGGAGGGCATCTACGAGTGCCCCATCTGTATCGTTGAGAGTGAGATTCACGCTCAGCAGGCTCTTGAGGATGTCAAGAAGGCCGGATGTAACGCGCTCTGCGTTTACCTGGGCAACTTCGGTCCCGAGATTTCTGAGACCATGATCGCCGACTGGTTCCAGGGTCCCACCATGTTCTGCGCTGCTGCTGAGGAGACTCAGAACGACCTGATCGACGGTCGTGGTGACGCTTACTGCGGTATGCTGAACGCCAGCCAGGCTCTCTCTCTGCGCAAGACTCGCGCTTACATCCCTGAGGAGCCCGTTGGCGACGCTGCTCAGTGCGCTGAGATGATTCACGAGTTCCTGCCCATCGCACGCGCTATCGTTGGTCTGCAGAACCTGAAGATCATCAGCTTCGGTCCCCGTCCCAACAACTTCCTGGCTTGTAACGCTCCTATCCGCGCCCTCTATGACCTGGACGTTGAGATCGAGGAGAACTCAGAGCTCGACCTGCTCGAGGCCTTCCAGAAGCACCAGGGCGATCCTCGTATCGACGATGTTGTGAAGGATATGGCTGCTGAGCTCGGTCACGGTAACAAGATTCCTTCTGTGCTGCCTAAGCTCGCTCAGTATGAGCTGACGCTGACCGACTGGATCGAGGGTCACAAGGGTTCTCGCCAGTTCGTGGCTATGGCCAACAAGTGCTGGCCTGCATTCCAGACCATGTTCGGCTTCGTTCCCTGCTACGTGAACAGCCGTCTGACGAGTCGTGGTATCCCCGTGGCTTGTGAGGTTGATATCTATGGCGCTCTGTCTGAGTACATCGGAACTTGTATCTCTGAGGATGCCGTTACCCTGCTCGACATCAACAACACCGTACCTAAGGATATGTACGAGGAGAGCATCAAGGGCAAGAAGTTTGCTTGCGATACCTATACCGACAAGGAGATCTTCATGGGCTTCCACTGCGGTAACACTGCTTCAAGCAAGGTTTGCAACTGCCAGATGTGCTTCCAGCGCATTATGGCTCGCGCTCTGCCTGTTGAGGTGACCAACGGTACGCTCGAGGGTGACATCCAGCCTGGTCTGGCTACAGTTTATCGTCTGCAGTCTACTGCCGACACCAAGCTCCGCGCTTACATCGCTCAGGGCGAGGTTATTCCTGTGGCCACACGCTCATTCGGTTCTATCGGTATCTTCGGTATCAAGAACATGAGCCGCTTCTATCGTCACGTCCTCATCGAGAAGCACTACCCACACCACTGCGCCGTTATGTTCGGCCATCAGGGTAAATACCTGTGGGAGGTTCTCAAGTACATGGGCATCCCCGTGGACGAGATCGACTACAACTTCCCGAAGGGTGACTACTATCCCACGGAGAATCCGTTCGCTTAATCAGGACTGTAAACGCAGTTTCGTATGAAGCGATACTCACTGATTATTCTCGCTGTCTGCTCGGCCCTCACGGTGCTCGCACAGACAGCGAGAACTTTTAAGCTCCCCCTGGCCGACGGTCAGGCCGAGATGGTTTGTTTCCTCCCTGAAAAGCCCTGTGGCCGAGCCATCGTGGGCATTCCTGGAGGCGGATACTCCATGCTGTCGAACACCCACGAGGGCACACAGGCCTCAGGGTGGTTGAATCAGCGTGGCATCGCTTATTTCGTGGTGAACTACCGTTTGCCTAACGGCGACCGCACCCGCCCCATCAGCGACGTAGAGCAGGGCTTCCGCATCGTGCGCGACTCGGCCACCGTCTGGGGCATCAACCCGCGCGACGTGGGCATCATGGGATTCTCGGCCGGCGGCCACCTGGCATCCGTCATCTCTACGCACTCGCCCTACGAGGTGCGCCCCGACTTCACCATACTCTTCTATCCTGTCATCTCGATGGACGAGCGCGTGAGCCACAAGTGGTCGTGCGTGAACTTCCTCGGCAAGGAGGGGCAGAAAAATCCTGAGCTCGTGCGCGACTACTCGACCATGAACGCCGTGCGCCGCCACCTGACGCCTCCGGCCCTGATCATCTCGGCCAGCGACGACCGCCTCGTGCCGTTCGTGACCAACGGACTGGAGTACTACAAGGCCATGCGCCTGGCCGGCAACGACTGCGCCATGTACGTCTATCCCACCGGCGACCACGGCTTCGGCTTCGGACCCTGGTTCAAGTACCACCAGCAGCTGCTCACCGACATCGGCAACTGGCTCGACGCCCGTCAGGCACCTAAGCCCGGCGCCGTCCGCGTGGCCTGCATCGGCAACAGCATCACCGACGGCCACGGCATCGACATGGCCACGGCCAACGGCTATCCCGCCATGCTCCAGAAGAAGCTCGGCGCGGACTACTGGGTGCGCAACTACGGTGTCAGTGCCCGCACCATGCTCAACAAGGGCGACTATCCCTACATGAACGAGCAGGCCTGGCGCGACGCCCTCGCCTTCCAGCCCGACATCGTGGTCATCAAGCTGGGCACCAACGACTCAAAGCCTGAGAACTGGCAGTACGGCGCCGAGTTCCGTCAGGACCTGGAGCAGATGATCTTCACCCTGCGCCCCGACCTGCAGCAGTACGCCGCCATGCCCGCCAAGAAGGCCCAGAAGGCCATGGCCAAGGCGCAGGCCAAGGCAGCGAAGGCAGGAGCCGCTCCCGCCAAGCCCCGCATCCTGCTCTGCACGCCCATACCCGCCTTCAAGTCGACGTGGAACATCAACGACTCGGTCATCACCAACGCCATCATCCCCATCCAGCAGGAGGTGGCCGCGAAGTACGGCCTTGAGGTCGTCGACCTGCACACGCTCTACGCTGGCGACGGTGACAAGATGCTCTTCGACGGCATCCATCCCGACGGCAAGGGAGCCGCCCGTATGGCCGACATCATCGCCGATGCCCTGAAGGCACAGTAACATCCTCCACTTCGAGGATACCAAGTTAAAACGAGGAGTTGGTGATGGCCAACCCCTCGTTTACTTTCATCTACGCTCGCAAAAACGCAACCTTCCTCCTGTTCCCCTCCTTCAGCGGACGCACGGCGAATTGAACCCAGTAGCGACCTCCAGTTGGCTCTGCACTCATTTATTCAAATATTCAAGTATTCAACTAGGACAAGAAGGTTTTTATAACTTGATGAAGTATAGGTTTTACAACTTGACAAAGTACAAGGTTTCTCAGTTTCTCACTTATGACAGGAAGGTTTTTGGGTTGTGTCTATCTGATTGTATTAAAAACACATTTGTAAGGATTTATGGATAGTTTATAATATTCAATATACTTTACATATTATATTATATATTATTATATATATTATTATATATATAATAATATATAATATATAAATATTGAAATAATAAATATATAGATGTAAATAAAAAGGAATTATGATCTTTGGCAAAAAAATTTCCTTGTCTGTCAAAAGTTGAAAACCTTCTTGTCCTAATTGAATACATGAATACTTGAATATTTTGCAGAAATACAAAATCTTCCTGTCATAAGTGAGAAACTGAGAAACTGAGAAACTGAGAATGACGTGCGCACCAATTGTCTGCTTACTGATGAAAGGGAGAGAGATGGCAGCTGTATGGGGCAGAGGTCTGTTCTGAAGTGAACAGTGACTAATGAAAAGGAGGTCATATCAAGCACGACTGTCGGCTCTCATTAATATATATTATATAGTGTACACGCGACGGACTTGTGCAATCGTTTTTGCAGGGGGAAGAAAAAAATATGGCGCTCAGGCATACGGCATATAGATTTATTTCGTAACTTTGCAAAAAATTAGCGATGTCGGGCTTCACCTCAGCAAAAAGCATGCTTTCTGCATTCGGTTTGCACCGACATTGCACACAGAGAATAAAACTAAAGACTGATTATGCAACGGATTTTATTAATGGCCGCATTTGTGCTGGCAAACGTATTGACAATGAGTGGAGCAAAAAAGACAGTGATTGACCGGATAGAGCCTACCGACTGGTACGTGGGGATGAAGAATCCTCAGGTGCAGCTGATGGTCTATGGAAAGGGCATCCGTGACGTGGCCGAGGTGACGACCGACTATCCCGGCGTCAGCATCGACAGCCTCGTGCGCCTCGACTCGCCGAATTACCTGCTTATCTACATGAACCTGAAGGACGCCCAGCCGGGTACGATGACGCTCACTTTTAAAGGAGGGAAGGAGAGAAAGAGTAAAGGAGAAAAGGTGCAGTATCAGCTGAAGGCCCGTGAGATGAGCGGCGACAAGCGCATGGGATTCACCAACGCCGACGTGCTCTACATGCTGATGCCCGACCGTTTCGCACAGGGGCAGAACCATCCTGCTCAGGTGGCAGGCATGCGCAACTATGTGGAGGACCGCTCGAAGCCGTCGTTAAGGCATGGCGGCGATCTGAACGGCATCCGCGAGCACCTGGACTACTTCAAGGAGCTGGGCGTGACGGCCCTGTGGTTCACGCCCGTGCTGGAGAACGATTCACCCGACACTCAGAACGGCTATTCCACCTATCACGGCTACGCCACGACGAACTACTACAAGGTGGATCCGCGCTTCGGCTCGAACGAGGACTACAAGCTGCTCTGCGACGAGGCCCACAAGAAGGGACTGAAGATCGTGATGGACATGATCTTCAACCACAGCGGCTTCGAACACCCCTGGACGAAGGACATGCCGACTAAGGACTGGCTGAACGTGCCCGAGTGGCTCACGGAGAAGCAGAGCGGTCGCGACCCGATGACAGGCTTCGCTAATTCTAGCGAATCTAGTGAGACTAGTCAAACTAGTGAGACTAGCAAATATCTGCAGACATCGTACAAACTGACGCCCGTCGTAGATCCCTACGCCTCGAAAGTGGACCTGAAGGAGACCGTAGAGGGCTGGTTCGTGCCCTCGATGCCCGACCTGAACCAGCATAATCCTCACCTGATGCGCTACCTGATTCAGAACTCCATCTGGTGGATCGAGACCGTGGGCATCGACGGCATCCGCATGGACACCTATCCCTACGCCTACGCCGATGCGATGGCCCAGTGGATGAAGGAACTCGACGAGGAGTATCCGAACTTCAACACCGTGGGTGAGACGTGGGTGACAGAGCCGGCCTATACCGCAGCCTGGCAGAAAGACTCGAAGCTCGCAAAGAACAACACCTACCTGAAGACGGTGATGGATTTCTCGTTCTTCGACAAGCTGAACCAGGCGAAGCACGAGGAGACCGACGCCTGGTGGAACGGAATGAACCGTCTCTACAACTCGTTCGTCTACGACTATCTCTATCCGAACCCCTCGAGCGTGATGGCCTTCATCGAGAACCACGACACAGACCGCTTCCTCGGCAACGGTAAGGACACGCTGGCTCTGAAACAGGCTCTCGCCCTGCTGCTGACGGTGAACCGCATCCCACAGCTCTACTACGGTACGGAGGTGCTGATGAACGGCACGAAGGAGGTGACGGACGGCAACGTGCGCAAGGACTTCCCCGGCGGATTCCCCGGCGACGAGCACAACTGCTTCACCAAGGAGGGCCGTACGAAGGCCGAGCAGAGCATGTTTGCCTGGACAAGCCGCCTGCTGCACTGGCGTCAGGGCAACGAGGTGATCACAAAGGGTAAGCAGATACAGTTCATCCCCTATCAGGGTGTCTACGTGATCGCCCGTCAGCTGGACGACCGTGCACTGGATGCACCAAACCACGTCGTGACACGGACGGTCCTCACCATCCTCAACGGCACATCAAAGCCCGCCACGATGGAAGTGGCACGCTACGAAGAGGTCATCGGCAGCACTACGAAGGCCAAGGACATCCTGACAGGACGCTACTACGACCTGTCGAAGAACCTGGAGCTGAAGCCAAGGCAGAGTCTGATTCTGGAGTTTTAGAAGTAAGAGGCGAGATATCAGTTCTCGCCTTTTATGGTGGCGACAACATATTCCGACTGCGTGCCAATGCGGAACTTGCCACCCCAAAGGCCAAGGCCCGACGACACATAATACTGCGTATCGCCACGCTGATAGCTGCCCCACGAGCACTCATAAATCGCATCGGTAATCCACGATATCGGCCATACCTGTCCACGATGGGTATGGCCGCTTAGTTGGAAGTCAACGCCAGCTTTCTCCGTACAATCGAGGTCGTAGGGCTGATGGTCGAGGACGATGGTATAGAGGTGAGAGTCGACAGTTGCCATGAGAGAGTCGACGCTCATACGATGGCGGAAGTTCATACGGTCATCACGGCCTATGACAACTATTGCACTATCGATGACTGTCGTCTCATCTATCAACAGATGGATACCAGCATCCTGATAGAACTGTCGGGCATTGGCATCGCCACCAAAGTGCTCGTGATTTCCCAGACAGGCATAGACTGGTGCCTGGAGTCTGTGGAACTCCTCTGCCATACGCTCCTCATTCAGCGGACGGATGCTGCCATCGATGAGATCGCCCGCTATCAGGATGAAGTCGGGCTTCTCGGCATTGATCATATCCACCCATCGTGCCAGTTCCTTACGGGTATTGTGATAGCCCAGATGGAGATCGGAAACCATTACCACACGATAATCCCTCGACAGCTTCTTCGACGTCAGTTCCAACGGCACACGTACCTTATTATAATAATGTATATTGCCGTAGAGGAACACGCCGAATATCAGCACGAAGATGGCGAGGGCCGTCTGCCAGTTGTTAAAGAGTAATGAGCGAGGCACCAGATGAACCAGCCGTCCAAGGTCGAGCACCAGGAAGATGATCACCAGATAGAGCATGATGAATATCGACGAAGTACCTACCTCATAGAGCACCTGTGCCACAGGCAGCGAATAGTTGTCGGTCTGTCGCCGCAAGCCGAAGAAGAACAACAGGAAACAGCCCATCAGCAGTATCACGGCCACCGTCTTCCAGAGTCGTGAAAAGGGGAGGATGGCCCATACATGCCAGCCAATATAGACAACTGCCAACAGGGGCAGCACCATGAAAATAAACATCCACATAGATCTCATAGTTTTTGTGTCGTGGGCACAGAACCGTCAGTTAGCAGGGTTCCACACACTTGAAAGTATTGTCAGAGTAGCACCAGCCTTACCTTTCACGAACGCTCCGGCCTTCATGCCCTGCTCTTTCAGGTACTGGGGGTCGGCGGCGAAACGATCCATCTGACGGGCGAAATCCTCGTAAGAACTAATCTCAAAGCCACCACTCTGCTTCAGTCCCTGAGCCTCCTGGAACTTCTGGTTGTTGGGGCCGAAGAACACTGGCACATCCCATACGGCAGCCTCCAGCAGGTTGTGGATACCCACGCCGAAGCCTCCGCCAACGTAGGCCACATCACCATAGTGGTAGATGCTCGACAGCAGGCCGAAGCAGTCGATGATAAGAGCGTCAGAACGCTCCGGAACATTCTGATTTCCCATAGCATCCAAAGAAGTATATCTTACGACCTTACGACCCTCAAGAAGTTTCTCGATCTGCTGCAGATGATCCTCGCCGATGACATGAGGGGCGATGATCAGCTTCCACTCTGGATGTTCGTTAAAATACTTAATGAATATCTCCTCGTCAGGCGGCCATGAAGAACCTGCGACAAACACCTTAGGACTCTCCTTACCAATAAACTCTTCCACGATGGGCAGCTGCTTTGCGGCCTCCTTGATCTGGAGCACACGGTCGAAGCGGGTGTCGCCAACCACCGTCACACAGTTGATGCCTATTCCTGCCAGCAGTTCCTTGCTCTGTTCGTTCTGCACGAAGAAGTGCGTGAAGCAGTTCAGCACCCGTCCGTACTGACGACCGTACCACTTGAAGAACACCTGATCAGGACGGAAGATGCTCGACACGCTATACACAGGCACACCTCGATGCTTGAGGATATGAAGGTAATTGTACCAGAACTCATACTTGATGAAGAACGCCTTCACAGGATGAACCAGTCTGAGGAAACGCCGAGCGTTGGTAATGGTGTCGAGCGGCAGGTAGCAGATAATGTCAGCCCCCTCGTAATTCTTCCGGACCTCATAGCCCGAGGGGGAGAAGAACGTGAGCAGGATCTTGTACTCCGGATGCTCCTGGCGCAGACGTTCCATCAGCGGCCTGCCCTGCTCGAACTCTCCGAGAGAGGCAGCATGGAACCACACGTATTGGGCATCTTTGTCAACCTTCTCTTTCAGAATGCGGAAGGCATCCCGTTCTCCACGCCACATCTTGCGTACCTTCTCGTTGAAGCGGCTGTAGATGGCCACTCCAAGCAGATAGATGTATATGATCAGGTTGTAAAGCATCAGCCAAGCACTTCAATGGCACGTCGCATTCTGCGGATGGTCTCTTCCTTCCCGAGGAAGGCCGAGATATCGAACATTCCAGGACCCTTGCCCTCTCCAACGAGCGTCAGGCGCCACGCATTCATCACATTGCCGAGTTTATACTCCTTCTGCTCCACCCAGGCGTGCACAATCTGCTCCTGGTTCTCGAGTGAGAAGTCATCGATACCCTCCAGGACACCAATCAGTTCCGTCAGAACGGCTGCAGAGTCTTCCTTCCAACGCTTCTTTGCCGTCTTCTCGTCATACGCTGTGGGAGCCTCGAAGAAGAACGAGCACAGAGGCCACAGCTCATGGACGAACGACACACGGTCCTTCATCATGGCCGTCACCTGGAGGATGCGCTCAGAAGTCTCCTCCGGACAGTGCGCCTTGACGATGGGCTCGAAGAGGGCTGCAATCTCCTCGTTCGACTTCTTCAAGATATACTCATGGTTGAACCAGATCGCCTTCTCATAGGCGAACTTCGCACCAGCCTTCGAGCATTTGGAGATGTCGAACAGCGGCACCAATTCGTCGAGCGTGAAGAGTTCCTGTTCCGTACCCGGATTCCAGCCCAAGAGAGCGAGGAAGTTGATGACGGCCTCAGGGAAGTAGCCATCCTCACGATAGCCACGGGAGGTCTCTCCTGTCTTCGGGTCTTTCCAGAGCAACGGGAACACAGGGAATCCCAGACGGTCACCATCGCGCTTCGAGAGCTTTCCCTTGCCGTCGGGTTTCAGCAGCAGCGGCAGATGGGCAAACTGCGGCATCGTGTCCTGCCAGCCGAAAGCTTCGTAGAGTAACACGTGCAAGGGGGCTGAAGGCAACCACTCCTCACCACGGATGACGTGGGAAATCTCCATCAAGTGGTCATCCACAATGTTTGCCAAGTGATATGTTGGCAACTGGTCGGCACTCTTGTAGAGTACCTTATCGTCGAGGATGTCGGTCTTGACGCGCACCTCACCACGAATCAGGTCGTTCACCAGCACCTCCTGGCCGCCTTCAATCTTGAAGCGCACCACATACTGCTTACCTTCGGCAATCAATTGCTCCACTTCCTCCTTCGGCAGAGTCAGCGAATTGCGCATCTGACTGCGCGTGTGACAGTCGTACTGGAAATTCTGGATCTCAGCGCGCTTAGCCTCCAGTTCTTCTGGCGTGTCGAAGGCGATATAGGCCTTGTCGGCATCCAACAGCTGCTGCACATATTTCTTATAGATGTCGCGACGCTCACTCTGACGGTAGGGACCCTTGTCGCCACCAAACGAGACACCCTCGTCGAACTGGATGCCCAGCCATTTGAACGACTCGATGATATACTCCTCTGCCCCTGGTACAAAACGGTTGGAGTCTGTGTCCTCGATACGGAACACCAGATCGCCGCCATGCTGGCGTGCAAACAGATAATTATATAGGGCAGTCCTCACACCACCGATGTGCAACGCCCCCGTAGGACTGGGTGCAAAGCGCACCCTCACTCTTCTTTCTGACATAATTTCGTTAATTTGCCTGCAAAGTTACTAAATAAACCGCAGAATAAACAGAATACGCAGAAAAAAATGTAAAATAATCCGCAGAATCTATGAAATCTGTGGTTATTTTTTGTATCTTTGCAGCAAAATCAACAGAAATGAGTAGTAAAATCACCAAAGACGACCTTACTTGGCACGAGATTCTTGTACGCGCCCTACTGGTCATAGCCTCTGTAGCCATCATCGTATGGCTCATGCCCCGTCGCAACAGTTTCAACTACAACATCGAAAAGGGAAAGCCCTGGATCTATTCAGACCTCAGCGCCCCCTTCGACTTCCCTGTCTATAAGAGCGACGAGGCTGTCAAGGCAGAGCGCGACAGCCTGATGCAGCTCTACGAGCCCTACTTCATCTACAACAAGGAGGTGGCGGGCAATGAGATACGACAGTTCTTCAAGGACTACAACAACGGAATCCCAGGACTGAGCAACGACTACCTGAGTATCATCGCCAACCGTCTGCGCGACCTGTACACCCAAGGCATCATGAACAGTTCCGACTACGCCGAGTTCCATCGTGACACCACACGTATGATCCGGATTATCGACGGCAAGGATGCCAATAGCGTTCAGATTAGCACTGTCAACTCCGTCGTATCAGCCTACGAACAGATTTTCCTCGACGAGACCCTCGCCGCCCACCGTGATATCCTCCGCAAATGCAACCTCAACGACTACCTGGCACCCAACCTCACCTACGACAAGGCACGCAGTGAGTCAAGCCTCAACGATCTGCAAAACAGCATACCGCTGGCCACGGGCCTGGTACAGCGCGGACAGAAGATCATCGACCGTGGAGACATCGTCGACACCAAGACCTACAACATCCTGATGTCATTCAAGAAGGAGACGGAGCGCAAGCACGAGAACGACCCCCGCATCTCCTACACCATCCTCGGCCAGATACTCTACGTGTCGATCTTCATCATCTGCTTCACCTTCTACCTTACACTCTTCAGAAAGGACTACTTTGAGAAAGTACGGTCAGCCGCCATGCTTTATGCCCTCATCGTGGTGTTCGTGGTCACCGCCTCCATGATGGTCAAGCACAGTGTACTACACATCTACATCCTGCCCTTTGCCATGACACCCATTTTCGTCAGGGTGTTTATGGACTCACGCACGGCCTTCGTTGTCCACATGACCACTGTGCTCATCTGTGCCAGCATACTTCAGCACCCGCTTGAGTTCATTGCCGTAGAAACGGTGGCAGGAATGATCGCCATCTACTCCCTGCGTGAGCTCTCCAGCCGCTCACAACTCTTCTGGACGGCCGTGCTCATCACCGTAGGAATGGCTCTCACGAACCTGGCGCTCGACTGGATAGACCACAGCGACATCTCGAGTATCACCTTAAGTGAGTACAATATCATCGTTGTCAACGGACTATTGCTTTTCTGCTCTTACCCCCTGCTCTACCTTATCGAGAAGGCTTTCGGCTTCACGTCGAACATCACCCTCATTGAGCTCTCCGACATGAACAAGGAGCTACTGCGCAAGATGAGTGAGGTGGCTCCAGGCACCTTCCAACACTCCATACAGGTGGGCAACCTCGCAGCCGAGATTGCCAACAAGATTGGTGCAAAAAGCCAACTGGTACGTACTGGTGCGCTCTACCATGACATCGGCAAGATCATCAACCCCATCTACTTCACCGAAAACCAGTCGGGCGTCAATCCTCATCAGAAGATGGGATCCATCGACAGTGCCCAGATGATCATCAGCCACGTCACTGAAGGCATCAAGTTGGCAGAGAAATATAACCTGCCAAACATCATTCGCGACTTCATCTCCACTCACCACGGACAAGGAAAGGCAAAGTTCTTCTATGTACAGTACAAGAATAACCACCCCAACGATGACGTCGACGAGCTGCTTTTCACCTATCCCGGTCCCAATCCCTTCACCAAGGAACACGCCATTCTGATGATGGCCGACACGGTCGAGGCGGCCTCACGCTCACTGCCCGACTATACGGAGAAGACCATCCGCGAGCTCGTTAACCGGCTTATCGATGCCCAGGTCAGTGAAGGATATTTCAAGGAGTGTCCCATCACCTTCCGCGACATCGCCTACGCCAAGACCGTCCTCATCGAGAAGCTGAAGACCATCTACCACACCCGTCTTTCTTATCCAGAACTGAAAAAGGAGAAGACATAATATCTTAAAAACATAGTAACATAATAACTATTATTCGCAGAAAATTGCACAAATATGCTTGTTTGTGTGCAATTTTCGTTAAACTTCGTTAACTTTGTGTGCGTAAACAGCAAAGTTTAGAATGATATCTTTACCTTTGCAGCCGATTTTCGTAAAAAGATGTTTAAGGATATGAAAAAAATCAATCTCTTGCTCGCCGGCATGATGCTGGCCGCAACAACCACCGCCACAGCAGGCGGAATCTTAACCAACACGAATCAGAGTATCGATTTCCTCCGCAACCCTGCACGCGACGCTGCCATCGGCCTCGACGGAGTCTATTCCAACCCCGCTGGTGTGGCCTTCATGCCCGAGGGCTTCCATCTCGGTATCAACTGGCAGTATGCCCACCAGACGCGTACCATCCAGAACAACAACCCCGTCTTCGCCCTTGGCCGCAAAAACGGCGGACTGACGGAGAAGACCTTCGAAGGTGTGGCCGACGCCCCCTTCATACCCTCCGTTCAGGCTGCATATAACAAAGGTGACTGGAGCGTACAGTTCAACTTCTCAGTCCCTGGCGGTGGCGGATCCTGTGAGTTTGCCGACGGTCTGGGTTCCTTCGAGAGTGTAGTGGGCAGCATCGCCACTCAGCTGCAGCCTCTTGGAGCCACAGGCTACGACATGGACGGCTACATGCAGGGCCGCAACTACTATTTCGGCTTCCAGCTTGGAGCTGCCTATAAGATCACGTCTGACCTCTCCGTCTATGGCGGTCTGCGTCTGCTCTATGGCACAGCCACCTATAAGGCCAAGATTAACAACATCATGGTGAACACCGCTGGTGGCTATGTCGACTTTAGCAGTTTCCTTCAGGCAGCCGCCACCACCGTCGATGGAGGCATCAGTCAGGTCAACGCAGGCATCGCCCAGTATCAGGCAGCCGGCATGGAGGCACCTGCTGAGCTCATCGCCAAACTCGCACAGCTCGAGGGCACCAAGCAGAGCCTCAACGCCCTGCAGAAGTACTCTCAGGGCGTCAACCTGCTCTGCAACCAGTCGAGCGTGGGTATTGCCCCCGTCATAGGCGTTGACTATCGCGTTGGTCCTTTCAACTTCGCCATGAAGTACGAGGCCAAGACTCAGATTCGCATGAAGAACGAGTCCACCGTCAACGAAGCCAGCGAGATACCTGCCGTCAATAAATTCCGTGATGCTGAGAGCATCGACGAGGACTCTCCTGCACAGCTCGCCTTCGGAGCCATGTGGAACATCACCGATCAGGTGCGTCTGAACCTCGGCTATCACCACTTCTACGACACCAAGGCCCACTGGTATAACGACGCCCAGAAACTACTCGACGGAGGTACGAATGAATACCTCGGCGGTGTGGAGTGGGACGTCACCGACCGCCTTACCATCTCTGGTGGAGGACAACTCACGCGCTACCAGCTGACTGATGCCTACATGAACGATATGTCGTTCGTGGTCAATTCCAGCAGCATCGGCTTCGGATTCAAGTACACCGTCAACGACAACATCAAACTCGGTGCGGCCTACTTCCAGACGAACTACGAGGACTACAACCGTGTCACCAGCACCTCACCCCTTGTCAGCGACACCTTCACCCGCACCAATCGCGTCCTCGGCGTCAACTGCGAGCTGAACTTCTAATGTTTCGTCCCTATCGCCCCTACGGCGAAGGTCACAGAAAAAGTGACGGTTCTTTTGAATATCAAGAGAACCGTCACTTCGTTTATATTATATTATCTATTCGACGTCAACGATTGAAGGCTATGACTTCCTGTCGTTACGGATCAGTTCGAGCAGTTTGTCTACGGCCTCAGCCTCAGGGATATTCTTCTCAACGCATTCCTTAGCACGGTAAAGGGAGATCTTTCCTCGGCCTGCACCTACATAACCATAGTCGGCATCGGCCATCTCACCTGGGCCGTTAACGATGCAACCCATGATGCCGATCTTCAGCCCAACGAGGTCTTTCGTGGCAGCCTTGATACGGGCAATAGTCTCCTGGAGGTTGTAGAGCGTACGTCCGCAGCCCGGGCAGGAGATGTACTCAGTCTTGGTGAACTTGATACGGGCGGCCTGGAGGATGGCGTCGGCGAGACTAGTTAGACTAGTTGGACTAGTCTGACTAGTTGAACTAGTTATTATCAGCTTAGTGGCCTTGCGATCGATGAGGAGGCCGCCGACGGCCATAGCTGCCTTGAGCTGGAGGGTCTCGTAGTCAGGGGCATCGAGGTTGAGGGTGATCGTGTCATCTTGAATAGAAGCCTCAGCCTCTTCGCGCAGACGGGTACACTCAGGGATCATATCAACAAGTTTGCGGGCCACGGGAATCTCACACTCTGGTTCCTCGGAGAGACTGACACGGATGGTATCGCCGATGCCCTCTGTGAGAAGGGCTCCGATGCCAACAGCCGACTTGATACGGCCGTCTTCACCCTCGCCAGCCTCAGTGACGCCGAGGTGGAGGGGGTAGTGCATATCCTCACGATCCATGGTCTGTACGAGCAGACGGACGGTCGTCACCATGACCACCGTGTTGGAGGCCTTGATGGAGATAACCACATAGCTGAACTGCTCGCGACGGAAGATGCGCAGGAACTCCATGCAGCTCTCCACGATGCCCTCAGGAGTGTCGCCATAACGCGACATGATACGGTCGGAGAGCGAGCCGTGGTTCACGCCGATGCGTACGGCCGTGTGGTGTTCCTTGCAGATGTTGATGAACGGCACCAGCTGGCGCTCTATCTTCTGCAGTTCAGCGGCATACTCCTCGTCGGTATATTCCAAATGCTTGAACGTGCGACCTGGGTCAACATAGTTGCCAGGATTGATGCGCACCTTCTCGCAATAGAGGGCAGCAACGTCGGCCGTATGGGCCGTGAAGTGCACATCGGCCACGAGGGGTGTCTGATAGCCGTCAGCCTTCAAGCGGGCAGAGATATTCTTCATGTTCTCCGCCTCACGGGTTCCCTGTGTGGTAAAGCGCACGAGTTCGCCACCAGCGTCAATGATGCGCTTGGCCTGGGCCACACAACCCTCAGTATCATTGGTGTCGACGGTAGCCATCGACTGGATGCGGATGGGGTTGTCACCGCCTATCTCGATATTGCCGACACGGGCAACAATCGTTTTCCTTCTTTGGTACATATTAATTTGTCTTGAACCGATACTTCACTTCTGCGAGGTCCTTATTGGCCTTCTCGATCTTCACACGAAGGCTGCCTTTATAGACAGCGAGGCGCTGGGCCAGGTCCACATCGTAGAGCGCCATCATCTGCACGGCGAGGATGGCTGCGTTCTGGGCTCCGTTGACACCGACGGTGGCCACTGGAATACCAGGAGGCATCTGGACGATGGAGAGGAGAGCATCGAGACCGTCGAGCATGCCCTTGATGGGTACGCCGATAACGGGCAATGTGGTGCTGGCGGCGATGACACCAGGCAAGGCGGCAGCCATGCCGGCACCAGCGATAATCACCTTCACACCACGGTCCTTAGCCGTCTGTGCAAACTGTTCCACGGCATCGGGCGTGCGATGGGCGGAGAGGGCATTCACCTCGAAGGGCACCTGCAGATCGTCGAGCAACTGACAGGCTTTTTCCATGACGGGCAGGTCGCTCGTACTGCCCATGATAATACTAACTAATGGTTTCATATTTTCAATTTTACACTATTCACTTACAGATATATCAGTCCGATGATGGAGCAGATGACACCGACAAAGAAGCCTACGATGACCTGAGCCAGCGTGTGCTGACGGAGGATCATGCGGCTGGAGCCGAGGACGCCTGCGAGAATGAACACCAGACAGAGCCACCACACGGGATTGAATCCGAAGAGTTCGCCGAAGAAGAACAGCGCACCCGCCACACCTCCGATGGCAGCCGTATGTGTGGAAATCTTCCACCACACATTAATCAGTGCGCAGGCCACCTGTATGAACAGTGCGGCCGAGAGGATGGTTGCCATGAAATGAGGGATATGCATCATGTCCATCAGATAGATGCAGAGGAAATAACAGAGAATGGAGATGACATAGGGCACCATGCGGCGCTCCCTGTAGCCCATTTCTATCAGCGTCCAGCCCTGATAACGGCGATATAAGTGGATGAGCACGGTAGGCAGCAGAATGGTGAACACATAGACCAGTGTGAGTACCTGCAGTTTGTAGGCCCATGGCATCAGCGACAGGTAACTGAACAGGAACAGGGCCATCAGCCCCACCATCGGCAGGTAGAAGGGCGTAAAGAGGAGGCTCACTAACCTCGCCGCCAAAATAATCGTCTTCTCACGTTTCATCATCTGTAATCTGTAACTACTTCTTCCTCAGTCTTGCGATTGGTATTCCTAACTTCTCACGATACTTGGCCACTGTACGACGGGCGATGGGGAAGCCACGCTCGGCAAGGGCCGACTTGATATCATCGTCGCTCAACGGATGTCTGGCGTCCTCAGCATCCACAATCTCGCGCAAGACGGCCTTGATCCGACGTGTAGACAACTCCTCACCACTCTGGGTGACGTAGCTGTCGCTGAAGAAATGGCGCAGAGGGAAGGTACCCCAGCGCGTCTGGGCATACTTGGAGTTGCTGACACGCGACACCGTGGAGAGGTCGAGACCAGTCTTCTCAGCCACATCCTTGAGTATCATCGGGCGCAACGAAGCCTCATCGCCGTCGACGAAGAACTGATGCTGCAGCTGTATGATGGTCCGCATGGTGATGATCAGCGTCTGACGTCTCACCTTCAGTGCTTCGATGAAGCTCTGAGCGGAATCCACCTTATTTTTGATATACAACAAGGCCTCCTTCGACTGGCGGCTCATATTATCACGATTCTGCTGGAACTCTTTCAGAGAATCCACAAACGACTGCGACACCCTCAGTTCAGGTACATCGAAGTTATTGAGGGTGAAAGTGACGGTGCCGTCGTCGTGGGTATCGACGATGAAGTCAGGGGTTATCTGCTGCAGGCTGCGCCCCACGGTCTCACCCAGCGATGCCCCAGGACGGGGGTTCAGTCGGCGCAGTTCCTGGAACAGTTGTTCTGCCTGCGCCTCACTGAGCGACAGCGAAGAACGGATCTTGTCCCAATGCTTGCGGGTGAACTCCTCGAAATAATCGTTGATGACACAAGTCATGAGGTCTTTCAGCGGCGACGGCTCACGACGGGCAATCTGTAGCAAGAGGCACTCCTGGAGGGAGCCAGCTCCGATGCCAGCAGGGTCGAAGCCCTGAAGCATCAACTGCACCTCGCGAATCTCACTCTCAGGGGCATCAATGTTACAATAAATGGCTAATTCGTCGCTGATGGCGTCAAGACGTTTGCGAAGGAGTCCGTCATCGTCGAGCGAGCCGATCAGATACTCCATAATGTCGCGCTGACGGGGCGTCATGTCGAGCATGCCCATCTGTTCCTTCAGCTGGTCGTAAAACGAGGTGGTCTGTCCATACACCATCTCCTCGCGCTCATCAGACAAGTCTTTCCCACCCTGATAGACGGGCAGTTCGTCATCGTCGCGGCCTATATTGCTCAGGGCATCGTCGAGAGCCGACTGTCGCTCTTCGCGCTCGTTCATGGCCTCGAAGTCGTCACTGGTATCGGCAGAGTCAGGACTGTCCATAACATCCGAACTATCCGGACCCTCAGCATAATCGTAGGGTGAGTCCAGCTCGAGAGCCGGGTTGTCGTTCATCTCTGTGTTCACACGATCCACGAGCTGCATCAACGGCAGTTCCACCAGTGATGCCTGCAACAGTTGCTGACGCAATACCATCTGCGACATTTTCTGTTGCTGACTCTGTTCCTGTATCTGATTCTGTGCCATTATCTGTAGTATTCTTTCAACTGCTCCGCATAGGAGGCCAAGGCCTCGATATTGGAGTTTCCAAAGCGGCGCCAGATCTCCTGACAGGGGATGAGCAGGGGGTGGAAGATGACGTCGCGACGGTTCAGATAGGGGTCGCAGTGCTGGAGCACATCCATGACCTCGACCACCTCTTTCGATTTCATCTTCAACAGACGTGCCAGTTCCTGTATCTCTGGCGTCTCAGCCACCATCGTCTGGGGTGTCAGGCGGAAATAGAGATCAAGGATCAGTATGAGCATGACGGGTGTCACCTGTGTGTCTTCGGCCACGGGTTTGAAGTCAAGTTCGAAACTCTCACTCACCTCCACACCGTCGTAGAAGGAGCCGGCATTGTTGAAGCCCCTCATCTCGCGCCACAAGCGGACGGCTCGCGACAGTTTGCGGGGGTTGTTACCATAGACCTCCCAGATATGCTCAATCCGAGGTGTCTCGAGGTTGGCTATCTGGCACATTCTGTTAAACAGTCTGTCAGGGGAGATGTGCAGTTCCAGACTCAAGTTCACCATCTGACGGCTGTACATGGGTTTCACGCCCACAGGCTTTTGCAGATATATCTGCATAAGCAACAACCAGAATTCATCCTGCCATTTGAAGTCTTTTGCCATATCAACAATGCATTATTAATTGCATTAATGTTTATTTTGTGTGCAAAAATAGCATTTTTTTCGCATATAAGTACACAAAAACAAAAAAACTTATTAGAAATTGGCAAATAATGAGTAATTTTGCAGCCAAATTATGAAAGAAGTGACTGTTGTCAAGGTATCAGGCCGTCGGGAAATGGATGATTTTCTCAATGTGCCGGATATAATTTATGCCGGGTGTGCTCAATACGTGCCCGACATGAGGAGTGACGTGCGGGCCATGTTCGCCCCTAAGACTGACGCCGGCGAGAACACCCCAACATTGCAGCCATTCGTGGCTTACAAGGGAAAGGATGTGGTAGGACGTGTTGTGGGCGTGATCAACCATAAGGCCAACAAAACCTGGAACACCCGATACGTGCGTTTCTCCATGATTGAATTCATCGACGACCTCGAGGTGTCAAAGGCCCTGCTCGACGCCGTGGCTGCCTGGGGAAAGGACCTCGGCATGGAGAAGATGCAGGGACCGATGGGTGTGACCGACTTCGACAAAGAAGGCATGCTCATAGAAGACTTCGACCTGAGGGGATCGATGACGGCCTACTATAACCCCGAGTACTACCCCCGCCATATGGAACAGCTGGGGTTGGTGAAGGAGGTCGACTGGCTCCAGGTGCGTGTCGACATCCCCACTGAGGTGCCGGCCAGATATGCCCGTGTGGCACAGTATGCCCGTGAGCAGTTCGGACTGAAGGTGAAGAAAGCCGCCAGCCATCATGAGGTGCAGAAAGGACCGCTCGGCCCGAAGATCTTCAAATTGCTGAATGAGGCCTATGCCCCACTCTTCGGTTTTGCGGAACTGTCACCAGTACAGGCTCAGAAATTCCTCGACAAATACGTGCCGTTGTTCAATCTGGAGCTGATACCGCTGATCGAGAACGAGCAAGGGGAGCTGGTGGGCATCGCCGTAACGATGACGAGTCTGACAGAGGCCCTGCAGAAGTCCAGAGGCAGGATGCTGCCCACAGGGTGGTATCACCTGCTGAAGGCCCTGAAGTGGAAGCCTGAGAACAATACTGAGATGCTGCTCATCGCCGTGCGTCCCGATTATCAGGGAATGGGCGTGAACGCCATCTTCTTCGATGATCTCATACCTATTTATAATAGGCTCGGCATCAAATGGGCAGAGACAGGGCCCCAGCTGGAGGACAACATCAGGGAGCTGTCGCAGTGGAAGCCCATGCATCCGCAGGTTGTGAAACGCCGCCGCTGCTGGGTGAAAGATCTAAAAGACATCATAACAGATTAACATATTATTGTTGACAGAAGAACAGAAAAGACAAAAATGGAAAAAAGAGTTGTAATTACAGGAATGGGCATCTGGTCATGCTTGGGAACATCACTCGACGAGGTGCGCCAGTCGCTGTATGAAGGAAAGAGTGGAATCATCTTCAGCCAGGAGCGCAAGGACGCCGGCTTCTGCTCGCCGCTTTGTGGCAACGTGCCAAAGGCCGACTTGAAGAAAATGCTGAACCGCAACCAGCGGCAGCTGATGCCAGAAGAAGCACAATACGCCTATCTGGCTACCGTACAGGCTCTGGAGCACGCACGGCTGGACCAGGACTATATCGACAGCCATGAGGTGGGCGTGATCTACGGCAACGACTCCGTGGCCGAAGACACAATGATAGCCCTCGACAAGTTCCGTCAGGCACGTTCTACCGTAGCCTGCGGCAGTGGTGCCATTTTCAAGTCGATGAACTCGAACGTGACCATGAACCTGGCTACACTGTTCCACCTGAAAGGCATCAACCTGACCGCCTCTGCCGCCTGTGCTTCTGGCTCTCAGGCGCTGGGACTGGCCTTCCTGCTGATCAGGAACGGCTTGCAGGACTGTGTGGTCTGCGGGGGTGCCGAGGAGAACAACATGTACGGTATCGCAGCCTTCGATGGTCTGCAGACATTCTCGAAGCGCGAGGACGCGCCCACAAAGGCAAGCCGTCCCTTCGACCGCGATCGCGACGGACTGGTGCCCAGCGGTGGTGCTGCCACACTGATCGTGGAAAGCTATGAGCACGCCGTGAAGCGTGGGGCGCCTATCCTGGCAGAGATCATGGGCTGGGGCTTCTCAGGCAACGGCGACCACATCTCTACGCCCAACGTGGCAGGACCTGCCCGTTCGCTGGAGTTGTGTTTCATCAGCGCTGGACTGAAGCCTACGGACATCGGCTATGTCAATGCTCATGCCACATCAACGCATGTCGGCGACAGCCGTGAGGCACAGGCCATTGCCCAGGTGTTTGGCGACTATAAGGTGCCTGTAACCTCGACGAAGAGCCAGACTGGCCACGAGATGTGGATGGCAGGTGCTTCGGAAATCATCTACTCGACGCTGATGATGAAGAACGACTTCATTGCAGGTTCGCTGAACTTCGAGAATCCTGACGAGGAGACAGCTTGCATCAACGTACTGCCTGAGCGGATGGAGAAGCACTTCGATATGTACCTGAGTAACTCGTTCGGCTTCGGCGGCACGAACTCAACGCTGATCGTGAAAAACTGGAAAGAGTAATCATAAAGCTTAAAGCTCAAAGTTTAAAGTTCAAAGTTCAAAATAAAGAAGATTATGACAAGAGAAGAAATTATCAATCATGTGAACAGCCTGCTGGCTGAAGAGTTTGAAATCGAAGAGAGCGAGTTCGCTCCTGACGCTGTGCTGAAAGATACACTTCAGCTGGATAGCATTAACCTGGTGGACCTCGTGGCCCTGGTGCAGACAGAATATAAGATCACCATCCCCGCTGCCGACCTGCCGTCGATCAAAACGTTCAACAACCTCTACGACTACATCGAGCAGCACCTGGGTTAAGCGTGAAGAGTATGACAGGGTTCTTCATCAGGCTGTATCATTTTTTCCGTGACCATCAGGCAGTCTACTGGCTGACGATGGTCGCCTTGTTTGTGGTGCTGGGCTTCTTCGCATCCCGCATTCATCTGGAGGAGGACATCGACAAACTGATGCCTTCGTCGAAGAATGAGGACGGAACGACGAAGCTGGCTTTCGCCAACCTTCGTATCAAGGACAAGACGTTCCTATTGTTCGAAGGGACGAACACAGACGAGATCGTGGAGACTTGTGATGCCTTCGTGGAGACCCTCCTGAAGCGCGACTCGGCTCTGCACAGTGTCGGAGACATCTTTTACAACTTGCCTGAAGACCTGATACCAGACGGCATCGGCTATCTGCAGGACCATCTGCCGGCCTATATCGACACGAGCGTCTATGCCCGCATCGACACGATGCTGACAAGAGCGCATTTCGCCCAGCAGATGGCGCAGAACAGAGAGGACCTGCAAGGCGAGTTTGGGGAGATGTACCCAGAACTGATACAGTTGGATCCCATCGGCCTGCGCAACGTGCTGGCAGAACAGATGGCGCCCTTGCTCAGTGCGGGAGGGGGAAACTATCAGACCATCGACGGCCATTTCTTCACGGCCGACTCTACGGTCTGCGTGGCTTTCATCACCCCAGCCTTCTCCGCTACAAACACAGGACAGGGCTCGGCGATGTTCGAGATGCTCAACGAGGAGATCGCTGAGTTCGCCAAGACCCACCCCAACGTGGATATCAGTTACCACGGCACTCCCGCCAGCGGATACTATAACTCCACACAGATCAAACACGACCTGACGACCACCATCACTGGGGCTCTGATACTGGTGCTGGTGTTCCTCTTCGTCTGCTTCCGCAACTGGGACACCATCCCGTTGTTGTTGCTGCCCGTGGTGTTTGGAACGCTCTTCGGACTGGCCATGATGTACTTCATCAAGGGACAGTTCTCGCTGTTGGCATTAGGCATCGGCGGCGTGGTGCTGGGTGTGGCCATGAGCTATGTGCTCCATGTGCTGACTCAATACAAATACGTCAGTGACCCTGAACAGGTATTGCGCGACGAGGTGAAGCCCGTCATGCTGGGCTGCATAACGACCATCGGCTCCTTCGCAGGACTGATCTTCATAAAGACAGACCTGCTGAGGGACTTCGGACTCTTTGCCGCCTTCGCCATCCTGGGCACCACCGTCTTCTCGCTGACCTACCTGCCCCAGTTGTTGAGGGCCAAGAACAATAAGGTGAACCGCAAGGTCTTCGCTCTGATAGACCGTCTGAACGCCTGTCCGCTCGACAGGAACAAACCACTACTGTGTGTCATCGGCCTCGTGACCCTCATCGCCGTGGGATGTTACTTCTACGGCGGTACCCGTTTCGATGCCGACATGCACAACCTGGGCTATTTGGAGGAACGGACGGAACATTCTGAACAGTTACTGCGCGACAAGACCTATACTGGCGACAAGCAGAAATACTTCGCCAGCCAGGGGAAAACGATGGAGGAAGCCATACAGAACTTCTCGCGGCTCGACAGAAAACTCGACTCCCTGCAGCAGCTCGGGCTGGTGAAGAGCTATACCCACACGAGCGAGGTATTCGTGCCGCTGGACGTACAGCAACAGCGTATCGACGCGTGGAAAGCATACTGGACTCCGGAACGACTCCAGACAGTGCGCAGCCTTATCGCCGCCACTGCCCCACAGGCAGGACTGCGCCAAGAGGCCTTCGAGACCTTCTTCGAGGCAGCCACCGCCGACTATGAGCCAGACGCCCTCTACGAAGCAGGACTGATACCTGAGGGTTATCTGTCGACGCTGATGGAACAGAGTTACAACGGCGACTACCTGTGTTTTACCAGTGTGCGCTGCGAGAACGACTCCGTGCGCAGCAGCGAGAGCGATTATATCCGCATCTGTGACGCCGTGGCGGCAGACCGTGACCTGCTGGTGCTCGACACCTACTACTATACGACAGATACGCTGATACAGATGAGCGAAGACTTCAACGTGCTCCAGTGGCTCTCGATGCTCTTCGTGCTTATCGTACTGTTCATCAGCCTGCACTACGACTGGCGGCTGACGCTACTGGGCTTCGCACCCATCCTCCTCAGCTGGCTGATCGTTTTGGGCGCGATGGTGATCTTCGACGTTCGTTTCAACCTCATCAACATCATCATCTCGACCTTCATCTTCGGCATAGGCGTCGACTATAGCATCTTCGTGATCAACGGTCTGACAGGCAAGGAGAGCCGTCTGCTGGGATACCATAAGACAGCCATCTTCTTCTCCGCCGTCATCCTCATCGTCACCGTCAGCAGCATGCTCATCGCCGTACATCCGGCCATCAGGAGTGTGGGATTCTCTACGCTCATCGGACTACTCTCGGCAGTCATCCTGTCCTACGTCGTACAACCCGCCGTCTACCGATGGCTTAAAAACAGAAAGGCATGAAGTACGACGTCATCATCATAGGCAGCGGATTCGGAGGCTTGGCATGTGCCCATATCCTCAGCAAAGCGGGCAAGAATGTGCTCGTGCTCGAGCGTCAGGCACAGCCCGGAGGCTGTATCCAGAGTTATCCGCGTCAGGAGATGATGTTCGACACAGGACTCCACTATGTGGGTGGTCTGGCAGAAGGACAGCCCATCAACGAGTTGTTCTCCGAACTGGGACTGATGCACCTGCCCTGGCACCGGCTCGACCCCGAGGGCTTCGACCGTGTGACCATTTGTGGGGAGACCTATTCCCTGGCAGAGGGCTACGACGCCTTCGTGGACACACTCAGCGCCGCTTTCCCGGAAGAACGGGAGGGACTGCGACAGTATGTGGAGATGCTCAGAAAGATCCAGGAGCTGAAGACTGGTGACAACTTGGAGCCGCTGCACGAGGCAGGTGCCTACGACTGGCTCACCACCACGATCCACAACCCACGACTGGTGAACGTTCTTTCCGGCAACGCGATCAAGATGGAACTGCGACGCGAGACGCTGCCCCTCTTCACCTTCGCCCACGGACAGAATAGCTATATCCAGAGCAGCTGGCGTCTGAAGGGCGACGGCAACATGATCGTGCGCTCACTCACTGACGACATCACCAGCCACGGAGGCACGATCGTCTGTCGTGCCGAGGTGGACGAACTCATAGAGAAAGACGGACATATCCAGGCCGCCAGATGCCGTAACGGAGAGACCTACGAAGGCTGCCTCTTCATCAGCGATGTCCATCCCACACTGACCTTCTCATGGATTCATAAGAGTCTGGTGCTGAAGAACATCTTCCGCAGAAGGATGTCAATGCTGGAGAACACCTTCGGCATGTTCACCGCCTCACTGGTCATCCGCAAGGACACCCTGCCCTACTTCAACCACAACAAGTTCGTCTACTCCCGTCCGGACGTATGGACCTTCTACGACGAGCGTGACGCCACAGGCGACATCGGCGGACTGATGATCTCCTGCCGTGTGCCTGAGGACGGCAGCAGCTACACCCGTCAGATAGACCTGATGACCCCCATGCCCTGGAGCCAGTGTCGACAATGGGAGGACACACGACTCTTCCGACGCAGCCACGCCTATAAGACATGGAAGGAGCAGGTCTACGACCGCTGTCTGGCGTTGGCAGAGACCGTCATACCGGATCTGGGCCGTGCCGTGGAGACCCACTACACCAGCACGCCCCTCACCTACCGCGACTATACGCTGACACCCTGCGGCTCGGCCTATGGTGTACGGAAAGACTACCACAACCTGATGATAACGATGCTCTCACCTCGTACCCCCATCCCCAACCTGCTGCTCACGGGCCAGAACCTGATACTGCACGGTCTGGAGGGCGTGGCCATGACGGCCCGTTATACTTGTGATGCGATACTACAAACGAACATAAACAAAAAATGAAAAAACAATGAAACGCCTCCTGCTAAGTTTATTATTTATTAATTATTATTTATTATTTACTTTCTGCGTAGCGCAGAATACCGACCTCCAGAAAGCCGTCACGCGCTACAAGAAAGCCGCTGTCGTCACCGCCGCTGCCACAAAGACCAGCCATAAGGACGCCATTGCCAAGGACGCTGTCACCAAAGGCACGCTGACGATGAAAAAACCTGCCGACGTAGGGATCACCATCGATGGTGGCAAGGACCAGCTGCTCATGCACGGCAGCGAGTTTACGATGTTCGTAAAAGGCAAGAGCCACAAGACGAGCAGCGATAAGAATCCTCAGTTCGCCACCTTCCAGGCCGTCTTCGAGTATATCCTCAAGGGCGGCGACGGAGACCTGTCGAAATACAGCGACCTGGCCATTACCCGTCAGGGCAACAACATTGTGCTCACCATCACGCCGCAGGCAGACACGAAGAAGGCCCAGCGCCGCATGATCTTTTCTTCATTCGTGCTGACCATCGACAGTCGCACGTCTGAAATCAAGTCCCTCCGCATGAACGAGCGGGGCGGCTACACGGAATACACATTCACTGGATACAAGTTCAGTTGAATTAGGTTTATTATTTATTAGTTATTATTTATTTTTGATTAGGTTTTTATTATATAATATATTGCTGCTGCTCAGCCTGCCGCTGAACGCGCAACAGGTGAAGGGACACGTCACTGACGCAGAGACGGGTGAGGGCATTCCCTATGCCAGTGTGGTATACAAGGGGCATAACGTGGCCGTCATCTCCGATCTTGACGGTTATTTCAACATCGACCGTCATGCGGGCTGGAGCATCACCTTCAGCGCCGTAGGCTACAAGTCTCAGGTCGTGCTCATCAACGCAGCCACGAAGGTGCCGCTGAACATCGCCCTGAAGCCCGACAATGCCGTGCTTAAGGAGGTGACCATCGAAGCCGACCGCGGAAAGTACAGCCGTAAGAACAACCCCGCCGTGGAACTGATGAAGAAGGTCATCGCAGCCAAGAAGCTGTCCGACCTGTCGAACCACGACTACTATAAATACGACAAATACGAGAAACTGACGCTGGCAGCCAACGAGCTGACGCCCAGCCGTCTGAGCGAGAAGCCCTTCTCCAGTACCCCCTGGCTGCTCGACCAGGTGGAGGAGTGCAAGTACACCAACAAGCTCATCTTGCCCATCAGTGTCGAGGAGACGGTGTCGGAACATATCTACCGTAAGGATCCCAAGACCCAGAAGAAGATCATCAAAGGTCAGCAGTCAAGTGGTCTGAACGACCTGTTCCAGACAGGCGACGTCCTGAACGTGGTGCTGAAGGAGATCTTTACGGATGTGAACCTCTACGACGACCAGATCCGTCTGGTGCAGTACCCCTTCACGTCACCCATCGGCAAGGATGCCATCGCCTTCTACCGTTTCTATATCGAGGACACGGTGAAGGTGGAACGCGACTCGTGCATACACCTCCACTTCCTGCCCAACAACCAGATGGACTTCGGCTTCCGAGGCGACATCTACATCCTGAAGGACTCCTCCTACCACGTGCGCCGTTGTGAGCTCACACTACCCAAGCAGACATCGGTAAACTGGGTGAAGAACATGCGTATAGAACAAGAGTTCGAGCAACTCGACAATGGCGACTGGGTACTCACGCAGGACGACATGATCACCGAGCTCCACTTCGCCAAGTTCATGGAGGAGTTCATCGTCATCAAGAACAACCGCTTTACCGGCTACTCCTTCGCCGAACTGCCCAAGAAACTCTTCAAGGGTAAGCGGGCGGAGATCAAGGAGCCTGATGCCAACATGCGAGGCAAGTCGTTCTGGAACGAATACCGTCAGGTGCAGCTCACCAAGAGTGAGGGTTCCATGAACTCGTTCGTCAAGAACATCAAGAACATCAAGGGCTTCAAGTATTTCATGATCGGTCTTGACGCCCTCATCGAGAACTCCATCGAGATCGGAGAGCCGAACCCCATCGACCTCACGCCCGTGAACACCATCCTCACCCGCAACAATTTCGACGGCTGGCGAAACCGTATCAGCGCCACCACCACCGCCAATCTCTGGAAACGCTGGTTCCTCGGCGGCTATTACGCCCACGGCTGGGGCAGCCACAAGAACTATTACAGTGCCCATCTCGACTACTCGTTCATCGACAAGGTCTATTCCTCGTGGGAATATCCGAAACGCACGCTCCGCCTGGAGAGCACCTACGACGTACAGACCCCCAGCGACCGTTTCCTGCCCACCGACAAGGATAACTTCCTCGTTGCTTTCAAATGGGCAAAGATCGATAAGATGATGATCTGCAACCGTCAGACGCTCGCCTTCGAATACGAGATGTACGGCGGCCTGAAGACGACCCTCTCGCTGAAGGCCGAGGAGATGGAGGCCTGCGGCGCCATGTCGTTCCGCACCCTCAATCAGCCCCGCCTTGAGAACACCGACATCACCTGTCACCACCGTGAGTACCTGCGCACCACGGAACTCCACGCCGAACTGCGCTATGCTCCCGACGAGACCTACATCAACAACAAGCAGCGCCGCATCACCATCAACCGCGACGTCCCCATCATCACCCTCAGCCACACCTTCGGCTTCAAGGGATTCCTGGGCGGGCAGTACACCTCCAACCTCACCGAGGCGAAGATCTACAAGCGTTTCTGGCTCAACAGTTGGGGAAAGGTAGACCTCTTCCTGAAGGGCGGCATCCAGTGGAACCAGGTGCCCTACATGCTCCTGATCCAGCCCCCTGCCAACCAGTCGTATGTCATCGAGGAGGAGATGTACAACCTCATCAACAACATGGAGTTCCTCAACGACCGCTACGCCTCGATGATGCTGTCGTGGGACATGAACGGTAAGATCTTCAACCGCATCCCGCTGTTGAAGAAGCTCAAGTGGCGCGAGTATGTGGCAGTGAACACGCTATGGGGAGAACTCACCGACAAGAACAACCCCTTCCTCCCGCAGAACGCCGGCAGCGACCGTCTGATGTACTTCCCCGAAGGCTGCAACATCATGGACCACGACCATCCGTATGTGGAATTGGTGTTTGGCGTCCACAACATTTTCAAACTGTTGCACATCGATGTGGTGCGCCGTCTGAACTACCTCGATCTTCCCACAAGCAGCAAGTGGGGCGTCCGTTATATCTTCCGTCTCACCTTCTGACACCTTCTCTCCTTACTCCTTCCCTCCTTCTCTCCTTCCCTCCCTACAGAAAAAAAATTCCAAAAATGAATGCAATATAAATATTTATGTGTAACTTTGCACCGCAAAAAGCAATTTTAAATTTTCAATGATCAAAGACATATGAATTATCTCGATAGAAATGAATTCAATTTTGAGCCAAGCCAGAAAGTGCTTGACGCAGTAAAGAACTTCGACCCGAAGGATCTGTGCTTCTACACCCGCATCTACGATCAGGGAAAGAAGAGCGTCATCTCCGTGCGCCTCAGCGAGATCTACGGCGTGCCCGAAGAGCGTGTGCTGTTGGCCTATGGCGGCGAGGAAATCCTCAAGAATGCCATCCACTATTTCTTGATGGAAGGCGACAACAAGACCATCCTCATCCCAGAGTTCTCCTGGTGGTACTACAACCGTGTAGCCAGTGAGTGCGGCGGAACTTTCGAGATGTACCCCCTCCACGAGATGGAAGACACCTTCGCCTACCATGTCGACGAGGTTATTGAGTACACCAACCGCATCCATCCCCGCATGCTGCTCCTGGCATCGCCCAACAATCCCACGGGCAACAGCCTCACCAGCGAGGAGATCGGCCGTATCATGGAGAATATCCCCAGCGACACGATGGTGCTCGTCGACGAGGCTTATGCCAGTTTCATCACCAGCGACACCGACTACATCGCCCCCTTGGTGAACAAGTATAACAACCTCATCATCTCGCGCACCCTCTCCAAGTTCTACGGTCTGCCAGGCCTCCGCTGCGGCTTCGGATTCATCGGCGAGGGTCACGACCAGTTCCTCAGCTACTCCAACAAGTATCTGGGCTTCAACCGTTTCTCTGAGGCCGTTGCCATTGCCGCTCTCGAGAGCGACGAGCACTACCGCCACGTGGCCGATGATATGGAGTGGGGACGCCAGCTCTACAAGAAGGAGCTCGGTCATCTGCCCGGATTCAAGGTCTATAAGTCTGTGGCCAACTTCATCCTCATCAAGTACCCCATTGAGATCAAGGAGGCACTGATGGAGGCCCTGAAGATTCAGGACTACAAGATCAAGTTCATGGCCGACAAGGGTCTGGAGTCCTGTCTGCGCATCACCCTCGGCCGCAAGGAGCAGACACAGGTGGTCGTCGACACGATCAAGCGAGTTTGGAACGAAAAGTAATGTGATGAACGAAAATTACGCAGCAACGCTGAAATCCACAGAGACAGAAGACTGGCTTGACCTCCACGTCATCCGTCCGCTTTGCTACTATTGTGCGAAGTTCTTCGCCCGTCTCGACATCCACCCCAACACCGTGACCATCGCCTCGATGTTCATCGGTGCGGGCAGTGCCGTGTTCTTCGGATGTGCCAGCTACTACTACTGCGGCATGGAGGGACTGCTGCTGAACATCGTCGCCATCGTGCTGCTGATGATAGCCGACGTCCTCGACTGCACTGACGGTCAGCTGGCGCGTATGACGGGTAAGAAAAGCCGTCTGGGACGTATCCTCGACGGTGTGGCAGGCTTCACGTGGTTCGTGCCCATCTACCACCTGCTGGTATGGCGCTTCTATCTCCACCACGACATCGAGTTCTCGTGGCTCGGCATCAGCGACACCCCGCAGAACGCCATCATCGCCACCATCGTCGTCTATGCCATCGGCCTGTGGTCAGGCATCGTGGGCATCGCCGGGCAACAGCGTCTGGCCGACTACTACATCAACGTCCACCTCTTCTTCCTGAAGGGCGAGAAGGGCAGCGAGCTCGACAACTCGCGCCGTCAGCAGGAGATCTACGACCAGATGCCTCCCGACACCCCGTGGATAGAACGCTACTTCCAGCACTCCTATATCGGCTACACCAAGAGTCAGGAGAAGGTCACCCCGCAGTTCCAGCAGCTGATGAAGCGTCTGAGTGAGCGCTATGGCGACGGCAATACCGTCTCCTCCGAGAACATCCCCGCGGAGTTCCGCCAGCAGTTCCGTCAGAAGTCGCTGCCAGTCATCTTCTGGAACGGTCTGCTCACGTTCAACTTCCGTTCCTTCTGGCTCTTCCTCTTCTGCCTCATCGACCTGCCCGCCTGCTACTTCCTCTTCGAGATTATCGCCATGGGACTGCTCGCCTGGTACGTCAACCATCGTCATGAGGCCTTCTGCCGCCGTCTCGCCGAGAGCCTATGACCAAGCAGCGCCTCAACAACATTTTCTTCTTCCTCGGCGTGGCAGCCGTGGTGGTCATGCTGTTCACCTTCGACGTGAGCTTCGTCGAACTGTGGGAGCACCTCTGTCATGCCGGCTACTGGCTGATACCCATCATCGGTGTGTGGATCATCATCTACGGCATCAATGCCCTTTCCTGGCAGGCCATCATCCGCAGCCGCAGCGGCCATGAGGCCGACGGTCTGAGTTTCTGGCGCATCTACCGGCTTACCATTACAGGCTACGCCCTGAACTATGCCACACCCGTGGGAGGTCTTGGCGGCGAACCCTACCGCATCCTCGAGCTGTCGAAGGACGTCAGCCGCCAGCATGCCGCCTCGTCCGTCATCCTCTATGCGATGATGCACTTCTTCGCCCACTTCTGGTTCTGGTTCTCCAGCATCTTCATCTACCTGGCACTGGCCGCCGTCGGCGACCTGCCCATCAACACGGCCATCGCCACCGTACTGGGCATCATCATCGTGTTCTGCCTCATTGCCTTCTGGATTTTTTCACGAGGCTACCGCAAGGGTCTGGTCGTAGGTGCCCTCCGTCTGATAGGCCGCATCCCGGGTCTCAAGGGCTGGAGCAGCCGTTTCCTTGAGAAGCACTCTGAGTCGCTTCACAACATCGACACGCAGATTGCCTCGCTCTATGCCGAGGATAAAAGCGCTTTCTACCGTTCGCTGCTGCTCGAATACCTGTCGCGCATCGTACAGTCTTCCGAAGTGTTTTTCATGCTTCTGCTCTTCGGCATCGACTGCGGCGGTGGCTTCACGGGTCTCACGCTCACCTATCTGCACTCCATCCTCATCGTGTCGTTCACCACGCTCTTCGCCAACCTCATCGGCTTCCTCCCCATGCAGCTGGGTGTTCAGGAAGGCGGTTTCGTACTCTCCATCGCCGCTCTCGGTCTCTCTGCCGCCTTAGGCATCTTCGTCAGCATCATCTGCCGTGTCCGTGAGATCATCTGGATCCTCATCGGCATTCTCCTGATGAAGCTGAAGTGAAGACTGGGTCTGACACAAGAGCCCGGTAGATAGTGTGACGATTGTCACCCTGCGCATTGTCAATACTATACTCCCAGTACATGCCGCCGCGAAGGCCGTTGTCGTTGATATACCTGCACTTGGCCGTCAGCGAGCGTACGTTCTCGTAGCCCCACAGGTACTCCCCCTTCTCGTTCACGATATAAGGCACCTGTCCCTCCTCGCTCCAGCAGTCCTGATAGCCCTCCGGCAGGTCGCCCGTCTCCAGGAACTGTCTGATGCCGGGATCCTCGGCATGGCCCTTGCCGTAGAACGGAATCCCCATCACCAGCTTCTCCTTCGGCACGCCAGCCTTCAGATGAGCCTCTACGGCCAGCTCACTCGTGCAGTCGCCCGCAACGGGTGAGGGATGGAGGGCAGCGTGGTGCGCCTTCAGAGGGTCGCTCATGTCATAGGCCATCACGTTCACCAGATCCACGTAGGGCATACAAGCCTTGAAGTCGATGTACTTCGCGTCACAGACGGTCGCCATTGTCAGCAGTTTCCCCTCGCCCAACTCCCGTCGCAGGGCCATCATCAGCAGGGTGAAGTTCTGTGTGTCGTCTGGCGACGAGGAGATGCCGGCCATACTCGACGTAGGATACTCCCAGTCCATGTCGATGCCGTCAAGACAGTACTCGTCAACCACCCGCCTGCAGTCCCTGGCGAACGCCTCACGATACGCCTCTGAGGCCGCCATCTCACTGAACCGTCCACTTTTCCAGCCCCCTATCGAGAGCAGTATCTTCAGCTCCGGGTTCTGCGCCCTGAGACCTGCTATCATCCTGAGCCGTTCCGGTTCGTTGATCGTCACACCGTCAAACGTCTCGTTCACCCCTCCGAAGGCATAGTTCAGGTGCGTCATCACGTTGGGATCAGGCACCACATCGCTCCATGCAGCCACGTAGGCACCCACCACAGTCTTATTCCCCTGTGCGAGACAGCCTGCTACGCCACAGAGCAGGACCGCCAACAACAACATCTTTTTCATATCCATATCTTTAGCTATTCAATTTGGCTACAAAAATACAAAACTTTTTCCAATTATGCAAGTCTCTCCAACGATGAAAACACGTTGTTAAATGTTATTCCACGTTATTCAACGTTATACCAAAATATTAGCACTATTTTTGGTAGTACATATGTCAAGCACAGCATTTTGAAATTTACAGGGTTTCACGAGTGTCATTAGTCATTAGTGTCATTAAGGTTTTGGAATTGTGATTTTAATTACAATATCTATATATAAATATATTTATATATAGATATTGAACTATGTTTGGGAGTGTGAAATGCTTAATGACACTAATGACTAATGACACTCATGACACCCATGACACCCTGTACATTATGTAAAATATCTGACAAAACAAAGGCAATGGAAAGTACAGAAACGAAGGGCTAAGAAAACTCACAGTTCGCAGGCTTGAAAGTGGGAGTTTCAAGGCTTGAAAGTCGGAGTTTGCAGGCTTAAAACTCTGAGAGCCTAAAAAGCATGAAAAAAAGGGCAGTTACGGCTGCCATAAGTGTTGGTAAATAATGTTTACTTCTGCGTATCAAAACAGGGACAGTCTCCATTGTGATAAGAAATTAGTTGATTAACATTGATCGTTGAATCTTTGGCGGGTCCATTATTAATCTATATTAACTATTAGAAGCAATTCTGTTATCATAAAAGTTTTTTACATATGTTGTAGTAGAATCTGCTAATAATCATTAAAAACAATGTCACAAAGCGGCAAAAGTTTGGAAATTTGCCGATTTGTGACTATCTTTGCACCATCATAGAGTTATTGTAATGATAGGAGTCAGCGACAAAATACTGAACTATGTAGCAGGGGTGCAACAGTTCTCTGTTGATGACATACCGGCAGATGCGTTTCCTGGCATTGAGAGAGCCAAACTCAGCTGGTATCTGGGCAAATTATGCCGCAATGGTAAGTTGCGCAGAGTTGGCCGTGGGGTCTATACGTTGGAGTCTGCCAATTCCTTCATCGTAAAGGCGAATGCGAAGGCTCGCTCTTTATACCGCTCCTTATCCGGGCAGTATCCTTTTGCTGATTTTTGTGTATATAGTGCTAATGTCATTACACCTTTGTTGCACGACATGATGCCAAACAACACGCTTTATGTAGAGACAAACCGAGATACAACACAAAGTGTATTCGACATGTTGTCATCTAAATACAACGGACGTATATTCCTGGCACCAACGAAAGAGATAGCAACAACATACATCGATTTCAGCAAAGAGAACATCATCGTGAAACCACTGGTGACAGAGGCTCCATTGACCCTCGATGGCAAGGTGCCTGTACCTACACTCGAGAAATTGCTTGTTGATACCAGAGTAGATGCAGACTTCTATTATCTGCACGGCTATGAGAATCTGGAGATGCTGAGGACAGCCATCAGCCATTACGATGTCAACCAAACACGCCTGCTCAGGTATGCAGACCGCAGGAATGCGAAAGACTCCATACAGAAGGATTTAGAAACCATCAAGAATCATGATACAAAAAGAATGCCATGAAAAGGAATGGATAGATAAGGTCTGTTCATCACATGATGCTGCCCAAGCGGCCTATCTGGCTACTGTCATCCAATACGGTCTGAACAAAATCGAGAAGTATTCTGGCAACGCCGCTGACCTGAAGAATATGACCATCAGTCCTGTTATTAGCAAAGAGGTGACCAAGATACGACGCGGTAATCCTGAGGCGTACTATTATTGGTGTAAAATCAGTCAGATACTACGATAGCCATTCGTTATAAAATAGCCACACTATCTTCCCAAGACGCCGCTACGCCGCTACACTGTCCCATTTGCAAAATTCAAAATTACTTGTACTGATCCAGTTGACAACAAGGTCTCGGGGGGAGAGTGTCTCTTTACGTCTATTATATATATTATATATATTAAAATATATATAATATATATAAATATTAGATAAGGTTATATTACCACAACTTAATTTTCGCAATGGGACAGTGTAGCGGTGTAGCGGCGTGGATGAAAACGGGCTGTCTACATATGTAAAATAGTTTACATTTTTACAAGTACAACCAATGGCGAATTTCTGCCGTCTTGAAACCTAAAGTTTGCAGGCTTAGGAGTGAAAGTTTCAAGACTTGAAAGTCAGACTTTGCAGGCTTGGAACTCTGAGGGCCTGAAAAGCAGGAAAATAGGGCAGTTACGGCTGCCCTAAGTGTTGGTAAATAATGTTTACTTCTACTGGGAGAAACGTGCGACGTTTCAATTTTGTGAGGTGCGCCAGATCCGGCTCTGCGGCGAGCAGAGATCGGAGTTTCTGCCAGGCGGTCTGAGGTTGAATGTAAGGGAAGTAACGTGTCGCGAGTTCCGTACGACCCATCGTTAAACAAGAATTTTGTTGCATGTGGTTGATTTTTAGTGAAACTTAGTTTGATGGCACAAAGGTACAAATAATCCTCGAAATTACCAAAGAAAAGCGCAAATATTTTGGTATAACATTGAATAACGTGGAAGAACGTTTAACAACGTGTTTTCGTAGTTTATAATACTTGCATATGTCAAAAAATCTAGTTATATTTGCAGTGCTTTTCAGAAGAGAGGATCGCAGTGCGCAGGCGGGAGGCTCGGAAGGATTGCAAAG
>JAEEGH010003157.1_pt1 | contig 43792 bp, 33 predicted proteins | sample 9134181 | NCBI WGS metagenome assembly JAEEGH01 (sample SAMN16246544, study PRJNA631951) | gut metagenome | biome: gut microbiome; feature: rumen; material: DP-attached | host: Bos | place: Iran: Karaj | collected 2018-10 | reverse complement strand
TCGTTCATATTGTCATTCTACTTTCTTTAAGTGCGCGGTGATGGTGTAAGTGGAACCGTCGGCGCGCCGATGTAAGGCTTTGTTGACCATCTCGCTGCCCGTGCAGGAGACGATTTCCCAGTTCTCGCGTCGCAATTCCTTTCCTCAGTGCGCGAGGAGGGCGAGAGGTGCATGGTACGCAGGTCGTGCTCCTTGGCGGCCTGCTCCACACTCTGGTAGATGAGGTCGTTGTAGTTGCCGTCGCCCACGGCATTGGGGTCGTAGATGACGGTGACGAGCGGCTTGGCCGACAGTGCATCGGCGGGGTCGGTCTGATAGATGACGTCACCCTCCTTGGTGCAGGCGGCGAACGTCAGCATGGCCGCGAGTATCAGGATAATCTTCTTCATTATACGGAGGTGATGACCAAGAAAATCGGCCATTCTTTTCACTGTGTTGGCATTATTTAACTCTCTGCTGAACATAGACGATATATTTGGGTGCAAAGGTACAAAAAAAATTGTAATTATGCTCCGATACGGAAGAAAATCTTCTTGGAAGAACGTTTTTTGAGGTCTTTATGCCTTATCAATCTGTTATAAAGTTCCCATTTACTCGTTTATGAAAGTTCTTGCCGTGCAAGCGACCTAAGGTCGAGCGAAATACGTTAAATCTTGCCTCACAAGCCAAGGTTGAAAACACACAGGGCCACTTTTCTACTGTTTAAGATTTAAATTACTGATTATCAACGTTTAAAGCATTCAGTCAATGCTCAAGTCTGCCCAGCATCACGATTCCCAGTAGTGTGACAAGCATTGAACAACGTGCTTTCTTCGGTTGCTCAAGTCTAACCAAGATACATTGTTTAAGTACGACTCCTTACGTTAAGAGTATTTCTTTTAGTTTTGACGAGGACACTTATTCCAACGCAACACTATATGTTCCCAAGGGAACGTTGGGGGCTTATAAAGCCTCTAATTGGAATCTTTTTAATAACATCGAAGAAGAATAAAAACAGCCCGGCTCACTCAGGAGCCGGGCTGTTTGTTTTCATTGTGTCAGGACTTTTCGTTGTGTCAGGACGACTTAGCGAGCCATCACCTTGCGGATGGTGCCGTCGCTCATGCGGACAACCTTCAGGCCCTTCGCAGCCTGGGTGGTGCGGCGGCCGTCGATGGTGTAGAACTCGGTGGCGACCGTCTTCTGCAGCTTGGCGTCGGCCACGCTCTGGATGGTCTCTTCGGTCCTATTCTTGATGATTTCAGCAATATCGCCCATCTCGCCGGCAATACCCATCACAGCCTGGAGTATTTCGGGGAAGTTCTCCTCGGAGAAGAAGTCGCCGATGAGATAAGACTTGTTGTCGCTGGCAAAGACGATGTATGCCTCAGCAGCCCACTCTTCGTCCTCCTCGTCGTAGGCGGGCAGTAGCTGCAGCGAGGCTGCCGGTGTGGTGCTGCCGTCGTAGTAGAGCTTCACGTCAATCTGCTGGTTAGCCTGCTCCAGCAGAGCCTTCATCTCTGCCTCGCTGGTAATCATGTCCATGGCGCTGGACAGACTGAGCAGGGCGTTGAGGTTGATGTTGCCCTTCAACTGGCCCTGTCCCATGACGTCGGCATCAACCGTCACCTGGTCGAAGCCGAGGTTGATACCTTCCTCGGTGATGAGGTTCTGGAGGTCGAGTGTGCCGGGGGCGTTGAGCTTCAGCGAGATGAGCTGGGCGTTGTCCTTCTTGCCGGTGATGTCAATGTTGATGCCTGCGCCAGGCTTATAGCCGGTGTTGGCGATGTTCACCTCGTAGGTGCCGGGGGTGGTGTTGCCGAGGAGTCCCTTGTAGAACTTCAGGTTGGCGTTGCTCACCATAATACCGTCCAGCGGGGTTTCACCGAGGGCGTCAAGGTCCATCTTGATGTCCAGCGTCACCAGCGGCTGACCGCCAATGGTGAGGTCGAGGTTGGTCTGTGCCGGCACGTCGAGCGACAGCATGGTGACACCGTCGAGGAAGCTCTCCAGCGCCATCGTGGCAACTTCGGCCATCTGCGAGTCCTTACCGCTCAGCAGACCGCCTACCATCGAAGCGATGTCTTCGCCCTCCATGGGCACGCTGGTCATCTTCGTTTCATCGCTGGTGGTCAGTTTCAGGACTACGGGTACGCCGTTGACCTCATAGGTGAACTGCAGGTCGTCGGCATCCGACTCCTTCACCCAGGCACCGTCCTGGACGACGAAATGTCCGGTAAACACCCTGCCGGAGAACAGCAGACGGTAGTCGGTCGTCCCCTCGATGGCGCTCTTCATGCCGAGCAGCTTCACGAGGCTTCCGGTAGCCACGTTGGTCAGATCGAACTGTGCCACCTGGGTAATCAGCATCTTGGCATTCTCGAATGCCTGCTGGTCCCACTGGTTGATAAGATTCACCACGATGCCACTGATCTTGTCGCGGTCGGCACTCTGAACGGCCTCGGCACGCACAGTGGTGGCTGTCATCAGAAGCGTGAACAGCACAAAGAAATAACGGGTAATTGTTCTTTTCATACGCTTTTCATTTTGGTTAATATTCTTGTTGATAGTAAATAGATGTTGCAAAAATACACATTTCTTCTGAAAAATAAAAAGATTTTTGCGATTTTTTTTGTTCGTTTCGATATTTTTCCATACATTTGCGGTCGAAAGTGTAAAAATTGAAGAAGTTAAAATAGTATAATGTGTGATATTAACCTATTATTTATTTATTCACTAATAACAAAAAACCTCTATGAAAAGACAAATTGTAAAAGGTGTGTTGCTGGCCATGGCGCTGTTGATGACAGCAACGGGTGCGAACGCTCAGCGTGACCGCAACTACGTGAAGAGTCAGATTAAGAAGTGGGGCCAGTGCAAGAACGTGGCTATCACGAAGACGAATGGTGACGTGGCGCTGTATGGCAAATGCGGCTATGCAACGAGCAACGTTCCGACGGGTCTGTCGAACAAGCTGAGAGAACTGAACAAGGCCAGTATCCTGATTGACGACGTCCAGCTGACGGAGAACGGCCGCTGGTGTGTGCTCTATGGCAGGAACGATGCCGAGTGGACGACGAATGCCCCCTCCGGATTGGCAAACAAGATCCACGAGTACCACCGCAACAACTATGTAGTCCGCTCGATTTCGTTCAATGACTACAACGACTGGGTGATTGTGTCGGACGAGTACTATTCCACGTCGTCGACGGAGCTGATGAACTGGCTGAAGAACGGCAGCAACAAGTACGGCCGCCTGTGGGCTGTCTGCATTACTGACGATGCCGCCATCGCTGTGTATGCCAATGGCTTCTGCGTTCGTGGTGACGTGCCCGAAGACCTGCTGTCGGCTCTGCGTAGTACCTCGTTCAATGTCTATCGTCTGAAGGTGTCGGGCAACTCCTGGTTCTTCGCTGACCAGAACGGTAACTACAGGTACTATATGTAAAAATTGAAGAATTGAAGAATTAAAGAATTAATATTTTTACTAACCAATTAAATGATTTAAAGAAATGAAGAAATTTTTTGCAATGATCGCCTTGATGCTGCCGTTGGCAGTCATGGCTCAGGAAGAGAAAGACACAACTGTAGTCATTCCTCAGTCGGAGAACACGCTTCGCGTCGCAGCTGAGTTGTCGAAGTATGGCTATGCTACGAAGGATGCCCTGTCGCTGATTCAGGCAGCTCGTCTGTCGAAGCAGTCGGGCTTCTCGCTTGAGGCCAGAAAGAAGGCTGAGATTGAAGAGATGCGTCCTGCTCCTGAGGGTGGCAAGAAGGGTGGTCAGGTAACACTGGATCCCGAGCAGCTGCTTGCCGACGCCCAGACGATGGCTGGTGAGGACGGCGTACTGCTGGCTTTGATCGACGATGTGAAGAACAATGTCCGTGGTGCCGTTGGTGGCGCAAAGTATGCCAGAAGCCGTGTGAGCGCTGGTGGTACTGACGTTTATAACATCAGTTTCCGTGCCGGTGAGCTGGCTATGGTGATGGTGATTGGCGACGGTGACACCGACCTTGACCTTTACGTGTATGACAGCAACGGCAACCTGATTGCCAGAGATGCCGACTATACTGACGACTGCATCGTCTCTTGGACACCGCGCTGGACGGGTAACTTCCGTATTAAGATTGTGAACCGCGGCCGTGTGTACAACCAGTACATCCTGCGTACGAACTAAAGAGATTTTATGCTTATCATAAGCACATCCCGGAAAGACCATTCACTGGCAGCCCGTGAGCGGGCTGCCGGTGAAATGGTTTTTGAGGAGCATGACGACAGTGCTGCCATGAGACGGCTTCGCGAGGAGGCTGCGAAGTATGATGACGCTGACGGCAGCCGTCTGTCGTGTTACCTCATCTTACAGGACCAGACGTCGCTGTGGCTGCTCGAGACGGTTGGTCTGCAGAAGGAGATTGAGGAAAAGGCTGACGTGTTTGCCACGACGATGGAGGACCTGTCGGCCAAGACCGTCTTTGTGAAGCTGCCAAACCAAGCCTCCACTTTCCCGTCGTTGGACAGGCGCCCCATCTCGTTTGACAGCGACACCGTGGTCCACTTGGTTGTTATCGGCTTCTCGTCGCAGGCTGAGGCCCTTGTGATGAATGCTGCGCTGGTGGCCCACTACCCGAACTACTGCAGGGACTCGCGTCTGAGGACCAGGATTACGATCATCGCCCCGAATGTCTTTGAGGGTAGGGACCGACTGACTCAGCGCTATGTACACCTCTTTGATAGCTCGTATTACCGTACCATAGACCTTTATGATGCCAATCCATGTTGCACGCTTCATCGTCCGCTGTACGAGAAGAGTCGTAAGGACTTTGTGGATGTGGAATGGGAGTTTGTCAACGGCGACGTCAGGAATGCCGCCGTCAGACAGAAACTGACAGAGTGGAGTAGTGACGATCGTCAGCTTCTGACGATAGCCTTCTGCCATCCGGACTCTGAGAAGAATTACAGCGAGGCTTTCGGACTGCCGGAGGCCATCTATCAAGAAGAAATACCCGTTCTTTGCCATACCGAGGACAGCGAGATGCTGCGTGCTGTGACCGGCAGCGGAGCTTATGCGTCGCTCTACCCCTTTGGCAATGAATGTTGCGATATTAACACCCTTCGGACGCTGAAGCAGCTGGCTCAGCGTGTGAACTATGTCTACAGGCACTGCTTCTCGCTGCAGCCTGATGACCCCATTACGGCGCCTTCCACGATTCTCGAGGATGTCTTGGAGACGCAGTGGAAGGAGGTCGGTTCGCTGCCCAAGCAGTACTCGAATATCTTCAACGCGATGACGCTCGGCACGAAGATGCACTCTATCGGCCACTCCTCTGAGGACTGGCAGGAGTACTATGCGCTGACAATGGACGAGATTAATATGCTGACCGAGGTGGAGCATAACCGCTGGAGCGTGGAAGAGCTGATCCTGGGCTATCGTCCCGTTACCAATGAAGAGCAAGCCCTGATAGAGACAGATATCAGCCAGAAGAAGATTCTGCGCAATACGAAGAAAGCCCACTACGACCTCCGTTCGTTTGACGATCTCCGTTCCGACAGTACGGGTAAGAACGTCAACGTATACGATATGGCATTGATTCAAGGTATTCCTCTCATTATCAAGACATGTATTACAGACTGACCTATATCTCGTCATCGGACAAGGCTCGACTTGGCGACTGTATGCTTAATGGCAACAAGGCGCTGAGCATCGGACAGGGAACTGTCTGTGACCTCCAGTTGCCTGAATCGGAGATGTACGAGCCGGAGCTCTATGCCTCGATCCTTCCTCAACAGACAGCAGACGGTCAATTGTCACCGTCTGGCGGATGGTATGTGACGAGGCGTTCGGACAGCCGCCATGTCATGGTAAATGGCGAGGAGGTCGGTATTGCCCAGTCGCTGAACAGTGGCGACACGCTGTCCTTTAGCGATGGTGAGCAGGTGGAAGAGCTGAAGTTTGAGGTGTTTGATGACGGCGACTATGACGTCAGTAGCGGTTTCGTCTACAAGAAGCACCAGAGCCAGCGCCGTTACTTCCTGGTGACGGTTGCCCTCACCGTGCTGGCCATTGGCATCGCTGCCTATGCCCTCCTCGCTCCCCGTGAGCAGGACCTCCGCCACCTCGACTTGAATGCGTTCTGCCAGTCGACATACCACGTCGTGGTGGACTCCGTTTATCTGGAGTGTGACATGGTCGTCGACGGTGTCCATACGCTGACCGTTACGGAGGCGATAGAGTTGGAAGAGGTAGCCGAGGGAACGGCGTTCCTGACGAGCGACAGCCTGTTTGTGACGGCACGCCACTGTATAGAGCCGTGGATTAACGACGAGGAATGGGACGGCGTCCCCGACCGTAACAAGATGTCGCCTGAGGTGAGGCTGGCCACGACGGCCGAGACCGAGAACCGTTTGGCCGGCTACCAGAAGTACCGGCTGCGTGCGCACTGTGTGATCAGCAAGGGGCTCGAGCGTTATGACTACTACTCGACGGACTTCTCGATGAACAAGAGTCGCGACATGGTGATGCGTCTTGGAACAGGCGAAAAGGTGTTCTACTGGCGCACCATCTTCCCGATAGCCCACCGTCGCGACATGGAGCTGGGCGATTTCGCCTATGTGAAGGCTGCCGCCCTGGCTGCCGATGCCGTCAAGTCGGAGATAACGTTGGCAGACTGGGATGATCTCGTGACCTTTGCCAAGGGTGGTCATCAGGACATTGCCGTGATAGGCTATCCGCTGAACGATAACGACGCTGAGATGGTGTCTGTGGTCTATGGCAACCTGATGGCTTTTGAGTATCATGACAGCCTGCAGGCCCCCGTCGGCTGTCTCCAGCTGTCGGCACCCATCAACCCCGGCAACTCCGGCGGTCCCGTCTTTGCCAAGATTGGTGATGCTCTGAAGGTCATTGGCATCGTCTCTAAAGCCGACGGCCGTGCCAGTCAGGGACTGTTCTGGGCCGTTCCCGTCACAGAAGTGGTGACCATGCATGCCCATGGTGACTATGTAGAAGAAGACTCCGTAACATACAGACGATGATGAAGAAAGAACTGACACTGAACGATATTGCCGGCAATACGACCGAGCGCACTGTCTGGCAGCTGCTATTGAGTCTGGCTGGTTGTGGCAACGGCGAGCTGTCGGGCGTCTCCCCCCAGCGTGTCGTCATTACAGGAAACACGTTCCTGTTGAAAGCCGGAGGGGCTGAGACGTCCAGCGCCTTTGCTGCCCCGGAGACGTTCGCCGGTGGTGGCACGCCGCAGGAGTCTTCGGAAGTATGGTCGATAGGTGCCTTGGCGTTTTATGCCAGTACGGGGACGAATGTTTTTGAGGGCAAGGGCGGTGAGACGCAGACCGCAGAGACAAGGATTCCGCGTATCAGTTCTACCCATGCCGGCCGTGACCTCAGCACCCTGATTTGGCGCTGTCTGAGTTTCTCACCTAACGACCGCCCGACAAGAAGTGAGATCGTCCGTCAGGCCGAAGAGGCGCTTGCCCGCCCTGCTGTTTCCAGGAAGCGTTTGACGGGCATGGCCGGGAAGAGCTATGAGCGTTCCCTCGTGACGTTCTGGCCCGAGGAGATGGTGCCGCTGCTGCTCATGTTCTTGCTCTTGTCATCTCCCTGTCGTCTTCTGGCCCAGGAGAAAACCAGCTTCGACCGCTCAGCAATCCCCGACGAGATGGTGGCCCTGGTACTACGTTGCCAGGATCTCCGTTCGCCGCAGAACATGACGAAGGTGAGCCGTGCCATGGACCGTGACATGAACTGGACGATGATGGACGAGCTCGCTGTCGACAAGAAGGGCGAGTGTACGACGAAGGACGTGGTCGATGTCTTTGGCCTGAACGACGTCGGCTTCAGCATCCTGAAGCGTCATGGTGGCGTCACCAATGCCGGTGGCCGCTTCCGCGACGGTCGTGACCCCCGTTACAAGTATTCGTTACTGGAGATCACGGTGAAGAAGGACCTGGCGGTGAGCTATCAGGTTGGCGGTCGCGAGGGGACGCAGATCTTTGCCGTCATACCGTTCGAGAAGAATGCCGACTTTGAGGCCTCCGTTCCCAATGGTAAAGTGTTCAAGGACAACGGTGTCTGCTATATCCAGCTGCAACAGAAACTGAAGAAGGAGGACGCCTTCACGCTGACCATTCGAAACAAGTCTGGCAAGAATATGGCTTTTGCACTCATCAATTATAATTCGCGGAATCATGAGTAGGAAAGTTGTATATACCATATTCTATATATGTCTCCTGGCTATTCCCACTTATGGTCAGCAGGCTGAGGACGTGTTCGACGACAAGGCCTATGACCTGTATGCAGCCTCTTTCGACCAGAACGAATCCAAGAACTATCTGGAGGCTTATCGTCAGATATTGTTGGCCGAAAGGGCGGTTGACGAAGGGCTTTCGAAGAAGCATATCCGTGCGGCACAGCTGAGCGACACCGATTTCTCTCACCCTTACTGGACTGTCAAGAAGAGTAAGGCCGAGATAGCCTATATGTTGGGCATTTATACGGATATGTACGCCATCTCCCAGGAGCTGCGGCAAGCCCTTCATGACAAACCATGGAAGAACGGTAGTGAGTCCGAGGCTGTCGTGAATGCCATGCAAGCCGAACTGGCAAAGATTGACGGTAGCCGCTGCTATCTTACTGAGGCATACGACTCGGCCGAGGTGTATCTTTCCACCGCCTTGCGTCTTGGCCGTTTTCCCGGCAACGACGTGTTCCTGAACAGGGTCTATGACGACCTGGCACAGTTGTACTATAAGCAGGGATTGTACGAAAAGGCATTGGCCAGTCTGGACTCCATACTCGCCAGTGCACCTTATCAGGACGATGCACGCAGCAAGGAGACGCAGCAGAACATCCAGACAGTCCGTTCGCAGCGGGCGCTTTGTCTGGCACGTCTCGGGCGTTTCGCCGAGGCCCTGAAGGACATCGAGGGTGTCAGGCAATTCTTCCGGAACGCCAACCCCCAGCGCCTCTATGCCGAGGCCCTTCGTAAGAAAGCCAAAATCCTGATGCTGCAATATGACGCGACGGGAAAGTACACGCCCGAGGCTACGACCCTTTACCAGGAGTACCTGACTATCTCGCGCCGTTTTATCGACGACAGCTTCGTCGACATGAGTGAGTCGGAACGCGAGCAGTACTGGATGGCCGAACAGCCGTTTGTCACGGACTGCTTCCGCTTGGAGGCCAAAGCCCCGGGGCTGCTCTACGACGTGGCGCTCTATAGCAAGGCGGTGCTGCTGCAGATGGGGCGCGACTTCAAGGAGGGCATGACCGGGACTCAGAAGAAAAAGGCGCTCTCTGCCATTAGGACCAATTGGAAGACGGTGCAGGAGAAAATGCCGGCCTCTTCGGTCGCCATTGAGTTCGTTTGCTATGAGAAGGCGGGAGCGATGCAGATAGCTGCTGTGGTCTTGGCCAAAGATGCTGCTTCTCCTGCTTTTGTGCACATCATGCCCTTATCGGCATTCAAGCAGATAGAGCTAAAAGAGAATCTTTCTGTTGGCGATGCACTATGCTCTACGGCTCATGAAGACAAGAATTTGCTTTACGACTGTCAGCAGCTGCCATCGACGATATGGAATGAGGTGTTGCAGAAAGCAATAGGTAAGAACCAGAATGTCTATTTCGCAGCGGATGGCATCTTCCACCAGTTGGCTATCGAGTATCTTCTTCCTGAGGAACTGAAGTCAAAGTCTTTCTACCGTCTGACGTCCACCCGTCTGTTGACAGATAGTCGTAGAAAGGTCCGTACGGACAATATGCTGATGTGTGGCGGCGTTGATTATGCCGTTCAATGCGACTCTCCTGCTTCGGCAATAAGCAATGACGAACAGGCCTACTCCCTGATGTCTGGCAAAGGCATGGGCTTGGCTTATCTCAATGGGTCAAAAGCCGAAGTTGATTCTGTAGAGGAGCTTCGTCACAGGAAGGAAGATATGGTATTGCGTGCCGACTCAGTCACGGAGACAGCCATGAGAACGCTGATGAACAAATACCATCTGGTGTTGATCTCCACCCATGGCTATTTTGCTGAGGCAGCTACCATGGGTACAGATATCCGCCCCGTTCAGACTGATATCCAGCTTTCGCAGAGTTGCCTGTTCTTGGCTGGTGCTGAGGGGAACATGAAAAATCACGCGTTTGATGCTTCGCAGCCTGACGGTATCCTTTCTGCCCGCGAATTGGCCGGTATGGATCTCTCCGATGTGGACTTGGTGACGTTATCAGCTTGTCAGTCGGGCTTGGGATATATTACCGTCGACGGCGTGTCGGGCTTGCAGCGCGGACTGAAAACCGCCGGCGTCCGGGCCGTCATCGCCAGTCTGTGGGAGGTCGACGACCAGGCCACCATCACGTTGATGAAGACACTCTATGCCAATCTGGAAAAAGGGCAGTCTCTACACGATGCCTTCCGTAACGCCAGGACAACATTGGCGACTACCGTCGTCGAGAAGAAATATCCACGCAAGGGTGTCGCCGACCTTGTCGTGAGGAAGACTTATCAGAAGCCTCAGTATTACGACGCCTTCATACTGATTGACGGATTAGAATAACCATCAAAACCCCATAACAATGAAAACAAGACGATTTATTTTCGGATGTGTTATATTGGCAGGAGTCAGCTTCGCAAACGCTCAACCACAGCGCCCTGCCGCTTCGCCAGAGCGCCCTGCCGTGTCGCCGCAGGGAAACGGGAATCCGCTGATGAACGGTCTCGACATGAACCGCGCCGAGACGTCCTTCGTCCTCAACGTCAATCCCATGAATGGCGAGAAACGGGAGATGCTCAACAAGGTGGCCTCCAACTATCGCTCCCGCAACCGTAGCATCCTCACCGATTTCGGAAACGCCATGCTTGCCGGTGGCGTGGCTGCCGTGGTGAACGTTATCGGAACCGAAATCGTCAACCTCACACAGATACGCTCAAAACAGAAGAAAGCCTGGCAGGAGATGCGTCAGAAAGAGTGTACCTTCATCGACAGCCTACAGTCCGTCAAGGGACAGAGCGATTTCTATGCACGACAGTCCGAATATGGGCCCCTGGACCCCTCAGACATGAATTTCGACGGCATCACGCTCAATGCCAACAGAGGGGGCAAGGAAGTGCTTCGGATGGTCTGTCACCTCGACACCACCAAGTTCCAACACCTCTTCCTGCACTCCAAGTTCTATCTCGTCGTCGACACCATCGTCTTCTATCCCTACAGGTCCTTCCTGCCTAACCTCAAAGCCAACCATATCCAGCAACCCCGGAAAGGCAAGGCCTCACAGGACGAGATCGACTACTGGAACACCATCAGTCAGTTCAGCTTCGACGAGCAGCAGTCGCCGACCGTCAATATCAAGATCGACCTCTATTCCTCTTGGATTAACGAGCTGGTGCAAGTTTTCCAGGACGTCAAGCTCGGCTCGTTCTCAGTCAACATCCCCATCAGTCAGGACCAGCTAACGGACTCCGTCTATTTCTACAGTCGTAAGCAGGCCATCGCACAGCATCGCCCGTTGATTGACGTCGAGGGCGACTGCTTCGTCGTACCGCGTTCCTATATGCCCGTCTCCGCCAACAACCCCTCATGGGGCACTGGCGAATACAAGATGAAGGTGACACTCTCGGAGCAATGCCGCTACAACCCCACCGAAGGGCGTTCAAAGAACTGGCATCGTGACTACAAACAACTCGTACGTATGCAGAAGGGAAAGGCCGGAAACGAGTATCTCGGCGACATCGTCACCACATTCCGCGACAACAAGAATACCATCCTCAAGGCTACCTATACCCCCGTACTCAACGCCTTGCCTGGCATGATGGGAATAGGCTCCTCAGCCAGAGGTGCTACCTCCGTTCCCAGTGGCGGTGCCCCTGGCGGCATGCCCCAAGGCCGATAACCCCTTCTTATTTGAAACCGACTAGAAACACCTAAAACTAAGAGATATGACAATACCCAATTTCGAGAAGTGCGTCAAATACGCGCTCACACAAAAAGCCATTGATGGCGATACCTTCAAGGATACCAACCTCAGGGTCTATGAGCGGCATACTGCCAACCCCATGACAGTATTCACCGCATTGAGAAAGGGCGGTATTGTGATTCCCGTCGTGAAAGCGGCGTTACTTGGCGAGTATGACGTCGAAGAATCCGCTACCGTCGTCATCAAGGCCAACCAGATTACGGACATCGTCGATCTCTATGTTCCGAAGTCCAACGACATCCAGTCGTTCCCGATAGCTGCCTTTGTTGAGGCCTGGGAGGCAACTGGCGGCCGTTGTACTACCGCTTTCCCTCCTGATCCGAAGACCTATGGCCCCAAGCTCATAGACCTCAAGCATACACCATTGCCTGACGGGTATGATCAGCTAAGAGAGGCGATTGCCGAGAATGCCCATGATATGTGGGCTCTCGAACGTCAGAGCGAGGGCTGGACTTATGGCCCCAAGCGCGACGATGCCAAACTCGAGACCCCTGATATGGTGCCCTACGCTCAGTTGCCTGAGTCCGAGAAGAAGTATGACCGGCTCATGGCAGAAGATACGTTGAAACTATTAATTGCTTTGGGATATAAAATCGAGAAGATATGAACAACAATGGTTTTGTACTAAATTTTGGCTCCGACGACAACGCGCGATGGCAACGGCTGTTGGACGAGATAGACAATGGCAACGTCGTCCCCGTTATTGGCCCTGATATGCTTGTGGCTCCCAAAATGTCAGAAGAGGGGAAACCCGAGAACCTCCATCAGCAGCTCATCTCCTATATCGCTGCCCAGACAGGTGTGAAGACCCGTCCCCGGACCTTCTCACAGCTTGTCTACGATGACAACTACCGTCATATCGTGAGGAACAAGGACGACCAGATATATAACCTCATTTCCCAGATTCTGAGCAATGTCGACCAGATTGAGGAGATCAACAGTCAGCCGTCCCAGTTGCTGACCGACTTGCTTGGTACTCGGAAGTTCCCGTTTGTCATCACGACGTCCTTTACACCGGTACTCGAGAAAGTCATGGAGGACGTCTGGGGTAAGGTCAATGTGCTGAAGTTCAATAACAACCCCCAGGACAGTATCCCTGAGCGTGGCGGCGATATCAAGACCGTCAATGACATGAAGCTGCCCACCGTCTACTATATGTTCGGTCGCTATTGTAGCAGCAAGGACCGTTATGTGGTGACCGACAGCGATATGATGACCTTCTGCAGCTCGTGGATCAGCGGCGCAGGCGTCCCCCGTAACCTCACAGAGACGCTGAAGAAGAAGTATCTCCTCATCCTCGGCAACAACTACTCCGACTGGCTCTTCCGCTTTGTGTGGTTCTCGCTGCGTGCCACCACTACCGACATGAAGTCTGACGTCGTCGTCAACGAGACCGTCGAGGAGTCCTTCAAGCAGTTCCTGGACCGTCTCGAGACCTTCTATCAGGAGAATCCAGTCGATGTCATCAAGCGTATCAAGAAAGACGTTGAGGACCGTTCCCTCCGAGGCTCTGCGAAGACCGCTTACGAGACCGATGTCTTTATCTCCTACTCACGGACAGACACTACCATTGCCAAGAACCTCTACGACGCCCTTACGGCCAAAGGCCTCAAGGTGTGGTTCGACTCCAACAGTATCCAGAAGGCTGAAGACTGGGAGGCCGCCATTGCCAATGGCATCCGTGGTGCGCGCCTCTTTGTACCTATCCTCTCGAAAAACATTGAGAAAGAGTCCATGATTCCTCACGAGTACCGTACGGAGTGGAACATCGCTGCCAACCTCTCCACCAAGATGGGTGGCCGCACCTTCATCATCCCGTTTGCTGAGGCCGGCTTCGACTTCTATAACCCCTTGACGAAGTTGCCAACAGAGTTTACCAGTAAGAATGCCACATGGTTTAACGACGCTACTGACCTCGCAGAACTCATTGGCGTCATTTTCAAGGAGTTGGAGAATCTGAAGCTGATAGAAAGTAGGTTGAATTATTGAAACGAAGTCCCATGGCAACAAACAATACGACAAAGACCCCAGACGCCAATCCGTGGAAAGGCTTGAACTTCTACCTGGAAGGTGAGAAGCTCTATGGACGCGACAACGAGATCCAAAGCCTGGCACAGTACGTCATCAACAACACGCAGACCGTGCTCTACGGACGGTCGGGTATCGGCAAGTCTTCTATCATCAATGCCGGTATCTTCCCGGTAGCACGCCGTGAGGGACTCTATCCCATCTCCATCCGTCTGAAGCATGACGTGGAGGCCTCCTACGTGACGCAAGTGAAAAGCACGTTCCTGGCCTCGGGCATTGGCATCCGCGAGATAGTGCCCGTCATCAACGAGTCGACGGAGACGCTATGGGAGTACTTCCACCGTCACGTCTTCTATCTTCCAGAGACTGGCGTCCCCGTGCGGCCACTTGTTGTCTTTGACCAGTTTGAGGAGATTTTTACGTTGCAGCACGACGAGGGTAGGAAGAAGGCGTTCTTCTCGCAGCTGGCCGACCTTCTGAACGAGGTGACGCCTCAGTATATCCTCGATTCCGGCACGAAGTCCAAGCAGGCTCCTGCCGCGAAGGCACCGTCGGGTACCGGCTTTGTCCTCGACTTCGGAAACCCCTCCGATGACGACGGCCAGGACTACATCCCCAACTCGCAGTTCAACTTCGTCTTCACCATCCGTGAGGACTTCCTCTCCTATCTAGAACGTTACACCGCCTATATCCCCGTCATGAAGTCGAACCGCTATGCCCTGCTGCCCATCAACGAGGAGCAGGCTGCCGACATCATCATGAAACCTCAGGAGGGTCTGGTGAGCAAGGATGTTGCCGAGCTGATTATCCAGAAGGTGACGGGAAACGATGATTTCGCGCTCGATGGCATTCCCGAGATTGAAGTCGACTCCGCCGTGTTGTCCCTTTACCTGAGCCGACTGTATATCAAGAAGGGTGGGGCATCAACTATTACCGCCGAGCTTGTCAATCAGTTCAGCGACGACATCATCAAGGACTTCTACGAGGAGTCTGTCGGCGATCTGCCCGCGAAGGACATCGAGGAGATTGAGGACCAGCTGCTGACTTACGACGGACGCCGTAACAACGTGTCGCGCAACGACTTGATACGCGAAGGTGTGTCGAAGGAGGTCATCGACACCCTCGTCGATGACAGGAAGCTGCTCCGTCAGTTCAGCTATCAGGACGATATCCGTGTGGAGTTCATGCACGACATCCTGTGTCCCATTGTCGATGACCGTATCAACCAGCGTGAGCAGGCCCGTCAGCAGGAAGAGGAGCGTAAGCGCCAGGAGGCTGAGAAAGCCCGTCTCGATGCCGAGCGTGAGGAGCTGCTTCGCCAGCAGCAGCGCGACCGTAAGCGCTTCCGCCGCGTTTCCCTTTGGTCGGCCGTCATCGTCCTGCTGTTGGTGGGTGCCTATTTCCTAAACGAGTATTGGAGCCACTGGGAGTACGACGAGTATTATGCCTCCTTTGTCCGCCAAAACGGGTGGCCGGTAGGTGTCGGCGCTTCCCTTGACGAGGGCGACCGTGGCGATATGGCGGTCTACTATCGTCTGTCGCGTAAAGGCCGTAATCCCTCTAATCCCTTCACCCAAGTCGATGTGTGCTCGTCAACCGACGTGGTCGTCCCCACTTTCCGTTCGCCCTTGGTAGGCTCTACTGAGACGGCCGACAGCCGTGCCGACAACTTCGCTTCGCTGAACCTGAAGGTACGCACTATCCGCTTTGCCGCCGAGAGTAGTTCCGATGATGCCGGTGTCAGCCGCGAGCTCTATTACGACGGTGATGGCCAATTGCTCTATGCCGTCAACTACTACCGCGACGTCGATGTCAATGCGCTGAGCGCTGCGCAGAGTGCCTCGTCTATGTGGGCCGTCTATGTGGACCAGAACGGCCTGCCGCTGAAGGTGCGCGACAACGGTGCCGACCGCATGAAGGTGTTCCTGAGTTCCAGCGACGACAAGCGCAAGGACCGCCTCGAGGTGAAGTATATGTTCTATGACGAAAAGGGCTCGCCCCAGAGCAATGACATCGGCTGCTATGGCTTCCGCATCGTGTATAACGATAACCTGACTATCGACAGCCTCTTCCACCTCGATCCGTTCAGTCAGGAGAACATTGTCGAGGTACGCAGCTATAACGGCCGCGAACAGTCCATGACCTACTACTCGGTAGGTGCCGATAGCCGTCAGCGGGCTCACAGCAAACTGGGCTATGCCCAGCGTGTCGAGCTGCAGGACCAGCGCGGCAACGTCGTTGAGCGCCGCTTCTACGACGAGCAGGGGAAGCCTGTCGTCGGTGCCCATTGCGCCAAGGAGGTGTGCCGCTACGATGCCTACAACCGTCTTGACAGCATCTCGCAGATGGATGCCGGCGACGCTCAGACCAGCTATATGGTGTTCCGCTACGAGGGTCAGTCTAACGTTCCCACAGAACTCTATCGTTACGACATCGCCGGTGGCACGCGCCAGCTGGCGTTCTCGAAGATTCACAAGGAGGCGGGTGGCGTCACGGACAACATCGACGATGACCGCCGCTCCGACAGCTATCGCCATGAGCATATCGTCAGGGACGAGGCCCGTCAGGAGGTGGAGTACAGCTATCTCGACCGTGACGGCAAGCTGGTCTTCGACTCCTTGCAGCTCTGCTGCCGCTATACCGAGAAGCATACGGCACAAGGGGAGGGCACCGTCCGTGTGAAACGCTACTATGGGGCCGACAACGCCCTCTATCGTGGCTCTGCCGATGAGCATACGAGAGCCATCGACTCGTCGTATTACGACGCCCAGGGCCTGCGCCGCAAGCAGATCACGAAAGATGCCGACGGCCGTATCCTGAAGTCCATGGGCTACGACTACAAGGACGGTGTCGAGATTGCCCGCTATGTGCTGTCGCTCGACGGCACCAGCGCCATCCGCTGTCCTCAGTGGGAGATCGACGGTCTGTGCTACTACAAGCTCAACAATGTCAAGAATGCCCAGACCGACTTCAATCTGGCCTATATCCAGGCGGTGAGCGAGTACGAGGACTGTCCTTCGCTCGTCTACTTCTACGGCGAGACGGAGACCGTCAACTACGACTTCAAGCCTGTCGTCACGACCATCGGCGAGCATTGGACGCGTCTGGAGAACGTCTCTGTCTCCATTCCGCCCGTGCCGTCCCATGCACCAACGGTGCAGTATGTCCACATCACCAGTCTCGAGGGCTCCGCTTATAAGGCAGGCCTCCGCGACGGCGACCTGCTGCAGGAGCGCAAGGACGCTGGTGCGGCCGAGAGTGTCGTCACCGTCATCCGCTACAAGGACGGACGGTGGGAGCATCCCGCCCCCTACCGCATCGCCAAGGGCAATCCCGGCATGGAGGTCTATCCCGTGGCCTATACCGAGCGTGAGTACAACGAATACCGTCAGAAGGGAGGAGGACGCTGATGAGTACACGTAGCATCATTCTGGCCCTGTTGCTCGCGGTGAGTGGTACCGTCGTGGGTCAGAGCCTCTTCGGCAACCAGAAGCCGGTGCGCAAGCAGATCAACGTGCAGCGCACCCGGCAGACGCGCACAGCGCCGGCGGCACGTCCTGTGGCCAGGGTCGCCGGCCGTGCTGCCGGCGCCAGCACGACCGCTGCCCCTGCCGTCGCTAAGGATACCGCCTGCTACCTGTCGCTGACGAAGCGTTTCGGGTGGTACTACGGTATCGGCGACAAGCTCACGAAGGACGAGATGCGCCACCTGCCCTGTTACTACCGGCTGACGGAACCCGACTCCCTCGGCCATTTCACGCGTATCGAGGCTGTCAACGGCCGGGGGCTGCTGACCACCCGTCATAGCCTCTCCACCTATCTCGTGGGCAACGACGACGACAGCGATCAGGGCGCCGACAGCAACTGGAAGAATATGCTTCAGACGGTCGTGCAGTGGGAACTTATCCCCGCCATCGACGGCCATCATGCCGCCATCGAGTCGGGACTCGATGCCGACGGTAACCTGATCTACTCTTACGTGATGTCTGTCGTCAACGACACCACCATCGTCGGCCACTATACCGACTCCTTTGGCGAACCGGTGTCGCTGCGCACAGGCTCTAATGCCGCGAAGTATACGCAGGTGACCATCGACGCCCAGGGCTACGAGCGGCGTATCATGTACCTGAATGACAGGGCTTATTTCAAGGAGAACACCGACGGGGCCTATATGCAGAAGAAGGACTACGACGCGGCGGGCAATGTCGTGTGCCTGTTGTCGTGCTGGATGGACGGCCAGCCGGTGAAGGACCGCTGGGGCAATTGCGGTTGGACGGCTCAGTACAATGCCCGCGGACAGCTGCTCCGCAAGCTGTATGTCGACGAGCATCGGCAGTCCATGCGTATGCCGCGCCGCGTAGAAACGTCCGTCGACGTCATCACGCGCAACTACGACTACGACAGCCTCCGCATGACCCGTGAGTACTACCTGACGGAACAGGGTGTGAAGGATGCGACGCGCGAGGGCGTCCACTGCCGCGAATGGACGTTCGACACCTGGGGCAACGTGCTCAGCGAGACGTCCAGGGACAGCGTCGGAAGACTCTGTAACGACCGCCGCGGCATCGCCCGTACCGTCTATGCCTACGACGACCACAGCCGAGAGACGTCACGCTACTATACCGACAAGGACGGCCTGTACGTGAACGATGCCGACACCCTCTGTATGTATTGCGGCCACGACACCTACCGCACCACCGACGGCCGCGACACCATCCCCGTTTTCAAGAAGGTCGTCACACCCCTCGAGGAGAAGACCGTCGACTACAAGAAGGATCTCGTCACCATCGTCCGCCGCGACCGGCAGGGCCGCCAGGTGGAGCTCGCCTACTACAACCTGCTGATGCGCCCCGTGGAAGTCGAGGGCGACAGCTGCTTCCGGCTGACGACCGCCTACCGCACCGACCGCAACAATCAGATTCAGGAGGACCGCCGCTATTCCTTCCGCGACACCATCCTCACCCGGACGGTGACCGACACGAAGGAGCTGACACGACTGGTGCAGCGCTTCCACGGCAGCCGTCTGCTGTCCACCTTCGGACAGACGCTCAACGAGGAGATGGAGGTGACGGGACAGTTGGGCTACGACGCCTTGGGAAACCGTGCCCGCAGCCACCTGGAGGACGCCTTGTATTTCCGTGTCAATTCGGGCGTCACCTACCGGGGCGACAAGAGCTACATCATGGGGCGCAACGAGTACGACGAGCCGTCGTATGTCGTTGAGTCGGAATCGGGCTCATCAGAAATCTATTGCACGAAGCTTTACAGTGCCGGGGGGAGAAGCATCATGCTCGACGAGAACAACGAGAAGATTCCCAGCGACTCGCTCCGCAAGTTCCGCCAACGCCTGAACAGGGCCTATTGTGTGGAGCTTGTCAAACAGCGTGCCTGGCAGCTCGGACTGCGGTCGGGCGACGTCATCGTGAAGTACGGCGAGTTCTATTACCCGGAGGTCAGCCCGGAGGTGTGGAAGTTCCGTGACCGCCTGCAGATGGACACCTACCTCAGCCGCAACCAGAAGAAGGAGGTCCTGGTGCTCCGCTACGACGAGAAACTGCGCCGCCATCGCATGGTGAGGCTCACGCTGCCGCCGGGGACCGAGGGTGAGCTGGGCTTCATCATCCAGACCGTCTACTACACCCAGCGCGAGTCCGACCGCTATAACAGCGCCGTTCAGCAGTGGCTGCGCGAGCAGGGCATCCATCGGGAGGACTTCGAGATCAACGAGAAGCACTATGGCACCCACGTCGTCAACCAGATGCGCCCGTTCAAGATCTCTACGGCGACGATGCCTTCATGGAAGGCAGGCCTTTGCGAGGATGCACTCGTGGTGGCAGTCGTCAGTTACAACATCGACGGTACTGTCGAGTATGCCGGTATGGGCGATGGCGACAAGAAAGTATGGGATATGATTAGTGACAAATGCGACTCGATGGGTGTCTACTACACAACGAACGGACGCGAGCTGCGCTATGTGATGCTGCCGGGTACGGGCAGCGCATGTTCGGCATCGTTCTGTCACCTGCCGACGGAGGAGTTCAATGCGTTGCTCGAACTCGAGGAGAAGAACATCCCGCAGGCTCTCCGCGACAGTCTGGCGAAGACCAAGACGCTCCTGTTGCCGGAGCAGGCCGTGCGCTTTATCCGCCGCCATGCCAGTACCGACGGCAGCTTCCTCAAGATGGCCTCCGACAGCGATTTCGAGCGGATACTGCGCAACTTCAGCAACCAGACGGGCGTTGATGTGACCGACTGTGGTATGACAGCAATCATGGGTGCCTGGGTGAAGAGCACAACGACATCCGATGACCGCAAGCTCATTGACACAGCCTTCAAGCGCGTCGACTACACCGGCTACGAGCGTACGGAGGCCAACGGCTTCACCCTCTACTACCGTCGCAGCACGGCCGACGCTGAGCGCCTGGCAGAGTGCGTGGTGGCAGGACCTGCCTACCTGCTTGTCCTCAAGGGCGAGCTGTCGCTTAGTATTGACACCATAAAGGGAGGAACGTATGACAAGTTACATTAAGATCATCACACTACTCATAGCCGGCACGCTCACCGCGGCGGCACAGGTGCAGCAGGACCGGCGGACATCGGACAGGAGCTTCTTCAACTATCCGAAGGCACGGTTTGTACCACGACAGTCGGCGCAGGCCGTCTCAACGGCGGCCGTGGCGGCACCGTCGCGCATGGCGGTCTCGCCGCCATGTGACCCCGACCCTGCCGACACCATGGAGGTGGCACTCTATCGCGACTACGTCAAGCAGAACGGCTGGATGCGCGGCAGGGGGAAGCCCATCACCGAGGAGACCGCCAGACACCTGTCGCAGCACTACCGGCTCTCACGCAAGAACAAGGCAGGCCACTGGACCCGGTTTGAGTGCCTCGACGCCTGGGGACGCCCTGACGACTGCGGCGCCACGTACCTCATCAATCCCTACGACAAAAATGACAAGCAGATTGACGAGGACTGGCGCGACAAGCTCAAGAAAATCGTCTACTGGGAGTTCGTAGGCGACGTCAGCGGCGAGAACTGCCTGCAGGAGAACGCCTACAACAAAGAGGGCGAGCTCATTCTCAGCTACATCACCGTACCCGTAGGCGACAATAAGTTCATGGGACACTATGTCGATGCGAGGGGACTGCCCGCCAAGATGCGCGATGAGGACGGCGCCAAGTTCGTGCTCATACAGCGTGACCAGTACGGCTACGATGCCGACATCTCGTACATCGGCGACGACGGCTACTACAAGAAGAACATCTGGGGTGCCTACCGCTCACGCAACATTTTCGACAAGCGCGGCTATAAACTGAGAAACATGTCCGCCAACGTCGACGGACAGTTTATGATTGACCGCGCCGGCAATAGCGGCCAGCAGCAGGTCTACGATAACGACGGCTTTGTGCGCTCCGTCACAAACATCGACGACCATGGCAACATCATCCGCATACCGCTCAACGAAAGCACTAAGAAGGACTTCATTTGTGAGCGCTACGAATACGACCAGTGGGGAAGAAATACCTACATCAGATACTATCTCGCCGACGGCATCACGCCCGACACCATCACCGGAGCCGTACACGCCTACCGCTATGAGTACAACGACCGCGGAAAGTGCACGCTCATCCAGTGCCTTGGACTCGACGGGAAACCCATCACCGACAGGACGGGGTTCTCCATGACACGCCGCGAATTCGACGACCTGGGCAATGAGACACTCTTCGAGTGCCGCAATGCCGAGGGGCTGTACTTCAACAACGACATTTGTCTCGCCCTATACAAATACGACGGTGACCGCCTCGTCGAGAACCGCGACTACAAGACCACCGACGGACGGGACACGGTGCTCACCTTCCATCTCATACGCAACGGCAACACCGAGACCAAGATCCTCCCTGAATCCGACTGGAAGCAGGTCTACGTCTACGACGACAACGGCGACATCATCGAGAAGACGTTTACCGCCATCGACGGCACACCACAGGACTGCAACAAGGGCTACCAGCATATGCTCATTACCCAGCGTCAGCTGCAACCCGGACAATGCGTCATCGAGGAATGCTACTGGGACGAGACGGGAAAACTCGCCGACCCCAACGAGCCCTCGTTCAGCTACCTCTATAACCGCATCGTCACCATCGTCGACACCCTGCAGCACACCAAGACCATCCGGCGCTACGACAACGACAAGCTGCTCTCGCAGTTCCAGCAACAGCTCTCCAGCGACTTCAGCATACGCGCCGGAGAACGCAGCTTCGACGCCATGGGACAGCACGCGCGCAGCCATCTTACCACAGGACTCTTTGTCAATTCCACCCCGTTCAGCACCGTCAAGGGCGGCTCCTCCACGGCATACGTCAAAGTCACCAACGAGTACGACGAGGTCAGCTACCGCATGTCCGACGACGGTAACTCACCCGTCGTCTATGCCTTCGACCCCTACGGCGAAAGCTACTACGTCGACGAGCACAGAGAACGCATCGAAAGCCAGACGGACCTCCGCCGCCGGCTGCCACGGGCACACATCATCGAGGTCTACGACAGCATAGCACTACGGCTCGGCGTGCAGTCCGGCGATGTCATCATGGAGTACGGCTACTGGAAATACCCCGAGCTCGAAACGTCCAACTACTACGACTTCGACCTCCGCGAGGCCACCTTCGAACTCTACAACCAGCCCAAGCGCATGGTCGTCATGCGGCGCAACCCGCAGACCAACCAGCCCGAGGTACACACCGTCATGCTGCCCAAGGGCACACTCGCCGACTATGGCTTCTACTTCCACCGCATATTCTGCACAGAGCGCGAGAAGCAGCGCTACGATAACGCGTACAGCCAGTGGCAGGCATCACAGCCCGCCGTCCGCCAGCCGAAGCAGAAAAAGTACAAGGAAGACCGCTATCCCACGCAGTTCATGTCACCCTTGCGTAGCGACGGCAACAGCAATAATGTCTACGGCCGCGGCACCGTCGACGACGCCGTCATCCTCGCCCTCGCCGTACAGGACCAGCGCGGACACATACACACCTACCAGCTGTCCGACAGCATCGAGGTCTTCGACTCCTGCCGCACCTACCAGAGCCGCGACATCCAGCGAATGTGGTACACCACCGACCTGCGCACCGTACGCTCACTCGACCTTGTGGGCTCTAAGCCCTCTTGGGACGCACGCCTATGGTACGAGACCAAGGACCAGCGCCTCTCGCGACCCCTGCAACCCCTGCGCCGTGAAGCCCTGCAGCAGATGCAGCAGTACGTTAGCCAGTGGCAGACAGCCTACCGCGACAGTATGCAGACCCTCTACAACGAAGCCTGGCGCGCCGTCGAGAACGACTCCGTCATCGTCCGTTTCGCAAGCATCGACGGCGACGGCTACATGGCAGAGAACGGCTACAAGGATCGCCATTTCATCGTCCTCGAGTTTTGCGGATGGACCTGTCTCGACGACCGCGATGACTTCTCGTCCACACTCGCCCGCTACCGCCAGCAGCCCAAGCACGTCGTGCTGGTCGGCATCGAGACCAAGGACGATGTCGACTTCTACACCGATGTCGTCGTGATCAATTCCGACGCCCCCCAGCTCGGTATGAAGATCAAGCCCATCAAGGTCTCCTATCGCTACGCCAGGAAGAATATCTTCGACCGTTACAAACTGTGGAAAGAGGGCGGCGGCGCACAACATTTACTGATGAAACGGTGAACAGACCGATGAACGATAACGAACTGATAGACCGCCTGATAAAAGGCGATGATACTGCCAACAGACAATTCTTCATGGAGAATTGCCGGCCCCTCTTTACGACCATCATCCACAGGGTGTTCCCCTATCATGTCGACTACGAGGAGTTCGTCAACGAGTTCTATATCTACCTCATGGAGAACGATGCCGACAGACTCCGGCAGTTCCAGGGGCGCAGCACCATCTATCAATGGCTGAAGACGGTGGCACTCCGTTTCGCCTTGCTGTTGCGCAAGCGGGGCGTGATGGTCGATGTCAACACCGGTGCCTCGCCGTGCGTCGTCAACCATCTGCCGCAGGACGATTCCTGGCGTCATGCCAGGATGGATGTCGAGAGCCTGCTACGGCGGATGAAGAACGAGCGTCATGTGTACGTCATTCGCCGACACATCATCGAAGGCGTTGACGAGCCCACCCTTGCCGCAGAGATGGGTGTCGAGGTGTCCAACCTCTATAATATTAAGAAACGGGCAATCGCCGCCCTGACAAAAGTGGCATTAAAAGATATCAAGCAATATGGCAGAACGCGTAACTAACATTTCCGACGAAATGCTGGCTGCATTTCTCGATGGCAATACCACTGCCCCGGAGACCCAGTCGGTCCTTGATGCCGTGGCGAGTGATGACGGTCTGCAGGAGTTCTTCAGTCTCTCCTTGCAGGTAGACGAGGCAATGTCCGGCATCGACTTAGACCTCTCTCTCTCGAAGAACCGACCCTTTCCGGTGCATGAAATGGCCTGGAATGATTCGTCCAGCGACCTGCTGGACAGTCAACGGAACCACAACAAGCCCCATCCCGTCGGCTTCTACGATGCGTCATTAGACAAAGATACCATAGAATAGTGCGCTCTACGAGCGGCGTATATACATAATAATGTGACCTTTAGCCCGCTAAAGGTCACATTATTGCCTCTTGCTCCTTGCCCCTTAAAAATGAACTTAATGCTATGTGTCAATTAACAATAAGGTTAAAAAATCCTTATCCCCGCCAATCATTGGCGTCACATTTTATTCCTCCTGCAGGGCCTCGTAGAAGGTCTGTTGGGCGGTGCGGAGCATACTGATGGCGCGGGGGATGAAGTCGGAGAGGACGGGGGTGCTGTCGACAAGCACCTCGAAGCCAATCCAGACGGCCTGGGGAATGGGGGTGTAGGCCTTGACGACCTTCACCGTGGTGTTGGTCTTGTTCAACGCCACGAGGACGGCATCGCGGTTCTCGTCGGTGACGTCGTAGATGTTGGGCATCATCAGACGGAAATACTGTTCATCGTCACCGTCGTAGATGAAGACGTAGGTGCGGCCCTCGCACTTGAAATCGAGGCCAAAATCGGTGTCCTTGGGGCAGTAGCCTTCTTCCTGAAGATACTGCTTCATCAGTTCTTGTAGATTCATAAGCGTTTTTAGTTTGTAATAGGTTATTCTTACACGAAGCCGATTTTCGGTCGGCGGTTGCGGGCGTCGGTGTCCTCCATGCGCTGTCGGAGGTTCTCGTAGGTACTTACCACCTCGCGGCTGATGGACGGGCGGATGCTGCGGATGGTGTCCTCGAGCATCTGCTGGGTGATGGGCTGGTCACTGAAGGCGGCCCCCATGGCGGCGTCGTTAACGATGTAGGCGATGTCGCTGGCGATATAGCCGTCGGTGAGGTCGGCCAAACGTCCGGCGTCAATGTCGCCGCAGGGACGGCCGTCGAGGTGCAGTCGGAACATCTCGCTACGCGCCTCGCGGTCTGGCATGGGTACGTAAATCATGCGGTCGATACGGCCTGTACGCAGCACGGCGGGGTCGATCATGTCGGGGCGGTTGCTGGTGGCGATGACGAAGATGCCGCGCTTGGCGCAGTTGTTGAGCTGACTCAGGAACTCATTGACCTCGCCGGCCTGATGCTCCGCACCCTGACTGGAGCGGTTGGGTACGAAGGCGTCGAACTCGTCGAAGCAGATGATGGTGGGCTTGCTGGCCTCGGCCTTCTTGAAAAGGTCGGCAATCTTTCCCTGTGAGCCGTGGACGTAGATGCTGCCCAGGTCGCTGGCCTTCACGAGCATATAGTTGAAGCCAGCTTCTTCGGCGAACTTCTCGGCAAAGAAGCTCTTGCCACAGCCGGGAGGGCCGTAGAAGAGTATGCCGTTGGGGGGTGTCAGCTTGTAGCGCTCAGCGCGCTCGCGGTCCTTGAGTATGAAGATGACCTTCTGGGTGAGCATGGCCTTGAGTTCGCTCATGCCGGCAATGTCCTTGAAGCCGTTGCCTTTGCCGCGCTGGATGTCGACACGTGCCTCGGTGGCCTGGCGCTCGTCGTTCCCAGCCCCGCGGCCCCGGTCACCTACCTCCTGTCCCATGCTTGTACCTCCGGGCTGCTGGCTGGGCTCTGCGACCTCGTCGGGGTGTTGCAGGTCGTGGAGTAGGGCAGCGGCCGAGGTGTAGCGGCAGGTGCCGTTGCCTAGTCCTTTCGTCATGATGCGCTTGTAACCCTCGGCGACGTTCAGGCCGTCGAGGCTCAGGGGTGTCTTGCGAGCGGTCTTGACGGCGGCTATGCGCTCCTTGCGTGTGGTTCCCTCTTGGAAGGTGACGTCCCAGGGTGCGCGGGCGGTGAGCATGGCGTAGAACAGCGCGACGGCCGAGAAGAGGTCGGTGGCGTCGTTGTACATACCGGCGAAGGCCGTCGTCGACTGGTAGCGCTCGTCGAGGTCCGACGTGTCGAAGGGCGGAGCACCACCCACACAGCGCGACACGTGGCTCATGTCGATGAGCTCCGCCGCGCCGCCCGTCCGCTCGGAGAGCATGACGTTGCGCGGATTGACATCGTTGTGCAGCAGGTTGCGGTCGTGCATAAACTTCAGTCCCTCGAGGACGTCGGTGAGGATGCGCAGGGCCTCATCGAGGGGCAGTGCTCCCTCACGCTGGAGCTTGTCCCAGAGCAGTTCGCCGCTGAAATAGTTGGTCACCACATAGCGGCACTCGCCCACACCCTCGTCCTGGTATGTGCCCTGTTCGACGTAAGCGACGATGTTCTTGTGGCATAGCTTCTGCAGGATAGCGATGCTCCTGACGTTGTGGTCGTCGTCGAGCATCTTCTCGGGGGTGTTCTTGAGCACGAAGAGCTTCAGGAAGAACGGCGTGCCCTGCTCGTCCTCCACACGGTATGTCTCGCAGTAGCTGTTCTCCTTGATGAGTCGTGCCACCTCGTATTTTCCTATCTGTTGTCTGTCGGTTAGTATGGCCATAGTATCGGGTTAATATGAAGCACCTTTAGTGCCTGAACAGTTGCAAAGATAGTACTTTTTTCGGAGATAACAAATTTTATGCGAAAAAAATTTGGCGGTTCTGATAGAATTCCCTACTTTTGCAGCCTCATTTTGAAAGAGCCAAGATGACGTAGCTAAAAGTCCGCTTCCTGTAAGCAACGTGTAACAAGAGGGTCGCAAGACCCGCAAACACCGGCCTCAAGAGAGGCCGGCGCTAGGTGATCTTTTACACAATTGTTACACAAAAAAGCTTACGTATTATGAGAAGAAGAATTCCCTACCGCGTGTGCAGTTGCACAAGCGAAGGCATCGTCACACACCTCGAGGCACGACTGCTGAAGAACATCGTCAACAGCACCATCCACCCCATCCGCTGTGCCGAGAGTTGTAAACGCAAGTATCAGAAAGGGATGTACATCGGCGACCTCTGTGCCGAGACGGGTCACTTCTGGTGGGCACTAAAGGTATGGTGGCTGACGGCCAGGCTCATCGAGGACAAGGACTTCGACGACTGGCGCTTCGTCTGGTTCGACAACAAGCGCGTCCGTCTTACCGACGTCATCTCGGAGACAGAGTGCGAGCTCCTACAACGTCGCTGCAGCGACCTCTGGCGTGCCCTTGGCTATCCTGAGTACGCCTGGTGGACGCCTGAGTGGGACCGCATTGCCGCCGAGACCTTCGGCACCTGCTACACCTACCTCTTCGCTGAGAAGTACAACAGCAACTGGGACCCTGCGGGGCTGCAGATGGAGTGGGACGAGGAGATGCGGCAGTATGAGCGCGAGCAGGCCACCGAGCGTCTCTTCCAGGAAGCGCTGAACTGATAAAACTAACGAATGGAGATCTTCAAGAATCTGACAAAACGGCTGTCGAAAGGCTTGTTTTGAAGGATTCTTGAAGATTTCTGTTTTTTGCGCAGTCTCAATTTTTTGTAAAAACACTTGGAAGGTAATGGATTTTTTCCTATATTTGCGGAGAAAAATATAACCAAAACTATGAAGATTATGAACATAAGATGTTTTTTAGCCCTGTTCCTATGTGTGTGTTCGCTGGGAGCGAGGGCAGATTGGGAGGAAGTATGGAGTGAGAACTTTAATGATTTGAACTTTACAAGTCCAAGTATAGAGAATTGGACTCTATCCAGTTGTAAAGGGCAATATAATGGAGAAAGCACGACAAATAGGTGTTTAAAGATAAGTGGATCAGCAACTACTCCGCCCATTATGGCTACTAATAATGCAAGAGTAAGTTTTACCTATGCAAAAGCAAATAAAGGAGATTTATCTGCTTCACTTTCCGTGAGCTTGAGCGGCAATGGTAGTATAACGAATAATACAGTACTATCATCAACTACACAAACCCATACGTCAGTAACATTTTATATTATAGGTGCAACGTCTTCTACAAGGATAGTTTTTGCTGCAACAGAAAATAGTATGGCTATTGATGATGTGCTCATAGAAGCTGATGCTTTGAATTCTAATATTGTAGCCGCTCCGTCTTTCTCCCCTTCCGGCGGCATCTATTCAGAAACTCAGTCGGTGACAATAAGTTGTGAGACGTCGGACGCGAACATCTACTATACGACGGACGGGACGACGCCGACGAACGGGAGCACACCTTATTCTGAGCCAATCTCTGTTAGCACTACGATGACCTTGAAGGCAATCGCCTATAAGGACAATGTCGCCAGCGACGTCACGACAGCTACCTTTACCGTGAACACCAATTATTTTGCCAATGATTTTAGTAGTGAGCCAAACGGCTACAAGGTATTATCCGGCGGTTATACGGTGGCAAGCAAGATAAACATCGGACGCTCGGCCATCCTGACGTTCCGACTTCGTGGGAGAACGACGTCTGCACAGGCCACGTTAGGGGTCGTAGAGAACTATAAGGAGTATGGAAGTAACCAGACTCGGAGCATTTATAATAATCAGCAGCTGGCGCTGACGAAAGGAGAATGGAAGGACTTTCAGTTTGCCATTCCCATGCAGTACGATAACAGCACGGCGACCGTAAATATCAACGGCATAGACTGCGACCTCGACGACGTGATGATGGTGGCACCACCGACCATCACGCTCAGCGAGAATGATGCGAATACGGATGGCTGGACGGATTATGTGGGACAAATCGTCGACGTGGCAACCAGCCGTACGCTACGTGGCGGCATCTGGAACACGCTTTGTCTGCCGTTCGACGTCGACCGCAGCGTCCTGTATACTGCCCTTGGGACAGGACAAACTGTTGTCATGACGACTTATAGCTCGTATGCTAACGGCGTGATGACATTCAGCACGGTTAGCGGAAGCAATGTGATTACGGCAGGTACACCGTTCCTCTTGAAAATAGACAATGAAAGAGTTAACCCGACATTCAGGGCCGTCACCATCCAGACAACGACACCAGGCTCTAAGACGGATAACGGCGTGACATTCCAGGGATGCTTCAGCAGCACGCCACTGGCTACCGACGGCACCGACCTCTTTATCGGCACCGACAACAATCTATACAGCCCAGCCGTAGGTAAGAACAATCTCGGCGGACTGCGCGCCTACATCCACAAGGTGAACCCCACCGCCCGTCTGGCACTCACCATCGAGGAGACAACGGGGATTGTTGGAACGAGGAATGAGGAGCGAGTAACGAGTAACGACACGTGGTACACGCTTGATGGCCGGAAGGTGGTCAATGGTCAACTGAAGAGCGGTCTGTATATCAGCAGAGGAAAGAAGATTATTGTGAAGAATTGAAAAATGTACAATGTACAATTTTGATTAAGCATTAAAAATTTAACATTGAATAGCGCTATGAAAAGACAATATGATCAGCCAACGACACGGGTCGTCAAGATAAAGATACAGCCGATTGCCATTGTCAGCGAGGGCAATGTCGTGAACCCCCAAGGTACTAGCGTCACCATCACCGAGATAATCGAGGGTGGCGATACGCAAAACGCGGCCGCACGTGGCGGCCGCGTATGGGACGACGATGAGTGGGAGGAGGATGAGGAGTAAAGAAAACGTCGTACGCCCCAGTAGGGTTAAATGTGACTAACGGATAAACAGCAATTCGCGGTACTTTGGCAGCGTCCAGAGACCGTCCTCGACAATCAGCTCGAGCTTGTCGGTCTCGCGCCGTATGTCGTCCATCTTCGGGCATACCGTGTCGTGGTAGGCAATGGCGCGGGCGTGGATATCCTCAATGCGGTTCGCCACACGGCGAGCCTCCGTCAGTTCCTCGACAAAACGCTCGATGCGCTCCGTACGCTCAGCTATCTCTTCAATCAGCTTCTGGTTGCGGGACGATAGGCGCATGGCACGCTCCACCGGGAAGATATCCTTGATGCCCTGAACATTCTTGATGAGCTGCGACTGGTAGTGTGTGCAGACGGGAATGATGTGGTTCATGGCCAGGTCGCCCAGCACGCGGGCCTCTATCTGGACTGTCTTCACGTACATCTCCCACTTCACCTCGTTGCGAGCCTCAAGCTCCTTGCGGTTCATTACCTTCGTCGACTCAAACATCCGGACGGAATCCTCGTCAAGGTAGTGCTCGAAGATGACGGGACACGACTTCTCCACGTCCAGGCCGCGACGCGCTGCCTCCAGCACCCATGCCTCGGAGTAGCCGTTGCCGTCGAAACGCACGGGCTTGCAGGCCTTGATGTCGTCGCGAAGCACCTCCACGATGGCATGGAACTTAGCCGTATGGCCCGTACCGGCAGCATACTCCGGAAGCTGTGACAACTCGCTGATCTTCTCGTCGACACGCACCTTGAACGACGTCAGCGCCTCGGCCATCGCCGCATTCAGCGCAATCATTGCCGACGCGCAGTTCACACTCGAACCGGGTGCACGGAACTCGAAGCGGTTGCCCGTGAAGGCAAAGGGAGAGGTGCGGTTACGGTCGGTATTGTCGATGATAAGGTCGGGAATCTGCGGGATGTCAATCTGCATATTCTGCTTGCCGCGCACCTCCGACGTCTCACCGCGCTCAATCTTGTCCAGCAGCTCCGTCAGCTGCGTGCCCAGGAACGAGGAGATGATGGCCGGCGGGGCCTCGTTGCCGCCCAGACGGTGGGCGTTCGTCGCACTCATGATGCTCGCCTTCAGCAGACCGTTGTGCTTGTAGACAGCCATTAGCGTCTCAACGATGAACGTCACGAAACGCAGCGTCTCGTAAGCCGTAGCGTCAGGATTCGTCGGGTCGCCCTTAGCCGGAGCATGGAGCAGGATGCCCGTGTCCGTCGACAGGCTCCAGTTCTGGTGCTTGCCGCTGCCGTTAATGCCGTCGAAGGGCTTTTCGTGCAGCAGCACACGGAAACCGTGGTTGCGTGCCACCTTCTTCATCAGCGACATCAGCAGCATATTGTGGTCGACGGCGAGGTTGCACTCCTCGAAGATGGGAGCCAGCTCAAACTGGTTCGGTGCCACCTCGTTGTGACGCGTCTTCACGGGGATGGCCAGCTCCAGCGCCTGGATCTCCAAATCCTTCATGAATGCCACCACACGGTCGGGAATCGTGCCGAAGTAGTGGTCGTCCATCTGCTGGTTCTTAGCACTCTCGTGCCCCATCAGCGTACGACCGGTCATCAGCAGGTCGGGACGGGCAGAGTAGAGCCCCTCGTCCACGAGGAAGTACTCCTGCTCCCAGCCCAGGTTTACCTGCACCTTCTTCACGTCGCCGTAGAAGTACTGGCAGACGTCCGTTGCCGCCTTGCTCACAGCGTGGAGCGCACGCAGCAGCGGTGCCTTGTAGTCGAGCGCCTCGCCTGTATACGCGATAAATATGGTGGGGATACACAGCGTGTCGTCGATAATGAACACAGGACTCGTCGGGTCCCATGCCGAATAGCCGCGGGCCTCGAAGGTGTTGCGGATGCCGCCGTTGGGGAACGACGAGGCGTCGGGCTCCTGCTGCACCAGCAGCTTACCCGAGAACTTCTCAATCATACCACCCTTGAACTTCGTTCGAGCCTGCTCACGCTCGGCAGAATCGGAGCGAGCTCCGTTCTGCTCTCGCTCACTCGCAGCCTTGCCGTCATCCCACTCGACGAAGGCATCGTGCTTCTCGGCTGTGCCCTCGGTCAGCGGCTGGAACCAGTGGGTGTAGTGCGTCACACCGTTCTCCGTTGCCCACTGCTTCATGCCGGCAGCAACGGCATCGGCGATGCTGCGGTCCAGACGGGCACCGTGGTCCATCACCTCGACCATCGCGTCGAAAACATCTGCAGGCAGGTACTGACGCATCTTACGACGGTCGAAGACATACTTGCCAAAATACTCCGAGGGACGCTCAGCGGGCCTTGGAACGTCGACGGGGCGCTTCTTGAATGCCTCGGCGACAACTTGGAATCTCAAATTATTTGCCATTTTTTCAACATTCTTTAGAAAGAATTCTCAACTACCACGGAATGATGCTCAGGCCGAACAGCAGGTTGGCCTTCTTCAGGTAGGGGTTCGTGTTAATCTCAGCAAAGACGGGCAGACGGACGGTGCCTGCCTTCAGGTTCTTCGTGCAGCGCAGCGCCGCCGAGCAGCAGGCTGGCCCGTCGGCATAGTCGTAATCGCGAATGGTGACTTCGCGCTCACCGAGGACAGTCTCGCGCGTTACCGTATTCCACTGTCCGGCACTCTCCATCGGCGTCATGCCCGCCGTCATCTGCCAGTCGAGACTGCCCAGACGGAAGGGCACCGTCAGCTCCACATACGTCGAGTAGGCACGGTTGCCGTTGATCTTGTAGTCGCGGCCACCGAAGACGCAGTAGCCCTGCAGACTGAAGTAGCTGCAGGTGAAGCCGATGTTACCCTCGAACTGGTGGCCACCCTTTTTCGCGTTGTAGTAGAAGTAGCGGTCCTCCTGGTCGAGTCCTGTCTGCCAGTAGTCGAAGACACCGATGTTTACCGGTCCCAGCTGGTAGCTCAGCCCCAGGTCAATCTCCTGGTGGTCGTCGTTGTGCAGACCCGTACTGCCTTCCATCGACAGCGACAGGCCCCGCCAGTTGAGGCGTACCTCGGGTTGTACGGTCAGTCCGCACTTTTCCTGACCACGCCAGTAGTAGCGGGTGAGGATGTCGGCATCCACGGTGGCTTTCACCTTGTTGTCTTTCTTCTTCTCGGTCTTTACGCGTCCCGTGCCCGGCTGCACAGATATCAGCTGTGCGGAGACCGTCAGGGGCAGAAGTAGGGCCAGCAGCCCTAAAAGCGTTTTTCTCATTATTCTCAAATCAATTATTAATTGTCAATTCAATTCTCAATTAATTGAAGTCAGTCTGCATAGCGACGTAGGATGTCCGTATACTGGTCGATACGACGGTCGCGGAGGAACGGCCACCAGCGGCGTACCTGCTCCGAGCGCTTCATGTCCATCTCGACGATGATGCTCTCCTCCTCGTCCTCAGATGCTTCGTAAATTACCTCGCCCTGAGGGCCGCAGACGAAGGAGGTGCCCCAGAACGGCACGCCGTCCTCATCGCCCACACGGTTCACGGCGACGACGGGCAGTCCGTTGGCAACGGCATGACCGCGCATCACCGTCTGCCAGGCGCGGCGCTGACGCTGCTGCTCCTCGGGGGTGTCGGCGGGATCGTAGCCGATGGCGGTGGGGTAGATGAGTATCTCTGCGCCACGAAGGGCCATCAACCGTGCTGCCTCGGGGTACCACTGGTCCCAGCAGACGAGGACACCAAGACGTCCGACGCTGGTCTGTATGGGGTGGAAGCCGAGGTCGCCGGGGGTGAAGTAGAACTTCTCGTAGTAGCCAGGGTCGTCGGGTATGTGCATCTTGCGGTACTTGCCGGCGATGGTGCCGTCGCGCTCGATGACGACGGCGGTGTTATGATACAGGCCAGCAGCACGACGCTCAAAGAGCGACGTGACGATGACCACCCCGTAGCGCTTTGCCAGCTCGCCGTAGATCTCCGTCGACGGCCCGGGGATGGGCTCCGCCATATCGAAGATGTCCACACACTCCGTCTGGCAGAAGTAGAGCGTGTTGTGCAGCTCCTGCAGGACGATGAGTTCGGCACCGCGCTTCGCAAGGTCGGCAATACCGTCAGCCAGCCGTTGGATGTTGTCCTTCGTGTCGGCGGTGTTGTGCTGTTGTAGGAATCCTATCTTCATTTTCAATGCTTAATGCTCAATGCTTAATGCTTAATGCTTAATTTGGCAGGATACTGCATCGTGCAGCAATGCAGGGAGCCGTGCTGTCGGATGATGGTGCGGCAGTCCAGCCCGACGATGTCGCGCCCAGGGAACGCCTTGCCGATGATGCGGCACGCCTCGGCGTCGAGGTCGGGCTGTGCATACGTAGGAACCAGCACGGCACCGTTGACGATGAGGAAGTTTGCGTAGGTTGCAGGTAATCTTTCTCCTCTCTCCTCACTCTTCTCTCCTCTCTCAAAGATCGGCCTGGGCATGGGCAGTTTCAGCAGCCTGTAGGGCTGTCCTTCGAGGGTACGCAGCTGACGCAGTTCCTCTTCCATCAGTCGCAGCTCCTCGTACTGTTCGTCCTCCGTGTCGTCACACCCTACATATAATAAGGTGTCGTCGGGAGCGATGCGCACGAGGGTGTCGATGTGGCCGTCGGTATCGTCGCCGACGAGTTGCCCGTGGTCTATCCAGACGATGCGGCGGGCGCAGAGGCGGCGTTTCAGTTCCGCTTCTATCTGTTCTTTCGTCAATGGCTGGTTGCGGTGTGGCGCCAGCAGGCACGGCGTTGTCGTGAAGATGGTGCCGCGTCCGTCGCTCTCTATGCTGCCACCCTCGAGGACGAAGTCGAGACTGTCCACGTACTCGCCCCGTACCACCCCCGCTTCGTAGAGTCGGCGGTTGATGGCATTGTCGAGGTCGGCGGCGAACTTCTCGCCCCAGCCGTTGAAGCGGAAGTCGAGGAGCAGCGGCGCTCTGGTCTCCGCAGAGCTGTCGCCCATTCTCTTCGCTGTCGGTACGAGTGTCAGGAACGCATGGTCGCGTGCCCAGGTGTCGTTCGTGGGGCAACGGAACGTCGCCTCCGCCGGCTCGCCGTCAGGTGCTCCGACGACGATGACGGGTTCGTAGCGTTCGATGATTCGCCGCATCTCACGATAGGTGTCGCAGATGTCGTCGAGCATGGGCGCCCAGTCTGTCTGGCTGTGCGGCCATGTCAGCTGTACGGCGCTCTGTGGCTCCCATTCTGCGGGTAAACGATAGCTCTCGCTTGAAAACATGGGTGCAAAGGTAGTGCAAATCGAACGAAATACAAAATTTGATAGTTACTTTTTTGCTAATTTGCTCGTTTATTCGTAACTTTGCAGCTCAATCAGATAATATTGACGTTTATGAAGAAGATTTTTGCTACTATCCTGGCGCTAACAGCCATTACCGCTGCCCAGGCTGCCGTCAAGCTAACGGTCTATAATACCCGTTTTCAGACGATCACGGGCTTCGGTGCCGCCTGTTGCGACGGAGCGATGAAACCTCATGGTACCGACACGAAACCTGTCAAGTTGCTCTATGGCGCAGATTCGCCGGTGGGGCTGAACATTATGCGTATGGAGATCTCGCCAGCCCTGAAGGGTAATGACCCCGACGGCTGGGCCACGGACTACGACTGGAACGGCTCGCTGCCGTCGGCCAAGGAGGCCAAGAGTCGTGGTGCCATCGTCTTCGGCACCCCTTGGTCGCCGCCTGGAGTGTATAAAACCAATGGTTCGGCCCAGGGCGGTAATGCCGCCGATCAGGGTAATGTGCGCGCCACGCTGAGGGAGGATGCCTATTCAAAGTTCTTCCCTTGGCTGAACACGTTCCTGAAGTGGATGAAGAGCAATGGCGTGCTCATGGATGCCGTGTCTGTTCAGAACGAGCCCGACTGGTGGGTGAACTACTCCGGTTGTCTCTACACGCCCGACCAGCAGCTTAAGCTGGTGAAGAACTACGCCGACAAGCTGGACCGGAAAACATATCCCGGCGTGCGACTCATTAGTGCCGAGCCCTTCGCCTTCAATCCGGAATACAGCAACAAGCTGTTGAACGACCCCGTGGCCCGTGAGTATATTGACATCGTGGGAGGACACATCTACGGCTCTGCGCCCCTTGCCAACATGAAAAGCGCCGCCGAGCTGGCTGCGAAGTACGGCAAGGAAGTATGGATGACGGAGAACTCCGTCACCGACAAGGCCGACCACCTGCCCACGTGGATGGAGCAGCTGGACTTTGCCGACGTCGTCAACGAGTGTATGCTGGCCGGCTGTACGGGTTACATCTATTGGTATATGCGTGCCCATTGGTCATTCGTCGGAACGGGTGAGGCGAAGTACAATCCTGGCAACACCAGGAACACGCTGCTGCCCCGTGCCTATGTGATGTCACACTTCTCGAAGCACCTTCCTGGCGCTACCCGTCTGGATACCTACCCCAGGATGACTGAGGGTGAGCAGAAGAACATCGAGTACTCCGCCTATATCAAGGGCGACTCGCTCATCGTTATGGCCATCAACAAGTTTGCCAACACCTACGAGCTGAACATCGTCCTGCCCTCCGAGGTGAAGAGCGGCAAGCACATTGTGTCGACAAGCAACACCAACCTCTGTCAGGAGTCAGCCATCGCCATCGATGAGCCGACGAAGTCTGTTGTGGTCAATATGGGCCCCCAGAGTCTGAACACCTGGATCTTCATGATTGACAAAGGTGCGACGGCCATCAGTCATCAGACACGTGCCTGGAACGGTGGCGAAACGGAGTATTACGATCTTCATGGACGTCGTCTGGCTGCGCCTGGCGGCCTTTGTGTGGAACGTCATTCCGACGGCTCGTCGCGTGTGGTCTTTATCGGTCGCTAGATGATTGAACTGAAGGATGCCACGCTGACCCTTGGCGGTCGCCAGCTGCTGAGCAATATGTCGATGATGGCGCAGGGCGGACAGATGACCTGCATCGTCGGCGGACAGGGCAGCGGCAAGACCGCCCTGCTCGAGGTGCTGCTGGGCTTCGTACCCCTGGACAGCGGACTGGTGAGCGTCGACGGCGAGCTGCTGACGGAACTCTCGGCCGCCACGTTCCGCCGTCGTATGGCCTATGTGCCGCAACGGCGTGAGGAGCACCTCTCAACGTTTGTTCCGCGGACGGACGACCTGGAGATGATCTGGCACACAGGGAGCACCGCCTCGTGGGAGCCACGTCCCGTGGTGCTGCCGGCGGTGACGCTGCAGGGACGCGACATCGTGCTGGCCGACGATCCGCCGCTGACGATGCTCGGACAGTTGCGCACGCTGGCTAACGAGGGACGCACGGTGGTGGTGGCTACCGAGCACGAGGAATACCTGAACCTGTCGGACAAGACAATACAACTAAAAGACTAAGGAAACACGATGAAGATAACACTATTGACTGCCGTATTGGCACTATTGCTGCTGGCGCTGCCGGGCTATGTGCTGGCACGTCTGGACCTGCCGCTGATGAAGCGGACGGGTAGGGGAGTTGTACGCATGGTGGCACAGGTGGCCGCCGTGGGCGCCCTGACGTGGGTGCTGTGGAAAGTACCTTCGCCTTGGCTCTGCCTGTTGTGGCTGCTCGCCGTGACGATGGTGGCCACGTGGGTGCTGCTCAGCCGTTCGCGACTGTCCATGCAGCGCCTGTTCCTCCCTACTTGGATAGCCATGACGGTAGCGGTGGCCGTGGCCGGTGTGCTGGCGTTGCTCGCCGTGAGTGTCGACCACCTGCTGGCTCCGCGCTGGGTGGTGACGGTTGGTGCCGTGCTGACTGCTCATGTGCTGACGACGAACATCCGCGGACTGAGCACCTATTTCGAGACCCTCCGCACGGACAGCACGAGCTACTATGCCCAGCTGGGCAACGGCGCCTCGCGACCTGTGGCTCTGACACCCTACGTACGACAGGCGCTGCGCAGCATGATGGAGCCGACGGTGGCGGCGATGGCCGTTACGGGACTGCCCGTGCTGCCGATGCTCCTCTCGGGACTGCTTATGGGCGGGCTGTCGCCCCTCGTGGCTACCGTGCTGTTTCTCGTGCTGATGACGGCCGGACTGGCAGCCTCCGTCGGTGCGCTGCTGCTGACGGTGTGGCTGGCCGACAAGTCGGTCTTTGACAAGCGTGGCGCCTTGAAGCCGTAGAACGTGGCTGTTGCCGCAGAAGCCTTAGAACGTGGCTGTTGCTGCAGAAACCTTAAAAAAGAATAAAAAACAGGTTCCGTTGGAACAAAATTCGGAAAAAGTTCGTATATTTGCAGTCCATTCATACGATTAATGCGTGAAAATTCAGGAACTGTTAAGTGCCCTTGAAGTATTTGCGCCCCTGCCCCTGCAGGAAAGTTGGGATAACGCTGGCTTGCAGGTTGGAGTGACAGAGGCGGAGGTTTCAGGGGCATTATTGTGTCTTGACGTGACCGAGTCTATCGTCGACGAAGCGCTGGCAAAGGGGTGCAACCTCATTGTCAGCCATCACCCTCTGCTGTTCCGCGGCTTGAAGACCATCAGCGACCTGACGGATGTGCAGCGCACGGTGCGTAAGGCCATCCAGCACGATGTCGCCGTCGTCTCGATGCATACCAATATGGACAATGCCGAAGGCGGGGTGAACTACAAGATGGCGGCGAAGCTTGGACTGCGCGATGTCCGTTTCCTCGCTCCGCGGACCGTTGGCGACGTCACTTGTGGCAGCGGTGTCGTGGGCGAGCTGGAGCATCCGTTGTCGGCACGCGACTTCATCGACCACGTCAAGCGTACCTTTGGCGTCGTCTGTGCCCAGACTAACGAGCTTCTGGAGCGTCCCGTCAGCCGTGTGGCCCTTTGTGGTGGTGCCGGCGACTTCCTGCTCGACGAGGCTGTCAATGCCGCTGCTGATGCGTTCATCACCGGCGAGATGCACTACCACCAGTACTTCGGCTACGAGCAGCGTGTGCAGATATGCGTCATCGGCCATTACCAGAGCGAGCAGTACACCACGGAGATCTTCCGTGACATCATCAACGACCGCTGCCCTGGCGTCCGCACGGAGATTGCCGAGACCGTCACGAATCCGATCCATTATTATTAATGAGGTCGTTATATCGACATAACGTTATAACGTAATAACGAAAATTGAGAAATAAATCGTAAATCGAAAATAGTTAAATTGTAAATTACCAAGATGGCAAAGAAAGATGTTACAGAAATGCCGGTAGAAGAGAGACTGAAGACTCTCTACCAGCTGCAGTCGACACTCTCGCAGATTGACGAGAAGCGCACGCTCCGTGGTGAGCTGCCTCAGGAGGTGAACGACCTCGAGGACGAGATTGAGGGTCTGAATACGCGCGTACAGCGCATTCAGGATGACGTCAACGAGTTCCAGCAGGCCGTTGTTCAGAAGAAGGGCGAGATAGCCAATGCTGAGGCCAGTGTGGCACGCTACAAGAGCCAGCTGGACGATGTGAAGAACAACCGCGAGTACGACACCCTGTCGAAGGAGATTGAGTTCCAGTCGCTGGAGATTGAGCTGTGCAACAAGAAAATCCGCGAGGCACAGGCACGCATCGCCGAGAAGAACGAGGAACTTGAGCGCAACAAGACCGTCATTGCCGAGCGCATGGGCGACCTCGAGATCAAGAAGGGCGAGCTCGACGAGATCATGGCCGAGACGCGTGCCGAGGAGGAGAAACTCAAGGAGAAGGCTCAGGAGCTCGAGGCGAAGATTGAGCCGCGTCTGCTTAACTCATTCAAGCGTATCCGCAAGAACGCCCGCAACGGTCTGGGCATCGTCTACGTCCAGCGTGACGCCTGCGGTGGCTGCTTCAACAAGATTCCGCCCCAGCGTCAGCTCGACATCAAGATGCACAAGAAGATCATCGTCTGCGAGTACTGCGGTCGTATCCTTATCGATCCCGAACTGGCAGGCGTCAAGATTGAGAAACCCGCCGAGGAGAAGAAGACCACCCGTAAGCGTGCCATCCGCAAGACCTCGACGGCTTCGTCGAAGAAGGCTGCCGATGCCAACGATATGGATTAATCACAACTCCCCGTACGCCGGGATATCCTTCAGAAACTCGTAGCTATTGCGCTCGTAGTCCATGCGGCAGCAGTAGTGCTCCAATCCGTTGGAGACCACGAGATAGTCCACTTTCAGCAGAAGATTGTAGGCCACCACCTGGTCGAACGTCTTCTGCTGAATTTTTATGTGTGGGGCTTTGTACTCGATGATCATCCGCGGCGCCATCTCCTTGCCGTAGAGCAGCGTGTCGCAGCGTAGGCTCTTGTCGCCCAGCCGCAGCTCCACCTCGTTGGCCAGGAGCGCCTGCGGGTAGCCCTTCACGTCCATGAGGAAGTGTACGAAGTGCTGGCGCACCCATTCCTCGGGTGTTAGCGCCACGTAGCGTCGGCGCAGGACGTCGAAAATGCGTCTGCGTCCGCCCTCGTCGCTCAGCCTGGCGTCGTACGTCGGCAGGTTCAGTATCTCTGCCATTCTTTTTCTGTTGCTGTTATTCGGCGGGGAAGGTGAAGTCCACCTTCTTCACGCCCGTACCGTAGATGGTCTTGAAGTCGTCCCTCATCGAGATGACGTGATAGTCCGCGTTGCGCCATTTCTCGGCCAGCGTCAGCGCCTTCTCGCGGTTCGCGTGGTCGCGCTGGTCGTCGTCGGCTACGAGCATGAAGGCTGCGCTGCGGTGCTTCTGGTTGCTCAGACAGAAGTTGTGCATGGCCTGGTCGCCGCTGCTGTTACCAAACGACAGCACGGGCGTCTTGCCAATCTCCTGGGTTATCTGCAGCACCTTGTTCGTCTTCAGGTTCTTGATGAGGAGGCTGTCCGTGCGCACCAGGTATTCGTCCTTTGTCATCGTGTGGTCCACGCCGGCCTCGTCGCCCTGACGACTCGACACCAGTTTCACGTCCATGCCGATGACACGGTTCGGGGCGATGCCGATGGACTCCACCAGCGCACGGCAGATGAAGCGGTCAGAACCCGAGACGACGTAATACGTAAAGCCGTTGTCCTTCAGGTAGTCGAACACCTCGAGCATCGGCCTGTAGAAGCTCTGGCCGTAGGTCATCCCCGAAAAACCGTTGGCAGGCTGTGTGGCGTAGCTCTTCACGTAGGTGTCAAACTCGGCGATAGTCATCCCTGCGTAGGCCTTTGCGGCAGCCCGTGCGTGGATCATGTCGAAATGGTCGGGTAGGGGTGTCCCCTGACGCACGAAGCTGCGGATGGCCTGTGCCGCCTGGCGCACGTCCTCAGGTGCCTTGTCGCGGTACTGGGCGTCGTCCAGCACGCGGTATTCCAGCAGGTTGTATTCAAAATAGGTGGGGTACAGCTCGCCGACGAACGTGCCGTCCATGTCGAACGTGGCGATGCGGTCCTCCTGGCTGATGAAGTTCGACGACTTGGGGTTCGTCACGTCCTCTACATACTGCTTCAGGGCCGTCAGCGCCTCACACTGGTTCCACGATGCGAAATACTCCTTCTTTGCCGGCGCCTCGGTCACCTGGTCGTCCTTGCTGCATGAGGTCAGCGTTGTCGTCGTGCCGCAGATGATGAGGATGGCGGCCAGCATCCATAGCTTCATGTGTTTCATTGTCTCCTGTGTTTATTTTGACGGGACACCAAGCACGGCATCCGTAACAGGCGACAAAGGTACAATTTTTTTTCCGATCCTCATGGTTATTCGTCGGAAAAATGCTAAATGCCACTCAATTTGCTCATTCTTCATATCTTTTGTCAGCTTTTAAGTAATAATGGTGCAAAGATAATGCAAACCGACCGGCTCGCCAAAAATATTCAGCGAACCGGTCGTTATCTTCAATGAAAACTGTTGCCGCTCTCAGTTACTTGAGTGGGCGTTTCTTACCAAAAATATTTTGCTATTTCACAAATAATGCCTACCTTTGCCGACAAAGTATAGAAAAAGCTATGAGATACCTGATGTCCATCCTCCTCTGCCTGGCGGCCCTCCTGCCGCTGAAGGCCCAGAACAACGCTCTGGCGACTCAGAACGCAGCCCAGACGGCACGTGCAGAAGTGCTCCTCGAGACCACCGAAGGCAACATCCGCATCGCCCTCTACAACGAGACGCCGCGCCACCGCGACAACTTCCTGAAACTCGTCGAGAGCCACTTCTACGACTCCCTGCTGTTCCACCGCGTCATACCCAGTTTCATGATCCAGACGGGCGACCCTGACAGCCGCCATGCTGAGCCGGGAACGCTGCTCGGCGAGGGCGACCTGCCCTACCAGCTCGAGCCCGAGATCGTGCCCGCCCTGCGCCATCGCTACGGCTCTGTGGCTGCTGCCCGTGAGGGCGACGACGTGAACCCCGGCCACCTCTCCAGCGCCTGCCAGTTCTACATCGTCACCCGCAAGAGCGGCACGCCCCATCTCGACGGCGCCTACACCGTCTTTGGCGAGGTCACCGAAGGTATGGACGTCGCCAACCGCATCCAGCGTCACATCCGCGACGACGACGACCGTCCCGTCCACGATGTACGCATCCTTCGCGCCACCGTGGTTCGTAAGTGATAAAAACTACTTCTTAATCAGCGAAGCAAGAACCGTCCCGTTTGTGTATTAACTGCAGCACTGCAGCAACTGCAACAAATGAATCGCTCAGAGGGATAGACCCCCTGAGCGATTTGCTTACGTGGTGTGGAACTTCCGTTTGTACTCCTCGGTCTTGCAGTAGCGGCCGCTGACGTCGTCGTAGAAGATATAGCCGCGGGCCTGCCAGGAGCGCAGGGTGTTGTCGCCGTCGCCACTCTTGCCCTGCTGTTGGCGCATCTGGCGGTACTGTGGCTTCGTAAATTCATCGGGCAGAAGCTCCAGTAAGTTCTGGGGCCCAGACTGACGCTGAATCTCCACCTCTTCGCGAAGTTCGCGCTCCAATTGTTGCCCAAAATATAACATTTTGCACCACAAATTATATTGCTGAGTCCACCTAACAAAATCGGTAATCTCCTTCGACCACTTGTAGCCGTGAGCCACATAGAGCACCATACCCTTCAGCCAGGCGATGACGTTGGCGCGGTAGGAGAAGACGCGGTAGGCCTCGCTCTCGTAGAGCCGGGCGGCGTCCTTGTTCTCCTGCTTCATCTCGAGGGCCAGCTTGCGCGACGGGTTGCACTCTATGAGCCCGCTGGCGGCCTCCAGGCGGTCGATGTAGGGCTTCAGCTCTGCGGCAAAGGTGTGGTCGTAGATACCCAGAATCGGCTCCGTATCATCGTCCTCATCAGTCCTGATAATAGTCGATATATCCAGTCGGCTTACTGTACCATCATTCACCATTCGCAAGAAAAATTTCTTTGCATTGGGAGGCGTCGTGCTGGCGTTAAAGTTCCACCTTAAGGGGGCAATACCCGATACGCTATCGGCACCTACGCGCTCCTGACCGGCATCACTGTTGTCGAACGCCTTACGAATCAGCAGACCAACTTCATCGACAGTACCCTTCGACGTCACCTTCTTCAAGCCCTCTATCTCGTCCACGATGGTGTAGATGAAACGCTGACCGTTATTGTTGGCATCTACGATACGCTGATTAAACACTGCATCCGTCAGATTATCAATCAACATCTGTATGCAGATATCAGTTGGTCGCGGGTCTTTCTTCTGCTTCGCGCCCGGGTTCTTCTGTTTCCAATCGGCCTCGCGCTGACGGTTAGGCTTGTCGCGCTGCTTGATGTCGTCCATGATGTACTCGATAGGTTTTTTGATGGTGCCCTTGCCGATGCTCTGACGGCCTATCAGGACATTCATAAAGGTGGCCTCATGCTCCACATTATCCCAATACCTGAACTTCACCCCGTGCAGGTGGACACCGAGGGCGGGGAAGACGGCGTTGGCCACGGCGGGCT
>JAEEGH010003156.1_pt1 | contig 43813 bp, 42 predicted proteins | sample 9134181 | NCBI WGS metagenome assembly JAEEGH01 (sample SAMN16246544, study PRJNA631951) | gut metagenome | biome: gut microbiome; feature: rumen; material: DP-attached | host: Bos | place: Iran: Karaj | collected 2018-10 | reverse complement strand
ACGGAACGATGCGCTCCGCGGATGAAGGGGATGGCGCAGTAAGAACAGCGCCGGTCGCATCCCTCCGAAATTTTCAGATAGGCATAGGCACGCCCGCCTGCATCGAAGCGCCTGACATTGCGGAGCTCGTGTCTGGGAACGGCCCCGAGGGCGCGCACCACGGGAGCAAGGTCGCGGGCGCCGAACCACTCATCCACCTCCGGAATCAACTCCGGCAGCTCAGATGCGTAACGCTGTGACAGACAGCCGAATACTATGATCTTCCCTATCTCTCCCCTCTTCTTCCGCTCCGCTTCTGCCAGGATGGCGTCTATGCTCTCCTGCTTGGCATCTCCTATAAAACCACAGGTATTCAGCAGCAGGTAATCCACGGGGCCACTGTAATCTTCTGGATAAATGGTATAAGCATCTGCAGGCAGCTGTGCCAGCAGATGCTCAGTGTCAACCGTGTTCTTGGAACAGCCGAGCGTTATTACTTTAAGACTCGGCATTTTCTTCGGCTTCTTCCTCTTCTACGAAATCGAGGGAAGCGTATTTCACCAGTTCGTTGTACCAGTCTAGAATCTTCTTCATGTGGGAGAAGTAGAAACGGTCGGGATCGTAGTTGGGAACGGCCTTGTCGAAAAGGGCCTTGATTTCGGCCTCGGAAGACTTGGAAGTAGGAGCATCCTTGCCGGCAAGAGCCTTGTTTATAGAAAGGAATACGTCCTTGAGCTTAAACTCGCCTTCGTCGGTGTAAATCGCTATGTCAGAGAGGGTTGTGATACGGCTGTGAGGGTCGAATACCGTACGGTGGCCGTCGCTCAGGGCCTCTGCGATAGCAGCGTTCGTCCTGGAAAGGGCCAGGAACTTGTAAAGACCATGCTTTCCGGAGACGGAAAGGATTTTGGTAAGATCTGTTTTCATATCGTTCAGTAATTTATCTACTTTATCATGCAGTTCCTCAAGCGAGGAATCGTTTTCTATCACGGCGTCGGCAAGCGCGGTGTCCACATCCTTCTGGGCCTGCAGGCGGCCGGATGCCTTCGGATTACGGGCCAGCCTGGCCTCAAGCGGAGCCTTCACCAGCCACACGGCATCCCACTGGCCATCGAACAGAGGCTTGTCCAGCGCCACCGCCGATTCGAAAAACGCCACCGTTCCCTTGCAGGCGGCCTTCCATGCCAGAAAATCTTTCAGCACTTCGGGATACACCACGGCTTCCATTTTCGCACGCTTCTCCGCGTCCGAGAATATCACCCCTATCTCTTTGAAAGGAGCGCCGATCGCCTCTTCCACCCTACCCTTCAGGCCTGGAACCGAATCATAAAGGGCCTTGGTGCGGGAATCGCTGTCATAGACCGCGAAACCCATTGACGCAAGATAACGGCAGACTTCCGACTTGCCGGAAGCAATCCCGCCTGTTACGAGTACGGTCTTCATATCTTCTCCACGCATTCTGCCACCTCAGGCTGGACGGAGCAGCTGATCACCCCGCCGGGGAGATTGTCGCAGTGGATTATGCAGCGTCCGGTAAGCGACCCCGCGAATTCCCTGTAATCCACATAGCATACGGCCATGGACGTAGGATCCGAAACGACCGGGAACACGCAGCGGAACACGACTTTCACCCTGTTGGGGTAAATGGAGAAGCCCGTGCCGGCCGGCACGTTGCGTGCTCCGACCTGCATTTCTTTCTCAAGCTCCACGTAACGGCTCACGTCCACCGACCACGACACGGCATCGTCCGAGACGCGCACCCCGTCCGGGGCCACAAGGGCGACTTCCCCGTGGAGGCTTCCCTTGATGTCGCTGCGCTCGATGGTACGGGTGCTGATGGAGTTGACGTTGGCAAGCAGGTCGGCGGGGCCGTACACCAGCACGGAATCGGGCTGGACGCTGATTTCGCCGTTCTGCATATACTGGGGGCGGAAATAGAGTGCACTCACCACGTTGACGGGCACCTTCTTGTTGAGTTCCCGGATGAAACGGAAACGCAGTTTCTCGAAAAGGAAGGATTCGACGCTGGAACCGGGGCCGAAGATATCGTTCACGTAACGGTACATCTGGGACGAGCTGATGCTAAACCAGTCCCCGTCTTCATGAACGAGGTCCTCGGGATCGAAACGGACCGTAATGGCATCGCTCTTGCGCCCAAGGTATATCAGGCGGAAGCCGGACGCCTTGCAGCGCGCTGTCATCGAGACCGCATCGCTGGAATGGGCAGCCCTTCCCGGGATGTTGCTCTCTGCGAGCACGGATACGGTTATCACATCCGTCTGCATGTGCGACAGATTGTGGATGAGCCATATACCGGCCGAGAGGGCCAGGCAGGCCAGGAAATACTGCCAGTTCTTCACTATTTCTGCTGGGCCTGGTCGTTGGCTGCCTGGGCGTCGGTGGAGTAGTCGCGGACGATGGAATTCTTGTCCACGCGAAGCTTCACCTCGCCGTCGACCTTAATGAGGACGGTACGGTCCTGAATCTCGGCCACGGTGCCGTAGATTCCGCCTGCGGTAACGACCTTGTCACCTTTCTTGAGTTCATTGCGGAACTTTTCGAGTTCTTTCTGCTGCTTGCGCTGAGGGCGGATCATAAAAAGCCACATGACACCGAAGAGCAGAAGGATCATAATCCAGAAACCTGCACCGCCACCTGCGGCAGGCTGGCCTGCGGCCTGAAGAATAACAGTCATCATAATACTTTATTTGTTTATCAGTTTGTCGAGTATACCGTTCACGAAAGCGCGGCTTTCCGGAGTGCTGTAATACTTGGAAATCTCCACGAATTCGTTGATAGTCACCTTGGGAGCGATTCCGGGGAACGCCACGGATTCCGCTATGCCGCACACGATAAGAGACAGGTCGGTCGAGCAGATACGGTTCAGGTCCCACTTCGGTGTCACCTCGTTGATCATCTCTATATATCTGTCGTATCCGCTGTATGCAGTACGGAGCAGCTTGGTAACGAACGCATTGTCGCTTTCCTTCGAATGCGTTTCGTCCATGTCGCTCATGAAAAGCGGCGGCAGGTTCCATGGCCTCCCCTTTCCAAGGGATTCCATAGCCTTGCAGCACCATGTAAGGGCGTATGCAAGGTCGTCGTTCCACCAGATGGAAAGGTCTTCCAGGATGCTTTCCAACTCTTCGCTGTCTACGAACTCCTCTTCAAAAATCTTTATCCAGAGGGCCGCGTCTTCCTTGGGCGTATTGGGGCCGGAAGCCAGGTAGTCCTTATAATAATCTTTCGAGCGGATGGAGTCGTACAGATGGCGTATGAGCACATCGTACTGGTCCCAGCCGAGTTTTTTCTTCTGAGTGATCTTCTGGAAATCCGGGTCTTCCTCCAACTTCGGTGCAATCAGGTTGTCTGCGAACTTGAAATTCGGATGGCGCTCCTCCTCGGTGGGATTGAACTTGTTCTGCGCCGCTTCGAGACGTGTCCGTGCCTCCCGGGTGAGAGGGCCTATGCTGCCTAGTAAAAAGAGATAGAGGTCCCTCGTGGATTCAAGGGAGCGGTCCAGCTGTGCCTCAAGGTCTTTGAGCGACACAGACCGATTTTCCGTGAAACTGTATATGGCCTTGAAGGCCTTTATACGAAGGATTCTGCGGTTAAGCATCTTTTTCAAACAAAAATAATATGCAAATATAGCATCTAATCCTCAAAAAATTCTAATTTTGCAGAAATAAAAAAACCAAATTCAATTACAGATTATGTACAGAGAGGACAGAGATCAGGTTAATTTCCAGGATCGCAATGCAGAAGATGTTTACTCAAAGCCTGTCAGAGCCGGTAAACGTACATACTTCTTCGATGTAAAGAGCACGAAGGGGCAGAATGACTTTTATCTGACTATCACCGAGAGCAAGAGGCGGAACAACCCCGACGGCACTTTCACCTACGACAAACACAAGATTTTCCTCTACAAGGAAGATTTCGACAAATTCAAGGAAGGTCTCGACGAGGTCATCAAGTACATCACCGACAATTGCTTCGGCGGTGAGATTCCCGTCAGGCCCGAAACCCAGCCCGAACAGGAAGGATACTTTTAATGGATTCCATCCTGCTGAAGAATATATGCATCGCCGATGAGAGCAAGGACGTTCTCATCGGCGGTAGCCATATATTGAAGATCAGCCCCGCCGGCTCATGCGTCGACTGGGACCTCGCTGGCGATATCGAAGTGATGGACTGCTCCGGGAAAGTCGCAATCCCCGGTTTCGTCAACATGCATACGCACGCCGGAATGGCCCTGATGAGGGGCATAGGCGAAGACATGGTTTTCCAGGACTGGTTAAAGAGAATCTGGGACATCGAGGCCGGATTCGACTACGACTATGTCTACTGGAGCGCCAAGGTGGCATGCATCGAGATGATACGTACCGGCACCACGACCTTCAACGACCAGTACTGGTTCTTCCAGGCATGCCAGAAGGCCGCTGCCGAGATGGGCATACGCCCTGCCGTAGGCTACGACATCATCGACCACGGAGACCCCGAGGAGGCCAAGCGCCAGATGGATCAGTGCGAGCGCAAGTACGAGGAGGTCAAGGACCAGTGGAACGACGAGGGCTCCATATACGAGCTCGCATTCCATGCAATATACTCGGTAAGCGAACCCATGATGGTCTGGGCTGCCGATTTTGCCCGGGGGCACGACATTCCCCTGCACATTCACCTCTGCGAGACGCTCAAGGAAGTGGAAGACTGCAAGGCGGCACACGGAGGCCTGACTCCCGTCGAATATCTCGACAGGATAGGTGTACTTGGTCCCAATCTCCTTGCAGCCCACTGCCTGTGGCTCTCGGAGCACGATATCGAGCTCCTGGCGAAACACGGCGTCCACTGCATCCACAACATCAATTCGAACACCAAGCTGTCTTCCGGCTACAAGTTCCTCTACAACGAGTTGCGCGATGCGGGCGTGAACGTCTGCATAGGCACGGACGGATGCGCATCCTCCAACAACCTCGACATCCTCGAGGCCATGAAGACTTCTGCCCTCTTCCAGAAAGCCTGGAGGAACGATCCCAAGGCACTCCCCCTGCCCGAGCTTCTGGACATGGCGACCATCAACGGAGCCAGGGCCCTCCGCCTGAACAGCGGACGCCTCGAGGAAGGAGCTCTCGCCGACATCTCGATAGTCGAGACCGACAGCAGTTACTTCCTCTCACCCGGCCCGTTCCTGGCGAATCTCGTGTATTCGGCACATTCCGACTGCATAGATTCGGTTATTGCCGGAGGCCGTTTCGTCATGCGCAACCGGGAGATTCCGGGAGAAAAAGAGATACTCCATGAAGCCAGGCAGGCCCTGTCTAAAATCAAATAACACTATGGACGAAAGAATCAACATGATCAACACCGCGGCGGAGTTTATCGAGTCCAGGCTCGAAGGACGCAAGCCCCTTGCCGCCATCATCCTCGGCAGCGGCCTCGGCCAGCTCGCCGAAATAATCGAAGACCGCATCACCATCCCCTATACGGAGATTCCCTGCTTTCCGGTTTCAACAGTAATCGGCCATAAAGGCAATTTCATCTGCGGATACCTCGGAGGCAAGTGCGTGCTCGCGATGCAGGGCCGTTTCCATTACTACGAAGGATACGACATGGCCACGCTTACTCGCCCCGTTCGCGTCATGAGCAAGCTCGGAGTGAAGTTCCTGCTGGTTTCCAACGCAGCCGGCGCACTGAATCCGGATTACAAGGTGGGTGACACCATCATCATCAAGGACCACATCAATTTCATGCCCAACCCGCTCATCGGGCCCAACATGGAAGAATTCGGCACCCGCTTCCCGGACATGACCTGCCCCTATGACCTCGAGCTCCAGAAGAAGGTGCTCGAGATTGCCGCAGGAATGGGATTCAAACTCCATCAGGGCATTTATTTCGGCGGCACGGGCCCATCTTACGAGACTCCCGCCGAGGTACGTTTCTTCCGTTCATCCGGCGCAGACCTGGTCGGCATGTCGACCGTTCCGGAAGTGATAGTCGCACGCCACTGCGGCATGCGCGTTTTCGGCATGTCCGTGGTCACCAACGTTTGCAACACCCAGAACGTAGAACGCAATTTCAACGACGGTGAAGATGTCGTAATGCAGGCGAACGCCGCCACCAAACGAATGATTCCGCTGTTCACCGAACTTGTTGCATCTCTCTGATGGATAAAAGGATGTCAGTCATCGAGGAAGCCGCTGCGTTCCTCTCTTCCTGGCTTGACGGACGCAAGCCCATCGCCGGAATCATACTCGGCAGCGGCCTCGGCCAGCTTGCGGAAGAGATAGAAGATCCCATTGTGGTCCCCTATGTGCGCGTACCCGGTTTTCCGGCAGCGACGGCCGTAGGCCACAAGGGCAATTTCATCTGCGGATATCTTGGCGGGAAGTGCATCCTGGCCATGCAGGGACGCTATCATTATTATGAGGGCTATCCCATGGATACCGTGGTGCTGCCCATACGGGTAATGATACGCCTGGGCATCAAGTACCTGCTTGTCTCCAATGCCACCGGAGCCATGAACAAGTCTTTCAGCATCGGAGACCTGATGCTGATAACGGACCATATCAACCTCCTGCCCAATCCCCTGATCGGTGCGAACCTCGATGAATTCGGTCCCCGTTTCCCGGACATGACCTGCCCGTACGACCTGAAACTTCAGGACAAGATGCTGGAGATTGCCGCATCACAGGGCGTGGAACTCAAGCGCGGCATCTATGTTTCCTGCTCCGGCCCCACCTATGAAACCCCGGCCGAATATGCCTACTATGCCTCTATGGGAGCGGACAACGTGGGCATGAGCGTGACGCCCGAGGTGATCGTGGCCCGCCATGCCGGCATCCGCGTCCTAGGCATGTCAGTAATTACCGACATTGCTCATGAGGCTGAAGATGACTACGTTACGGACGAAAACGAGATCGTCCGTCAGGCCGACCTCGCTTCCCGTAAGATGACAGGGCTCTTCCGTGCCCTGATATCGTCACTTTAGGAATTCCAGGAAACCCGGAATCGAAAGATCGTAGCCCCGCGGGCCTGCGAGTATGTTTCCGTTTGCATCGAGGATGATGTAGTTCGGCTGTGCATTAACGCCGAAGCGCGTGCGGGCTATGTAGCTGTTAACGCGGCCCACATCTTTCAGCACCTTCCCTTCCGGAGTCGTAATCCACTTGCTTTCAGGCAGTTTCAGTTTATCGTCGGTATAGAGCGCCACTATCTCGAAATCCTCGCTCAGCTTCTGCAGCACCTGCGGATCGCTCCACACGCGAGCTTCCATCTCGCGGCAGTTCACGCATCCGTGACCGGTAATGTCCACGAACACCCGCTTCCCGCTCCCCTTCGCCGCCTGCATTCCTGCTTCTATACTGTCGTAGCCTACAAGGCCATGGGGCATACTGATAACCGAATTCTCGCTTGTATCATTACGATAATTGCCTATCACGAAATCCTGAGTTTCAAGGGGCGGCAGATATCCGGAAAGGGCCTTCAGGGGCGCACCGAACATGCCGGGAATCATGTATACCACGAACGAGAACACCGTGATGGCAAGAGCCAGGCGCGTAATGCCTATATGCTTCACCTCATCATCGTACTTGAAGCGCAGCTTGCCCAGAAGATAGAATCCGAGCATCGTGAAGCAGACGATCCAGATAGCCAGATAGACCTCGCGGTCCAGGATGCCCCAGTGATAGGTCTGGTCCGCCACGCTCAGGAACTTGAATCCCAGTGCAACCTCGATGAAACCGAGCACCACCTTCACGCTGTTCAGCCATCCGCCGCTCTTCGGCAGACTCTTCAGAAGTGAAGGGAACAATGCCAGAAGAGTAAACGGAAGGGCAAAAGCGATGCTGAACGCCAGCATCGTGACCATCGGCGTCCAGAACTCACCGGACGTGGATTTTATCAAAACCGTTCCGACTATTGGACCGGTGCAAGAGAATGAAACCAGCACCAGCGTGAGTGCCATGAAGAACACTCCCGCCAGGCCTGCCTTGTCCGATTTCTTATCCGACGAATTCACCAGCTTCGACGGCAGCGTTATCTCGAATGCACCGAAGAAGGATGCCGCGAAGAGCATGAAAACTACGAAGAAGATGATGTTTGGCAGCCAGTGGGTTGCCAGCCAGTTGAATATATCCGCCGTAACCGTAGATCCGCCGAAAATCCATGTCAATCCTATTATTATAGATATCGGCACGGTATACAGCAGAACGATGAACAGACCATACATCAGGGCCCTGAACTTCCCTGCAGCGGCATTTTCGCTGCCCTTTACGAAGAACGATACGGTCATGGGGACCATCGGGAAGACGCAGGGTGTCAGCAGCATTGCCAGGCCCCACAGTATCGCTTCCAGAATCAGGCCCCAAATTGATTTCCCCCTGGATTGAAGAGGTGCTGTGCTGTTGTAGGCGGAGGATATGTCCGATCCGGACGCCATATCCGCCCTCGGATGTAGAGGGATGGGCCCAGCATTGCTGGGAGGGGCCGTCAGGCCGGCTTGAGGATCGGAGCTATCCTCCGCTGATGCGGTAGGATGCAGATCGTATTCCAGTTCCTCCGGGCTATGGCAGTTTTCGCCTACGCAGGAGATCCACTGCAGGGTGCCGTGGATTTCGTCAAGGGGAACTACGGGTGTGCCGGTGAAGACTATGCGGGAAGTTCCGTCAGCAGCTGTAACCACTTCGGTCTCCCAGTTGACCGTGGTGTCCGGAAGCCTCTGACCAAATGCGGACAATCCTGAAAGGAGGGCTGCCGCAAGCAGCGCTATTTGGCGTAACTTGTTCATCTGCAATTATTTTGCGTATGCGACCGAACGTGTCTCGCGGATGACAGTAATCTTCACCTGTCCGGGATAAGTCATCTCGTCCTGGATGCGTTGTGCGATGTCGGAAGAGAGGCGTGCGGCATCATCATCGCTGACCTGTTCGGCCCCCACGATGACGCGGAGTTCACGGCCTGCCTGGATGGCGTAGGACTTGGTAACGCCAGGATAGGATGCAGCAAGGTCTTCCATGCCCTTGAGGCGCTTGATGTAGGATTCGATAACCTCTCGGCGTGCACCGGGACGGGCTCCGGAGATGGCGTCTGCGACGAGCACGATGGGCGCAATGGTCGAAGTCATCTCCATCTCTTCGTGGTGGGCACCGATGGCGTTCACGATCTCGGGACGCTCCTTGTACTGCTCAGCGAGCTTGGCTCCGAGGAGTGCGTGCGGCAGGTCGGGATCCTCGTCGGACACCTTGCCTATATCGTGCAACAGGCCCGCGCGCTTGGCAATCTTCGGGTTAAGACCGAGTTCGGATGCCATGACGGCGGCGATATTGGCGACCTCGCGGGAGTGCTGCAGAAGGTTCTGGCCATAGGAAGAACGGTATTTCATGCGGCCGATCAGCTTCACGAGCTCGATGTTAAGGCCGTGTACGCCCATGTCTATGCAGGTGCGCTTACCGGTCTCCAGAATTTCATCTTCCAACTGCTTGCTTACCTTGGCCACGACCTCTTCGATACGGGCGGGATGGATGCGGCCGTCGATCACGAGCTGATGGAGTGCCAGGCGGGCCACTTCGCGGCGGACGGGATCGAATGCGGAAAGCATGATCGCATCGGGAGTATCGTCAACCACGATTTCAACGCCGGTAGCTGCCTCAAGGGCGCGGATGTTGCGGCCTTCACGGCCGATGATACGGCCCTTGACCTCATCGTTGTCGATGGGGAAAGTGGTTACGGCATTCTCGATGGCTGTTTCGGTTGCAGTGCGCTGTATTGTGTTGATTACTATGCGCTTGGCTTCCTTTGCCGCATTCAGGCGGGCGTCGTCCATCGTGTCGTTGATGTAGGCCTGCGCCTCCGTACGCGCTTCAGCCTTCATGTTCTCGACCAGCATGTTCTTGGCTTCCACCGCCGTCATGCCGGCTACGGTTTCGAGCTGCTTGTTGGCCTGGGCGACAAGACGGTCGCATTCTTCCTGCTTGCGCTCGAGATTCTCCATCTGTGCACGCAGTTGGCCCTTTGCGCTGTCGAGTTCATGCTGCTTGCGCCCGAGTTCGCTCGCCTGCTGGCCAAGCTGGGATTCTTTCTGATGGATGGCGTTTTCACGCTCCTGGAGCTGCTTGTTCTTGTTGCTTATGTAGTCTTCGTGTTCGCTCTTGAGCTGCACGAATTTCTCTTTAGCCTGTAGGATCTTCTGCTGCTTTATGCTTTCAGCTTCGATTTCAGCCTTCTGTATGATGGCTTCGCCGCGGCCTTTCACGGAGGCCTTGTGGGCAAGTATGTATATGGCCAGTGCCACTATGGCACCTGCAATGGCCGACAATAAATAGAACAACATAATATATAGTGTTTTAAGTATGTCAAACAAAAACGGCATCCGCACTTTCATGCAGATGCCGTTAGAAAGCCGTTAGTCCTTAGCAGAAAATGATTTCTGTATGATTTGGGCTCCGCCCTGTATCAAGCTTCCTGCAGCTGCAGGCGTGCCATCCTCAGCACGAGTACACCCGGTTCCGTGGAACTTGTTTTGTTTCAGCAAGGACGGACTAACGGTTACCTTCTATTTTGCTCAGATAGCCGGAGAGTTCGTTGGCGAGCTTTTCGTGCTCCGCGGAAAGGGCGTTCAACTTGTTCTGGGCGTTGAACTTGTATACCGTTTCCGTCAAAGTGACGAAAAGGAGCATTTCAAGATAGTCCTTTTCGGGATATTTCTCGGTATAGCGGTCCAGCATCCGGTTGATGTCTTCGGCTGCGAGCCTCATGGACTGCTCCATCTCAGGAGACGAAGCCTTGAGGCTAAACTGTTTTCCCGCTATGACGAGTGTAATATTCTGATCCATGACTAACTATCCAACAACGAAATGCACTTGTCAATCTCCGCAATCAGCTTGGTCAGGCGCTGTTTGGCTTCGGCATTGCCGCCTTCGGCCGCAAAGGCGCTTGTAAGCCTCTGATTGTCTATCTGTCTGTTCAATTCAGCAATCTGCTTCTTGCAGGCTTCCACCTCGCCTTTGCTTTCTGCCAGGAGTGTCAGGGCATCGTCGGCACGCTTCTTTTCGCCTTCGTAAAGGGCGATGAGACGCGTAATATTTGATCTTACATCTTCCAGCATGGCATTGGCGCTTTAGCCTACAACATACAAAAATAATAAAAAAAGCCGAAAATCATCAAGATTTCGGCTCATTATTCTCTGTCGGCTGCAAATTAACCTTGCGATAGCGTTTCTGGCGCTTTTTCCAGCGTTCCTTCGCATACTCCTGCATATCGCTCACCTCATCCATCTCGTCCATGATTTCCAGGCCGAAGATAGTTTCGATTATGTCCTCCAGGGTAAGTATGCCTTCGAAACAGCCGTAGTCATCTATGATGAGCGCCATCTGCTCACGGCTCTTGAGGAGTTTCTCCCAGATATCCGCGAGGGAACTCTCCTCATGGAAGAAGGAGATGTCGCGCCTGAGTTCCTTGAGCGTCTTTCCGAACTTGTCTTCAGCGAGGTCCTCGAGGGCATCGTCGCGAAGGATGTATCCTGTGATGTACTCGGGAGACTCGGCATAAACCGGTATGCGGGAATGGTGCTCGAACTCATCCGCCTCGAAGTACTCTTTCAGCGTCATGGACTCGGGTGCGACCGAGCAGACCACGCGCGGAGTCATGGCTTCGTAGGCCTTGACGTTGTCCAGCTTGATTATATTCTGGATGACCTTGTTCTCGCTGCGGTCAATCACACCTTCTTCCTCTCCCACGTTGGCCATGGCGGATACTTCCTCGCGGCTGATGGCGGCCTCGTCTTCATCTGAAGAGAAGCGACTGCTGACGTAACGGATCAGGATGACCAGCGGGTACATTACCACCAGCAGGAAGGAAATTCCCCTGGTCGTAAATCCCATCAGGCTGCGATACTTGGTAGTGCCGATAGTCTTGGGGATGATTTCCGAGCAGACAAGGATGAGCAGCGTGGTGAGGGCGGACATCCATCCTACCCAGACGCTGCCGAATGCCTTGGCGGTCAGTACGCCGACCAGCGATGCACCGAAGGTATTGGCGATGGTGTTCATCGCAAGGATGGCCGCGATGGGGCGGTCAATATCCGTCTTGTACTTCTTGAAAAGGGTGGCAGGCTTGTATCCTTCTTCTTCCCTCATGATGATGAAAGAAAGCGGAGTAGACATCAGGACGGACTCGAGAATCGAGCAAAGGAAAGAGATACCCACGGTCAGTGCCAGGTCCAGCAGAAGAAGGAAAATATAGTTCGCCTGAGTCATATATCGATTTAACTTTCAAAGATAGCAATTTATTTTCATTTGAGAGCACACTCCCCCTCATCCGGACTTTCACCCGGATGGAACGAGTGAAGGACCGTGCTGACAAACGGTATCTTACCTGTTCTTCTTCATTTCAGCGCATTGTCTCTGCCACTCGCTGGGCGGGAATCCATAAACGGAATAGAACTGTTTCCGGAAATTGCATTTGTCGGGGATTCCAACCCTGCCGGCGATTTGGCTGAGCTTGCAGTCAGGATTCTCGCAGATCAGCCTCCGAGCCTCCTCAAGGCGAAGTTTCTTCCGAAAGGAGCTGAAGCGTTCCCCAACCACGTTGGAGAAATAGAAAGACAATGCTTCTTCCGATACGCCGAATTCTTCCGCCACGTCTGCCATGCTCGTATCGTGACGGCAGTATTTCTTTTCGGCAATCCAGAGATGAAACTGCCGCGCAATCCTTTCGTTGACCGAACGCTGCGTCGGCTCGGCGATCGTCGAATAGCATCGCATCAGCAATTTGACCATAATAGAAAATACCTTGTTCATAAGAAAGGTGTTAAGTTAAACGATGGCGAAAGATTCACTTTTTTTCAGTATTTTTGCACCGCTATGTTTGAAAATCTATCCGAAAGGCTCGAAAAATCCTTCAAGATCCTCAAAGGAGAAGGCAAGATAACCGAAGTCAATGTCGCCGAGACGCTTAAGGACGTACGCCGTGCGCTGCTCGACGCGGATGTCAGCTATAAGGTCGCTAAAGAATTCTGCGATACCGTAAAGGCCAAGGCCATAGGCACGGGAGTGCTCACCGCTGTAAAGCCACAGCAGATGATGGTCAAGATCGTCCACGACGAGATGGCCGCCTTCATGGGCAGCGACGCCTCCGACATCAACGTAAAGGGTAATCCCGCAGTGGTCCTGGTGGCCGGTCTGAACGGTTCCGGTAAGACCACCTTCAGCGGCAAGCTGGCGCTGTATCTCAAGCGCAAGGGCATCAAGGTCATGCTCGCAGCCTGCGACACCTTCCGCCCGGCCGCAATAGAGCAGCTGCGCACCCTTTCGGAACAGATCCAAGTCCCCATGTTCACCATCGACGGGGAGAAAGACCCCATCAAGGTCGCAAAGGCCGCCATTTCGCAGGGTGGCCAGCAGGGCTACAGCGTCATCATAATCGATACCGCAGGACGCCTCAGCGTCGATCAGGAGCTCATGGACGAGATCCGCGCCATGAACGAGGCGGTGAAGCCCACCGAAAGCCTGTTCGTGGTGGATGCCATGACAGGTCAGGATGCAGTCGCATCCGCCCTTGCATTCAACCAGGCGATAGATTACAACGGCGTAGTGCTCACCAAACTCGACGGCGACACTCGCGGCGGTGCGGCACTTTCCATCAAGGCAGTCACCGGCAAGCCTATAAAATTCATCTCCACCGGAGAGAAGATGGAAGCGCTGGACGTATTCCACCCATCGCGTATGGCAGACCGTATCCTTGGCATGGGAGATGTCGTTTCCCTCGTGGAGAAGGCCCAGCAGGCGGTAGATGAGAAGGAGATGCGCGAAACTCGAAAGAAACTCGCGAAGAACCAGTTCAACCTGAACGACTTCTACAACCAGATACAGCAGGTACGCAAGATGGGTGATATCAAGGACCTCGCTTCAATGATTCCCGGCATGGGAAAGGCTATGAAGGACGTCGACATCGACAACGACAAGGCCTTTAAGAGCACCGAGGCCATCTACCATTCCATGACCCCCTATGAGCGTGAGCACCCGGAAGCCATAAACGGAAGCCGCCGCCGCAGGATAGCTGCAGGCAGCGGAACTTCCATGGAAGAGGTGAACAAACTGCTCAAGCAGTTCGAAGGCTCCCGCAAGATGATGAAGATGGCCGTGGACGGATCTCTCGCCCAGAGGCTCAAGAATTTCAGGGGTTAAAAATCAAATCGAGATCTGCCTTTATCCGCCTGGATGCTTCATCCTCGGGGATGAATTTCCATGCCCCGTTCCGCTTCGCGTTGTAAACGGCCGTGTTGTCTATCAGGCCGTACTCCTCTATGAACTCGTAGAGCAATTCCCGGATCTCGGGATAGCGGTGCAGGATCCGCTTTTCGAGTTCCTCTTCAGGAATACCGGCTCCCTTGGTAAGCATCCCCCCTGCTCCGCTTGCGCGGTAGGAAGTCATCGCTACCGTGTAATCCGCATCGGGATTGAATGCGCCTCCGTCCGCCATGCTTTCGATAGTTATCCTCTTTCCGAAAGGCTGAGTGATATCCACCGTATAGTTGATGCCTGCAGCAGAGTCGAAATTGTATGTACGGTTGACGAAAGACCATCCGGTCTGGTTGTTGCGGGGATCGTCCTGGCGAGAGATGTTTAGCACATGGTCCTTCCCCAAAGGCGCCAGCCATCCACGGTAGGAGTATTCAAGGTAATTCTTGATCTCCGAACCCTTCATCCTCATTGTATATAATTGATTCTCGAAAGGATAGATGGTAAACAGGTCGTTATAGACGAGCACGCCGGCCTTGATCGTACCGTTGTAGGTAAGAGGCGCGGCAAAGGAGACCTTGGCATCGGAACTCTTGAGGCTTACAGTGTGGATTAGATTGACGTAATCGCACATCCCGCTGTACGCATCCTTTGTGCGCAGGTCCATCGCAAGTGCGCCGATTTCTTTGTTGGAGAAAGCCTTGACCGCTTCGTAATCCTGTTGGAAGGCCTTTTTCATCACGGGGTCGGTCCTGCTCTTGTCGACCTTTATAAGTCCGGCGGATATCTTTTTATCGGCAACCTTTCCTTTCTTGAGGGTGACGGTCAGTTCGCCATGCCCCAGGAACTTGGCTCTGTTGCCCGTATTGATGAGGGCCGTCTTTCCGTTGCACATGGTCACCTGACGGTGATCGTGGGAGCAGACCACGAAATCAACGCCTTTCAGCGAGTCATACAGGTCCTTACCCTGTGCTTCGAGAGACTTGCCATTGCCTTTTCCCGTGGCCGAGTGAACCGATACTATCACGACGTCCGGCTTTTCTTTCGCCGCCAGCCTGTCTACGTCCTCCTGCACCTTGGGAATCAGGCTTTCGAAGTGCATGCCGCTCCACAGGCTCTCATCCATCCACGCAGGGTTGTTTGCATTAGTGTATCCCAGCACCAGCACCTTCAGCCCGGCGCGCCTGAACACCTTGTATGGCTCGAAATATGGCTTTCCGTTATCGTTGCGGATGGCATTTCCGGCGAGGAAAGGGATTCCATGACGCTTAAGGTCCTTTCTGACCCTGTCATAGACCGCATGGCCCGTCTCCACGTCGTGGTTGCCAACCGTAACGGCGTCATACTTCATGTAAGAGACCAGGCGGCTGAAAAGATGCTCGGACTTTGTGTCCACGAAATTATAATAGTAGCTCGCATTGTCTCCCTGGAGGCAGTCGCCGGCATCTATCAAAAGGACGTTCTCCTCTCCTACGGCATTCCGCACGCTGTCCACGTACCAGTTCACCGCAAGAAGGCTTTCCCGTGTGGATTTTCCCACGTAATCGGAAGAAAACCAGCGTCCGTGAACATCGTTGGTAGTAAGCAGATGAAGGGTATGCTCCTCATTTGCCGGGGTTCCGCACGCTGCAAGAAGCAGCAGGGCGGCCAAGTATATCAGTCTTTTCATATCTTATCGATGATCATCACGAATCCTCCTCCGGGAGCAAGATGTACCGTCTCCTTCTGGCCGGACTTGATTCCATATTCGCATACGGCATAATCCTCACCGACCGTATCCGCATTCACGCCGTCACGGAACATGCGGCAGCGCCACTCCCCTTCCGGCAGGAAGCCGAAGTCGAGTTCGATGTCCCTGGCATCCCAGTTGGTCATGCCGCCTACATAGTATCTGCCATCCTTCTCGCGCAAAGTGACGACATACTCCCCGATACGGCCGTCAAGGATCCTGGTGCGGTCGAATACAGTGGGGATGGATGCTATCCACCGGGTGGTCTCCTCCTCCTTCATGTAATCTGAAGGGGAATCACAAAGCATCTGGAGAGGTGCGTCGAATACCACGTAACATGCCAACTGGTGAGCGCGTGTTCCCATACTCATGGGTTTTTCGGACACCGAACGGAAGTCCCGACGGGTGGCATTTCTCAGCGCCCCCGGCGTATAATCCATCTGTCCTGCAGCCATTCGTATGAAAGGGATGATGACATCGTTTCGTGGCATGTCACAACGCTGCGGATTACACCATTTCAGATTTTCCAGACCAAAAACGCCTTCGTAGTTTATGACGTTAGGATATGTCCTGCTAAGGCCAACAGGTTTGAAAATGCCATGGAAATCCAGCAGAAGATGGTACTTTGCCGCCACTTCCGCATACATGTCGATGCGGTTCACCATGGCAGCCTCCTGCGAGTCGAAGAAATCTACCTTAAACCCGGCCACGCCGATTTTCGAGTAATGCTCGAAGGCTTTTTCCGGTTTGAGGCCAAGAGATCCTTTTGATACCCATAGCAGTACTTTTACACCCTTTTCCGCCGCGTATGAGCAAATGCGGGGGATGTCCAGGTCGTCTTTAGGCGTGAAGATATTCCTGTTCTTGTACCATCCATCATCAATGAGGATATACGACAGGCCGTACTTTGCAGCAAAATCAATATCATAGAGATATGTTTCCGTATTGATCCCGGCCTTGAAATCCACTCCGTGCCGGCGGAACCCGTTCCACCAGTCCCATGTTGAGAGTCCGGGCCTGATCCAGGAGATGTCGTCGAGTCTGCATGGCTGAGCGAGCTGATAGACCATATTGTTGACCGGAAGTGCCGTTTCGTCCTTGCCGTATGCGATTATCCTCCATGGGAATGTCCTTGTGCCTGCTGTCACGGTCATATAATCGAGGTATTTCGCATCCTGCTCGTTCACATTGTTCGGATACGGAGGGAACTCCGCTTCGAATCCCGATTCCGTGGTTTTCAAGAACATTCCAGGGTAATCCCAGAGATCGGATTCCATTAGCAACAGGCGTCCCTTCTCACCGATATCCACATAGACTGGCATGAATGCAAGGTTACCGTCCGCCTTGGAAAGGTCTCCGGCCTTTACGGCCGCATACAGATTCTCGAAAGAAGACCTGTAGCGGTCACCGTCCTTCCGTTTGAGAACATAAGGGACGAGCATGTCGTAAGGGTTGGCAAAACTGAATTCGGCGGTTTCGGAATATACTTTCCGTATATCGGGTCGGTTGGTGACGAAACGGTATGCCACGCCTTCGTCGTAGGCGCGCAGTTCGAGGGACCAGTCCCCCTTCATCTTGAGAGTCAGCCAATTATATGTGGCATCGAATCCGGACTGACGGTAGAAGGGCGCGGCGACATGTTCGGAAACCGTCCCCTTACGAACCTTTAAAACCTTGGGATTCAGGCCAATGGTCCTCTCGTCGATGACCATTGATATCCGGTTGTCTTTCAGGACGGTCTCACCTTCGACCGAAAGCGACCATGACGTCTTGTCAGTCAAGGATACGGTCAACTGCAATTTGCCCGAGGGGCTTCCCAGTTTATAATCCTTGGCCGAGAGAGACGGCATGGCGATCGATGCTGCAATCAGCAAAAAAAGAATCTTTTTCATATTAGCATTAGCATGTCACAAAAATAAAAAAAGAGTGTTACTTTTGCAATATGACCAAAGGAGATAAAGTATGCATTCTCGGCAGTTGTTTTGCAAAAAGCATCGGCGAGAGAATGATTTCAGAAGGATATGACGTGTGCCACAATCCGTTCGGGACTCTTTACAACCCCGTATCGATAGCCAATTCCATAGCCAGGCTCGACAGCGCCATCCCCTTCCGGCCGGAAGAATGCGTGGAGATGGGGGCGAACGCAGGCAAGATATGCTCCTGGTGGCATCACACGTCATTCGCCCGGGTCGATGCAAGGGACTTCCTCGACAATGCCAATGCCTCGCTCGCAAAGGCTTCCGAGGCCTGGAAAGAAAGCAACGTGGCCATTATCACGCTGGGTACGGCAAGGGTTTGGAAACTCGTCAGCAACGGAGAGGTGGTCTCCAATTGCCTCAAGCGCCCGTCCAGAGAGTTCTCGCATGAGATGCTTTCAGTCGGGCAGGTTTCCGCGATTCTGGGGAACATCGTGCAGAAGCATCCTGAAAAAGAATTCATATTCACCGTGAGCCCCATACGCCACATGGGAGAAGGCGCACACCTGAATACGCTCAGCAAGGCTACTCTCCATCTGGGCCTGGAACCAGTCCTGGGAGGGAGGGTCAGTTATTTTCCTGCTTACGAAATTCTCATAGATGAACTCAGGGACTACCGCTACTTCGCAGAGGACGGCTCGCATCCCACTAAAGAAGCGGCGGACATCATCTGCGGGCGTTTCCTGAAACGATAAAACCCCGCCTCACGGCAGGGTTTTCATCGAGTATAGTTTAGTTCGTGAATAGTTTTGTTAACTGTTTATGGCTTGTTAGAATAACACCTTAATTATTTCTTCTTTGCTTATATCCAAAAGCCGTGCCTTTTCTGCAAATTGAGGTAAATCTTCTTTCAAAAATTTCTCTTTTGCCTCTTTGCGTATGTTCTGAGCGGCATTTTCAGTAACAAAAAAACCTATTCCACGCTTGTTGTAGATTACCCCCTGGTCGGTGAGTGTTTCGTAAGTGCGGGCTACGGTGTTGGGGTTCACCCCTATCTGGGCGCCGAACTCACGCACGGAAGGAATCCTGTCCTCCCCCTTCAACTCTCCCTGGAGTATGCGGTTGCAGATACTGTCCGCAATCTGAAGGTAAATGGGTTTGTTGCTGTCGAATTCCATGGCTTAATGCTTTAAGGTCTTAATTCTGAAATAGATTCCAAGATCCAGGAGAGCGAAGCTGACTATATAGAATAGGTACAAGCCCGTGTTGAAGAGTCTCATAAGCCTGTCCTCGCTGATGTCCTGAGGCTGGATCTCAATATTCCCGCCGAAGATGAGTCCCACTGCCAATACTGCCACCAGACTGATGGCGAAGATGGAAAGGAAGGTGTAGACAATCTTGTTCTTGCGGAAGAATATAGCACCCAAAGTGAAGAGGAGGATATTGCCACACCATTCGAGATACAGCATGTACGGGGCACTGAATGCCAGACCCAGGTTCTCCGAATGCACTTCATCCAAAGCAGTTTTCAAGCCGTCGATGATGGTTACCAGTCCCATTCCGGCGTAATTGGAGAACAGCAGGGTAAGTATGCCGTCGCAGGAAGCGATGACGCACAGCCATACCGCCGGCAGCACGACGCAGGTAACCAGAAGCATTGAGAAGAACTTCTCGAAACGGGATGCCGGAAGGAGAATCCAGTCAGAACCGGCTTTCTTTTCGGTGATACGTCCATATAGCTGCACGGGGAAGAACAGCAGGGCCAGGATGAAAGAAACCATATATGCCGACAGAATGCCCGCAGTATTGAGGTTTCCAAAGTGCCCGTTGAAGACGAGGGATACCAATTGTACAATCACGAAGAACCATACCGGCATGCCCGCAATGGTAAGGACACTGATTCCGGCATTCTGCCAGGCAGAAACCAGATCATAGCGGAAATACTTTCCGAAACGCTTGAGATCGAACGTATTATTCATGGCTGAAAATTCCTTTTACGAGTTCCTTATGTTTGTGTACGGTGTTGAAGAGGGCCTCCACGTTCAGTTTGCTCTCTTCGCCCGTGGCGTTGGGGTAAACCTGGATGAATCCGCCGGGAAGCTGCTCGGTGTAGAGGCTGTCGGGATTGAGCGTGGTGCCATAATCGAAGTACAGCTTGGAGGTTATTTCCTCCACAGTGGCATTCAGCAGCACGTCCCTCTTGTCGAGGATGATGATAGGATCGATGATGTTCTCCAAGTCCTTCACCTGATGGGTGGAAATCACGATGGTGGAATCCTCGCAGGTGTAGGTCATCAGGGCCTTGCGGAACTGTGCCTTGGAAGGGATGTCCAGGCCGTTGGTGGGCTCATCGAGGAAGAGATACTTCGTGGAGCATGCAAGAGCGAAGGAAATCCAGGTCTTCTTGAGCTGCCCGGCCGACATGGCGTTCATCTTCTGGTTGGGATCCATCTCGAAAACCTGCATTATCTCCATGAACTTGTCCTGCGAGAAGCAGGGCCAGAAGCGGCCTTTCTCCTTGGCAAAAGAAACGGCAGTAGAGTTCAGGGGTGTAACTTCGTCCGGGAGATAAAAGATGGATGACAGGAAATCGGGATCGCGCTTGTAGGGAGTGAAACCGTCCACGTCGATGTTTCCCGTCTGAACATTTTTAAGCCCGCTCAGAAGGGTCAGGAGCGTGGTTTTACCCACTCCGTTCTCTCCCAGCAGGCCATAGATCTTCCCCTCTTCGAGATTGAGGGAAATCTTTTCCAGACACGGTGTATTTCCGTAGCTGAATGATATTTTGTCTACCTTTAACATAGTGTATTAGTTTAATAGTACACTGCAAAGATAGACATATTTTTTATACTTGCAAATCTTTTTTGAAAATTTTTTGCACAATGAGCGCAATCGCACCGTCGCCGGTCACGTTGCAGGCGGTTCCAAAGCTGTCCATGGCGATATACAGCGCGATCATAAGCGCCTGCTGCTCAGGGTTGAAGCCCAGTATCGAGCTGAGCGGCGCGAGAGAAGCCATTATCGCTCCCCCGGGCACTCCGGGAGCTGCCACCATCATGATCCCGAGCATCAATATGAACTCCAGGAACATCCCGAATTCCACCGGCATGCCGGACATCAGGCATACGGCAATGGCGCAGCAGGTGATCTTCATGGCACTGCCCGGCATATGTATCGTGGCGCAGAGCGGCACGGTGAATCCTGCGACATCCTCCTTCACTCCGTTGGCTTCGCACTGCTTGAGAGTCACAGGAATGGTAGCTGCGGAGCTGGACGTGCCCAGTGCGGTAAAGTACGCCGGCAGCATGTTCCAAAGGAGCTTGAAAGGATCCCTCTTCGTGAACAGCCCTGCGACGACGAATTCATATATCAGCACGAGGATATGCAGCACGAAGATCACCACGATTATCATCGCGAAAACCTTGAGCACGCTGAACACCTTTCCGGTGGCGGTCATATCCAGGAATATGCCGAATATATATATAGGTAGAAGAGGGATGATAAGTTTCTCGATGACCCGTGCGACGAACGCCTTCAGTTCGGCGAAGAATCCCTTCATCACGGGCATGTCCGCATTGGCTATGCAAAGGCCCATGATGAACGAGAACACAAGGGCCGTCATCACATCGAACATGGCAGGGATGGAGATGGTAAAGTACGGAGCGAGGGATGCAGCCTCCGTCAGGTCCGCCGCCGTTCCCACCTTGGAAACGATAGAAGGGAACATTGCATTGCCTACGCCGAAACCTCCCAGGGCCACCAGGACAGTGTCGAGATAAGCTATCAGCACCGTCACCAGCAGCATCTTCCCCGCCCCATGGCCAAGATCTCCGATCGCCGCGGTCACGAGGCCCACGATAATCAGGGGAATCATGAATCCAAGCAGCTGGGAGAAGATGCCGTTGAATGTTAGGAAAATCCTTGTGAACCAGTCCGGAACGAAAAGCCCCAGCATTACGCCGAGGCAAATCGCAATCAGAACTTTGGGCAGAAGCCCGAGTTTTTTCAGTTTCATTCTTCCGAAGGTTTCATGGTGGTGTAGACGTTGGTCACGTCTTCATCGTCTTCCAGAAGGCCTATGAGCTTCTCGAGGGTGGAACGCTGCTCGGGAGTGACATCCTTGAGCTCCACGTTGGGAATCTGTTCGAATCCTCCGGAGATCAGTTCGTAGCCGTTCTCTTCGATGTATTTCTGGATGGTGCCGTATGAAGTGTAATCACCATAGATAACGACTTCCTTGCTTTCGTTGTCGTCCTTGTCCACCACTGTCTCGTCGAAGACCTCTTCAGCGCCGTAGTCGATAAGTTCAAGCTCAAGCTCGTCGAGGTCCATGCCTTCGGTCTCCTTGATGCGGAAGACGCACTTGTGGTCGAACATGAAGGCTACGCTGCCGCTGGTGCCGAGAGAGCCGCCGCACTTGTTGAAATAGCTGCGGACGTTCGCCACCGTGCGGGTGTTGTTGTCGGTCGCGGTTTCCACAAGATATGCGATGCCGAACGGGCCGTATCCTTCGTAGATTACCTCCTTGAAATCGCCCTGCTTGCTTTCGGTGGCCTTCTTGATGGCGCGCTCGATGTTCTCCTTGGGCATCTGCTCACTGCGGGCTTCTGCCATGAGGGCACGCAGGCGGGGGTTGCCGGTCACGTCCGGGCCGCCCTGCTTGACGGCGATCGTGATTTCCTTTCCGAGTTTGGTGAAGGTACGGGCCATGTGACCCCACCTCTTCATCTTGCGTTCCTTGCGGAATTCAAAGGCTCTTCCCATGACTTATTCCTCCACGGCTGCGATGTAACGGTCGATGTCGTACGCCTCGATGCTCTGGGGATACTTGTCCTTGATGATCTTGTAGCACTCAAGGGCGTCGGCCTTGTTGCCGAGCTGCTCGAGAGCAAGACCTTCCTTCAGCAGATATGCCGCAGCATAGACGTTGTCGGCCTTGGCGACTGCCTTCTTGTAGGCGGAAACTGCCTCTTTGTACTGCTCCAGGCCCACATAGGCGTCACCGATGCAGGAAAGGGCGCGGGCTGCCATGATGGGCTCCTTGCCGTTGTACTTCTTGAGATAGGAGATAGCGCTCTCGAAATCGCCGAGCTGGAGTTCGCAGATGCCGGCATAGAGATAGACGGCCTTACCGGCCTTGGTGCCGTAGCTGTCGATGATCTCGGTAAAGCCGAGCACGTTGCCGTCACCGTTGAGTGCGAGCTCATATTCTCCCTGCTGGAAGGATGCCTCGGCGGGGAAAGCCTGCTCCTGCGCTTCGGCGCACTTGGGCTGATAGATATACTTCTGATATCCGAGGATTGCGAGCCAGATCACGACGATTGCGCCCAGCACACCCCAAAGGATATTCTTGTACTTCTCGTAAAACTGTTCGAACTTGGAAACCTGGGTTTCGACCTGCTCCTGACGAACTTCTTCCTTGGTTTTGTTCTTGGTTGCCATATAACTTCTAATTTGATTTTCAATTAAGCCTGCAAAAATACAAAAATTGCCGGAGATTTACAATATCATTGATGAGCAGGCCTGAGAAGATCCAGGACGACCTTCACCGGATTGAAAGTCTCGAGCGGAACTTCTACGAAAAGGGTGTTCCAGCGGCTCATGGAGCCGTTCCAAAGTCCCGGCAGTTCGAGGGCGCGCAGTTCCCTTCCCTGGAAGCTCTTCGATGAGATGAACCCTGCATCGGGATCCACGTATTCCGGAAGATTGAATTTCTCTCCCTTGTAATTGCGCAGGCAGCATACCAGGTCCACGGGATTGAAGTGGGTCGCAGAATTGAGCGCAGCCATTGCGGAAGCATCGTTCTTGTTGATCTGCACGCTTTCCAGGATCTGAAGCGAGGTGCTTCCGTCCGCTTCGCGGATGACGAAGGGGCCGCCACCGGGTTCCCCCTGATTCTTGACCATTCCGCAGACACGCACGGGCCTGTCGAGTTTCGACCGCACGAATGCCACCAGTTCATCATCCGGCATTCCGGGTATCTCCACGCAGAGATCCTCTGCCAGGAAAGGAACGATCTCCCCCTTCACGAGAGCGAGTGCCTCTGCAGGAGATGCGTCATCCAGCCTGCGCAGATATCCGAATATGCGGTCACGCAGTTCCAGGGCCTTACCCATCAGCACCTTCTTGTAGCGGGCGGTAACGGGCAGATACTTCTCCACGGCAACGTTGTCTATGTTCTTGATGGATACAAGTTCCTCTTCCACCTCGTTCAGGTTGTAGATGAGGGCGCCATGGCCGGCGGGACGGCGGAGTACCGTGCCGTCATCGCAAAGGAAGGGCTCGTTGTCCGGAGTGACGGCGATCGTATCTGTCTCCTTGGACTGATACGTGAACTTGACATTGTATTTCACGCCGTACCTTTCCTCGTACTTCCCTTTCACTTCAGCCAGAGCGGTTTCGAACAGCCCGCGGTGCTCGGGAGAGATGGTAACGGTGAGATTCACGCTTCCATCGGCATTGCGCATATAATCCTGGCCTTCGACCAGATGCTCTGCAAGCGCCGTTCGTACCTCGGATGCATAACGGTGGAATTTGAGTACGCCTTTGGGCTTGCTTCCGTATCCGAGTCCGGGTTCTTTCAGCAGTTTTGCGGCCGTAGCGCAGCAATCGGCATCCGAATCGGCGGATGGTTTGCCGAACAGTCCTTCATCGTAGAAGGCGAAACTGCGGATGTTCGCCGTCAGCTTCCGGACGGCGTCGTTGGGCTGTTCAAGTCCTCCGAAAATATCCTTGAACATGCGGGAGGCCGCCCCCGAGGCAGGCACGAACTTGACCTTGCCCTTAACGGATGCCTTCTGAAGATAAGCGATGCACTCATCTTCCTCTGCAGAAGACATTACCGCAATGCCCCTTCCGGGAACTGCGGGAGCATCTATCTTCATCCAAGGGAATCCTTCCCGGAAATACTTCAATTGCTGTTCTGTGGTCATATCAGTGTTATTTGCGATTAATCTTTAAATGTAGAACTCGCGTCGGTAACGGTACTCCTGACGAATCTCGTCGAAGCGCTCCGGGTGTATCCGGAACATGAAATCGTCCGTAAAGACAGGGTAATTATACTGGAATACCGACGTGATCTGCCCCTGGGTAAGCCCCGTAAGGTCAAGCCTTACGGCCTCCAGTTCCTCCAGTTCCGTCGTCGGGAAGAACTCGAAGAGCGGTTCCAACCTGAAGAACCTGGCCACAGCACGGACCGCCGCGGCCGTCGCCCTCTGCTTGCCCTGATAGGAGTATCCGGCAATGTGCGGGGTGGCGATGGATGCCTTTGAAATCAGCTCTACATTAACGTTGGGCTCATTGTTCCAGGTATCGATAATTACGGGACCGAGTTTCGGGAATGCGGCAAGCAGGGCGTCGTCATCCACTATTTCCCCTCGGGCGGTATTGATAAAGAAGGCCCCGAACTTCATCTTGCCGAAGAAATCCGCATTTGCCATCTTCTGGGTACCGGGATTCAAAGGCACGCTCAGCGAAACTATGTCGGAATTCTCCAAAAGGTAATCCAGATCGACGAACTGGGCCGGGCCTTCGACTTCCGCACGCGGCGGATCGCAGAGCAGCACCTGCATGCAGAGGTGTCTCGCCATAGCTTCTATACGGGAACCCACATGACCTGCTCCGATGATGCCGAAAGTCGCCCCTGAAAGAGGAATTCGCTCACGGCTTGCAGCCCCGTAAAGGGCGGAGAAGACATAGTTCATGACCCCGCCGGAATTGCTGCCGGGAGCATTCTGGATGAAAATGCCGTTATCGTTGCAGAAAGGTATGTCGATATGGTCCAATCCAATGGCAGCCGTAGAAATGATCTTTACCGAAGTGCCGGCAAGAAGCTCCTCGTTGCAGCGTGTCCTTGTTCGTATAACAAGGGCGTCAGCATCCATCAGGTCTTCATGGCAGATTGCTCCACCGTCTTTGTAAACGGTCTCGGCATAAGGTTCGAACACGCCCTTGATAAAAGGTATGGCCTGGTCTATTACGAATTTCATTTCAGTATCAGTTGTTTTACCGGGCCGTCGACGGCCTGCCCAATATACAGTTCGTTACCAGCCAGGGAGGAATTGATCTTGGCGACCAGCACGTCCTTCTGCATGGCAAGCTGGCTGCATATGACTGAAGATGAGAGTGTTATATACAGCTTGCCGTCCCGAAAAAAACGCTTGATCGTATATTCTCCCGCACCCGAAACCGCATCCCATGCGGAGAAGATGAGATTTGTGTTGTGAGTGGCGGCAGCACCGCTCTCTGCAAGCATCTGTTTGAAAACTTCCACCAGCGGAAGAGCAGTCTTGCGTGCTATCCTGTTATTACTCATTGCGGGTGAAGACGCCTCCCTTCGCCTCATAGTATGTGCGTTCGGACGTGATGCCGTCCACGATGGAATTCAGGCGCACCTTGTTGCAGTCCGAAAGGAAAATCTGCCCGAAGTCGTTCCCCGCGACCATGGTGAGCAGGTTCTGCACGCGCCCCATGTCCAGCTTGTCGAAGAGGTCGTCCAGCAGGAGGATGGGCGGGAAGCCCCGACGCTCCTTCATCAGGCTGTACTGGGCGAACTTGAGAGCCACCAGGAAGGATTTCTGCTGCCCCTGGGATCCGCACCGGCGTATGGGCCGTCCGTCCATCTCGAAGACAAGATCGTCCCTCTGTATGCCTGCGGAGGTGAATTTCAGGATAGCATCCTTCTCCCTGCGGGAACGGAAGATGTCCGTGAGGGAGCCAGATTCAAGGTCCGAGCGGTAGCTGATGCCTACGCTCTCCTTCCCGCCGGAAATCTGCGCATAGAACTCCTGTATCCTCTTGGAAAGGTCGTCCGCAAGCGAAGCGCGCATCTGGTAAACCGGTGTGGCGAAGGCCTCCATCTGACTGTCGATTATGTCCATCAGGGCCCAGTCCGGCTGGCCGTTCTTGAGCATGGCGTTACGCTGCAGAAGCAGTCTGGAATAGTTCTGCACTGCATTCAGGTACTCTGCGCTCATCTGCGACAGCACAGCGTTGCAGAACTTGCGGCGCTCCTCTCCCGTTTCGCTCACCATGGCCACGTCGGTCGGTGAGACCATCACCACGGGCAGGAGCCCGATATGGTCGGCAAGGCGGGGATAGGGCTTGTCGTCCCTGCGCAATTTCTTGCCGCCGCCGTCCACCTGGATGCTGACGCGGGTATCGGGACCTGAAGGCATTCCATAGAGCCCCGAAAGCGCGAAGCCGCTGCATCCGAAGCGGAAATTGAAACGGTCGGAAGTGGAAAAGGCGCTTTTGGTCATGGAGAGATACCAGATGGCGTCCATGAGGTTCGTCTTACCTTCCCCATTGCCTCCGGAAATGCAGTTTATGTTGGGGCAGAACTCCAGTTCCTGCAACTCTATGTTGCGGAAATCCTGCACGACTATCTTCTTCAGATCCATACCACAAATATAAAATATAATGGCTATATTTGCAAGTTAAAACAGTGAACTATGAGTTTGCAGCAAGATAAAATCAAGGCTCTTGTCGAGCGCAGGGCGAACGCCCGTCTCGGCGGCGGCCAGAAGAGGATAGACGCCCAGCACGAAAAGGGCAAGCTTACCGCCCGCGAGCGTCTCTCCCTCCTGCTGGACGAAGGCAGTTTCGAGGAATTCGACATGTTCGTCCAGCACCACTGCACCAACTTCGGCATGGAGAAATCGCATCCCGACGGCGACGGAGTGGTAACCGGCCAGGGAACCATCGCAGGCCGCCAGGTATTCGTCTTCGCTCAGGACTTCACCGTCAGCGGCGGATCGCTCAGCAAGACAATGAGCGAGAAGATCTGCAAGGTGATGGACATGGCCATGCGCTGCGGAGCCCCCGTTATCGGTCTCAACGACTCCGGCGGCGCCCGCATCCAGGAAGGCATCGACGCCCTCGCAGGCTACGGCGACATCTTCGAACACAACATCCTCGCCAGCGGCGTAGTTCCCCAGATATCAGGCATATTCGGCCCCTGCGCCGGCGGTGCGGTCTACTCCCCCGCCCTCACCGACTTCACCCTCATGGTCAAGAATACCTCCTACATGTTCCTCACAGGCCCGGCGGTCGTGAAGAGCGTAACCGGAGAGGATGTGGACCAGGAATCCCTCGGCGGAGCCAGCGTGCACGCGACCAAGAGCGGAGTAGCGGACTTTGCTGCCGAGAACGAGCAGGAAGGCATAGAGACCATCAAGCGCCTGCTCAGCTATATCCCCCAGAACAACATGGAAACGGCCCCGGAGCGCCCCACGGCGGATCCGGTAAACCGCATGTCAGATGCTCTCAACGAGATCATCCCGGACAACCCCAACAAGGCATACGACATGTACGATGTCATCCGCAGCGTCGTGGATGACGGCGATTTCTTCGAGATACACAAGGACTTCGCCAAGAACATAATCGTAGGATTCGCCCACTTCGGCGGACGCAGCGTAGGCATCGTGGCCAACCAGCCCAAAGTGCTCGCCGGCGTGCTGGACATCAACGCATCCCGCAAGGCCGCCCGTTTCGTGCGCTTCTGCGATGCCTTCAACATCCCTCTGGTCACCCTGGTCGACGTGCCCGGATTCCTTCCCGGCACCCAGCAGGAGTACGGCGCGGTCATCACCAACGGCGCGAAGCTTCTCTACGCGTACGGCGAGGCCACCGTTCCCAAGGTTACCGTCACCCTGCGCAAGGCTTACGGCGGAGCGCACATCGTGATGAGCTGCAAGCAGCTGCGAGGAGACATCAACTATGCCTGGCCCACCGCCCAGATAGCGGTTATGGGTGCCGACGGTGCAGTGAACGTCCTCTACGGAAAAGAGATAAAGGCCGAGACCGATCCCGCCAAGCAGGAGGTAGTCCGCATAGCCAAGAAGGCGGAATACGAGGAACTCTTCAACAATCCCTATCAGGCTGCCCAAAAGGGCTACATAGAAGATGTTATCGAGCCCCGCAACACCCGTTTCCGCGTTATACGCGCCCTTGAGAGCCTTCAGGGCAAACGCCAGGAGCTTCCGGCAAAGAAACACGACAATCTGCCGCTCTAAGCCATGATCGACATTCTGGATATGACAGCGGGCGCGCAGCGCATGGCCGAGACCGATCCTCACGGATGGACCCTGGCCCTGATCGCCGTCTCCACCGTTTTCACCGCCCTGGTGATTCTGTATTTTATCTACAGTTTCATCGGCAAAGCCTCCAATTCGAAGGTGTCCCGCGTGAAGCATGTCAGGAAGAGCAGGAAAGGATCCGCTCCCGATGCCGAGACTGCAGCAGCAATCGCAATGGCCCTCGAGGCCGAGAACGGCGGTGAGGTCAACGCCGCCATTGCCATGGCCCTGCACCTCTATTTCAACAATTCTGTCCACGACGTCGAGCCAGGCATTATCACTTTCGCTCCCAGGGCCACCCAGTGGAACGACAAATCCCTTACATTCAGAAAAACTCCAAGGAAATGAGTCAGTATAAATTCAAGATCAACGGCAAAGAGTTTGAGGTTGCCGTCAACTCTATCGAGAACAATATAGCATATGTCAACGTCAACGGTGTTAATTATAGTGTCGAAATCAACGGCGGACTGGACGTGGTGGCGCATGGCACTTCCGGGGCCCCCGAAAATCTGCCGATTTTTGGGGATAAGCCGAGGGTGGCACGTCCTGCGGAGGCAGTCTCTCCTGCTCCCGCCAGTGCTACATCTGGCAAGAAGATCGTGTCCCCGTTGCCGGGCGTCATCATCGACGTTTGCGTGAACGTGGGCGATGCCGTCAAGCGCGGACAGAAGATCGCCGTCATCGAGGCGATGAAGATGGAGAACGACATCCTGGCGGAAGCCGACGGAACCGTAACCGCCATCTACGTGAAGAAGACCGACTCCGTCCTTGAAGGAGCAGATATCGCCAGCATAGCATAAGCAATGGGCAATACGGTTATAGACAGCCTCCAGCAGTTCTGGCAATTCACAGGATTTGCGAACGCGACCTGGCAGCATCTCGCGATGATTGTCATAGGCCTGGTGTTCATCTTCCTGGGAATCAGGAAACACTGGGAGCCCCTGCTTCTCGTGCCTATTGGATTCGGCATGATCATAGGCAACATTCCCCTCTTCTTCGATCCCGCCACGGGCGAAGGCCTGCGCATAGGCGTCTACGAAGAGGGATCGGTGCTGAACATACTCTATCAGGGCGTTCGTCAGGGATGGTATCCCCCGCTGATCTTCCTTGGAATCGGTGCCATGACGGATTTCAGCGCTCTCATCTCCCAGCCCAGGCTGGTGCTGATAGGCGCTGCCGCGCAGATGGGTATCTTCGGAGCATACCTTCTGGCCCTGGCCCTCGGGTTTACCCCCAATGAGGCTGGTGCAATCGGCATTATAGGTGGAGCGGACGGCCCTACGGCCATCTTCCTCAGCGGCAAACTGGCTCCGGAGCTGATGGGTGCGATTGCGGTTTCAGCCTATTCATACATGGCCTTGGTGCCGGTCATACAGAAGCCCATCATGCTGCTGATGACCAGCAAGAAGGAAAGGATGATCCACATGGCGAAGCCCCGCGAGGTGAGCCGCAGGGAGAAGATAATCTTCCCTATCGTGGGATTCATCTGCACCGCTTTCATAGTACCTTCCGGCCTGCCTCTGCTCGGCATGCTGTTCTTCGGCAACCTGCTTAAGGAATCCGGCGTTACCCGCCGCCTTGCCGAGACAGCCCGCGGACCGCTCATCGACGTGGTCACTACGCTTATCGGTTTGACCGTCGGTGCATCCACCCAGGCAGACGTGTTCCTTAACGGACGTTCCGTGCTGATCTTCGGCCTCGGCCTGCTGTCGTTCATAATCGCGACCTTCAGCGGAGTGCTGTTCGTGAAGATAATGAACCTCTTCTGCAGCGAAGACCGTAAGATCAATCCTCTGATTGGCAATGCAGGCGTATCAGCCGTGCCCGACAGCGCACGCGTCTCCGAAGCCGTCGGCCTCGAATGCGACCCGTCCAACCACCTGCTGATGCACGCCATGGCGCCCAATGTTGCCGGCGTTATCGGCTCAGCGGTCGCCGCCGGTATCCTGCTGGGATTCCTGGGATAGATTATAGTATTAGGATAAAAGAAAAGCTCGGGGCCTAGGCTCCGAGCTTTTCTTTAAGATGCTTGATCATATCCTGCGACATTGAATCCAGATCATAGTGCGGTTGCCATCCCCATTCGGCGCGGGCGCAGGAATCATCCATGTTGTCCGGCCAGGAATCCGCTATGGCCTGTCGAACGGGATCCACTTCGTAGCGCATGCGTGCGTCAGGTATTATCTTCTTAATGGCTGCAAACACATCTTCCGGAGCAAAGCTCATTGAAGCAATGTTGAAGGAATTGCGGTGGACGAGCTTCGATGGATCGGCCTCCATTATGTCTATCGCAGCCTTCAACGCATCGGGCATATACATCATGTCCATCAGCGTTCCGGCTGCGATGGGGCAAACGAACTCTTCTCCCTTGACAGCAGCATAATAGATTTCAACGGCATAGTCGGTAGTGCCGCCGCCGGGAAGAGTAGTATAGGAAATCAGCCCAGGGAAACGTACCGAACGGGTATCCACACCGTATTTATGGAAATAATAATCGCTCAGGAGCTCGGTTGCCACCTTGGTTACTCCATACATCGAAGTCGGACGCTGGATTGTATCCTGAGGGGTGTCCTTATGAGGAGTGCTGGGGCCGAAGGAACCGATGGAACTGGGAGTGAAAACTGCGCAGCCATGGCCGCGGGCTACCTCCAGGATATTGATGAGGCCGTTCATCTGGATGTCCCAAGCCTTGAGGGGGAACTTCTCCGCGGTTGCGGAAAGGAGGGCGGCGAGGTTGTAGATGGTGTCGATGTTATATCTCCCGACAGCATCCGCGATCTGCATTCCGTCCACCACGTTCACGACGGCCGAAGGGCCGCTTTCCAGCAGTTCTCCCTTGGGTTCGAAACCGGGGATATATCCGGCTACAATATTTCCTTCAGGATGCAAGTGCCTGAGTTTCATGGTCAACTCAGAACCTATCTGGCCCGTGGAGCCTATAATGAGAACATTTTTCATTCGAGTGTTACAAATTACAATACAAATTTACTATTTTTGTTGTAATATTGAACCTAAAACGATAATCATATTATGTACGGTAAGTTTCAAAAGTATCTCCAGGATGAATTGAAAGCCATCGATGAGGCTGGTCTCTACAAACGCGAACGCAATATATGCTCGCCCCAGGGTGCGGAAATCACTCTCGAAGACGGCAGCAAGGCACTGAATTTCTGCGCTAACAACTATCTCGGTCTGTCGGACAATCCCCGGCTGATCGCCGCTGCCAAGAAGGCAATGGACGAGCGCGGCTACGGCATGTCATCCGTCCGTTTCATCTGCGGCGCACAGGACATTCACCGCAAGCTGGAGAAGGCCATCGCAAAGTATTTCCATACCGATGACACCATCCTCTATGCGGCATGCTTCGATGCCAACGGAGGCGTGTTCGAGCCCCTTCTGACCGCTGAGGACGCCATCATCTCCGATGCTCTCAACCACGCATCCATCATCGACGGCGTACGCCTCTGCAAGGCCGTGCGTTACCGTTATGCCAATGCCGACATGGAAGACCTCGAGCGCTGCCTTAAAGAGGCCCAGGCCCAGAGGTTCCGCATCATCGTCACCGACGGAGTGTTCAGCATGGACGGCAACGTCGCTCCGATGGACAAGATCTGTGAACTTGCCGAGAAATATGAGGCCCTCGTGATGGTAGATGAAAGCCACTCCGCCGGTGTTGTAGGTAAGACCGGCCACGGCGTTGCCGAGGAATTCAACCTCTACGGCCGCATCGACATCCACACCGGCACCCTCGGAAAGAGCTTCGGCGGAGCTGTCGGCGGATTCACCACCGGCCGCCAGGAGATTATTGATATGCTGCGTCAGCGCAGCCGCCCGTACCTCTTCTCCAACTCCCTGCCTCCTATGATCTGCGGCGCCGGTCTCGAACTCTTCAAGATGCTCGAGGAATCCGACGAACTTCACACCAAGCAGCAGGAGAACGTGAAGTACTTCCGCGAGAAGATGCTCGCCGCCGGCTTCGACTGCAAGCCTACCCAGAGCGCAATCCTCGCCGTGATGCTTTACGACGCTCCTCTCAGCCAGAAGTTCGCAGCCCGCATGGCGGAAGAAGGTATCTTCGTAACCGGATTCTACTATCCCGTGGTTCCCAAGGGCCAGGCCCGCATCCGCGTGCAGATATCCGCCGCTCACGAAAAGGAACACCTGGACAAGGCCATCGCCGCATTCATTAAGGTCGGTAAGGAACTTGGGGTTCTGAAATAGCGTGGCGGCTAAGTGCCTGAATAACAATGTAATAAATAAAAGCCTCCCCCTTGTTTTTGAGGGGGAGGCTTTATATTATAACGTTATGTGTCAGCTAGTTAGCCGCCACGGCATAACTAGGCCCTGAGCTTTTCTTTTGCGTATTCTGCGGTAAGTTTGAAAACCTTCTTCCGCGAGGACGGCGCTTCATACATGGCGTCGTTCATTATGCGTTCGCAAATTGATCGAAGGCCGCGGGCACCTAGCTTGTCCTTGATGGACGTATCTACTATTATATCCAGCACCTTGGGCTCGATCTCCAGCTTGATGCCGTCTATATCGAAGAGCTTCTCGTACTGCCGCAGGATGGCGTTTTTTGGCTCGGTCAAGATGCGCTTCAGGGCCTTGCGGTCGAGATTGTCGAGGCTCATGACCACAGGAAGACGCCCGACGATTTCGGGGATCAGTCCATACTTGCGTATATCCTGTGATTCCACATAGCGCAGCAGATTGTCCTTGTCCACCTTCTGCTTTTCGTCCGAACCAAAACCGATAACACGGGTATTCATGCGCTGGGCGATTATGCGGTCTATACCCTCGAATGCGCCCCCACAGATGAACAGCACGTTCTTGGTGTCGAAGTGGATGAATTCCTGTTCTGGATGCTTGCGTCCGCCAGCCGGAGGCACGTTCACCACGCTGCCCTCCAGCAATTTGAGCAGTCCCTGCTGCACTCCCTCCCCCGACACGTCGCGGGTGATGGAAGGATTGTCGCTCTTGCGGGATATCTTGTCTATCTCGTCGATGAATACTATTCCCATCTCGGCCTGGGCCAGGTCGTAGTCGGCATCCTGCAGGAGACGCACCAGGAGGCTTTCCACATCCTCCCCTACATATCCTGCCTCGGTAAGCACCGTAGCATCCACGATGGCGAACGGCACCATCAGCATCTTGGCTATGGTGCGCGCAAGCAAGGTCTTACCGGTTCCGGTCGGACCTATGAGCAGGATGTTGGACTTCTCCAGCTCGACGCCGTCGTCCGGACGGTCTATAACATTGTGGAGGATGCGCTTGTAGTGGTTGTATACAGCCACCGAAAGGAGTTTCTTGGCCCTGTCCTGCCCAATCACATACTGGTCCAGGAAGGCCTTTATCTCCTTCGGTTTGGGAACGCGGGCGTTGTCTTTACCTGCCATTACTTCTTCTTTTTACGGAGGATCTTGTCCACCATACCGTAGGCGAGGGCCTCCTCCGAATTCATCCAGTAGTCGCGGTCAGCATCGGCGAACACCTTTTCGAAGGGCTGTCCGCTGTGCTCGGCTATAATGCGGCAGAGTTCGTCCCGCGTCTTTTCTATCTCCTTGGCGGCGATGAGGATGTCGGATGCCTGGCCACGGGCTCCGCCCAGGGGCTGATGGATCAGCACGCGGCTGTGCGGAAGGGCGGCACGTTTGCCCTTGGTGCCGGCGCAGAGCAGCACGCTGCCCATGGAGGCGGCCATGCCCGTGCACACGGTAGCGATGTCGGGTTCCACTATCTGCATGGTATCGTAGATGCCAAGGCCTGCGGAAACGCTACCGCCAGGCGTATTCAGATAGAGGGTGATATCGGCATTGCTTTCGGTGCCGGATGCCAGATAAAGCAGCTGGGCCTGCACTATGTTGGCCACGTCATCGTCGATGGGAACGCCCAGGAAGATGATGCGGTCCATCATGAGGCGGCTGAACACGTCCATGCTGGCCACGTTCAGCTTGCGCTCCTCGATGATGGTCGGATTGATGTAGGAATCCATCGCCGAACCAAAGCGGTGAAGGGTCATTGCCCCCACGCCAAGCTCGGACTTGGCGAATTTCTCGAAATCGGACATGGTTATTTCAGTTCACGGAATTTCTCCGAAGTGATCTTCTTTGCCTTGACGGTAACCTCTTCCTTGAGCTTGCCGAAGACCTTGTTGTCTTCTACCTGCTCCACGAGGCGGTCGATCTGCTTGCGGTCGCTCATCATGTTCTGAACGGCCTCCTTCACGATTTCCTCGGGCACGTTGGGCATGCCGTACATCGCATACTGATAGTGCACGAAGCCGACTGCAGCATCCTGGATGTCCTTCTGCTCCACCTTGAAGCCGTACTTGCGCATGAAGGCGCTGCGGATGAGCTGCCAGCGGAAGTCTGCGAGGAAACCCTCGAAGTCCTTCTCGATATCTTCCTTGCTGACCTTGCCGCCGTTGGCCTCGAAGAGCCAACGCTTCATGAAGTCCTCGGGAAGGTCGAACTTGATCTTCTCCACAAAATAGTCGCGGATATCCTTGGTGAACCTCCATTCTGCCTGCTGGGCATACTCGGAGACAAGACGCGCGTCGAGCTCGGCGGTGAGATCATCTTCGCTCTTCTCTTCCTTCTTCTCCTCATAGTACTTCTTGAGGTTCTTGAGCATGTCCGCCTTTTCTTTTGCGGTGGCGGTGATGGTATACTTGCTGATGCTGTCTTCCTTGCCTGCTGAGACCTCGAACTCGGGATATGTAGCTATGTCGAAAACGAAAGTGAAGTCGTTTCCGTCCTTCCACTCGACCTCGGGCTGCTTCTCGCTTCCGAGAGGCTCGCCGAGCACGTTCAGCTTGTTCTCATCTATAAAATCCTGGAGTCCCTTCGAAATTACTTCGTTCACGGACTCTGCGAGTATCTGGTCGCCATATACGCGGCGCACTAGGCTCTCGGGCACCATTCCTTTGCGGAAGCCCTTGAAATCGGCGGTCCTGCGGCGCTGGGCCAGTTTCTTGCGTTCAATCTCTGCGTAGTCACCCTGTTCGATGTTCAGGGTGAGTTCGATGTTCAAGGCATCGACCTGTTTCTTTTCTAATTTCATTTCAGTAAACCTATTAATTTATTCTTTTTCTTCGGATATGCTATGCGCCCGTGATACATCTGGGCGAGATAATTCTTAAGTGCAGCCTTGACTATTCCAAGGTCTTTCACGCTGATCTCGGCATCCTCGAACTGGCCTTCTTCCATCTTGCCTGCAACGATATTCTCCACGAAGGCGTCGAATGCCTCGGGAGTATAATCCTTCAGGGAACGGGAAGCAGCTTCTATGCTGTCGCACAGCATGAGGATGATCTGCTCTCGTGTGACGGGCTTGATGCCCGGATATGTAAACTCCCCTATTTCAGCGGGGGATCCGCCGGCATTCAGGAAACGGTCGTAGAAATAGCTGACCACGGTAGTTCCGTGATGCGAAAGGATGAATGCCCGGATGATCGAAGGAAGACGGTGCTTCTGGGCGAGTTCATCACCGTCCGTAATATGCTTGATGATATCCCTGGCGCTCTGCTGGGGGGAAAGACCGTCATGATAGCGGCGCACCCCGTCGGCAGGGAGCATGGATTCATTCTCCACGAAGCACATGGGATTGAGCATCTTGCCTATGTCGTGGTAGAGGGCGCCGGCACGCACGAGCTGTACGTTCGCCCCGACCGCACCGGCAACGGCATCGGCCATGTTCATCACCTGCAGAGAATGCTGGAAGGTGCCGGGAGCCTTCTGCTCGAGTTCACGCAGCAGAGGCCCGGAAGTATCGCAAAGTTCCCTGAGCCGGTAGACCGACACCAGGTTGAAAATCTTCTCGAACAGGTAGGACAGCGGATAACCGGCTACACACAGGAAGGAGGAGAAGAAAAGCATCCATGCCATCCTGAGAATGTTGCCGCTTGCGATATCCGTCAGCCTCAGCCCCATGAACACGGTAAACATCACTGCAAAGGTGATGAAAGCGTTCAGGAACTGCCTCCAGCCACGGTTGAAGTGCTTGAAAGTGATCATGGAGATCAGGCCGCCTGCGAGGAAAATTGTGAAAACCGCCTTGCCTCCGTCTGCAAACAGAAGCAGCGGGAGCAGGGAAACCGTATATGCCATGACGACTAGCCTGTCGTCGAAGAATGCTTCCAGCAGAAGTGCGCAGAGCACGAACGGCACGGCGCAGAGGTAATCCGGGTAGCTTCGCGGCATCACGATCGATAGGACGGTGAAAACCGTAAAGACCAGCAGCAGATAAAGGTATTTGCCGCTGTCTGTGAACACCGTGGGATTGACCAGCCTGATAGAGAAGAAGAGGAAAACTACCAGCAGAAGGGCCGTAACGGCATTCCCCAGCCAGAACAGGAGTCCTCCGGTTGATGAACCCATGTTGGCATTGTACTCCTTTTCGTAGGAACCGATCATCTGGGCGATCTCGGCCGTCACCATCTCACCTTCGGACACTATCTGCTGCCCGGCGCTCACGTAACCGGATGTCGGAGAGACGGAGATGCTGGCATCGGAGCTGAGTTGCTCGCTGGCAAGACGGTCGTAACTGAGGTCAGGGACTACAAGATCCTGGGCGGCGACACTGCGAAGCACCGAATCCACGTTCACGCCGGGCCAACGGGAAGCCACCGAAGCGATGAAAGCCTCCCTGGCATCCGCCAGACGGGACACCTCGGAAACCGGCCTCGGGGCAGCACGCTTGCCATTCTGCACATAGATGACCTCGGAAGGGCTGTCGATACCGTCATCGCTGACTATTCCCCTGTCGTAAACCGACTTGAGGGAGGAGACCAGATCGGGGCGCAAATACTCGTACTCCCCCAACTCCATGGTTTCCGCCGCACGCACGTTGCGGGTAACGACATCGTCCAGATACTTGTAATACGGAACGATCTGTCCGGCAGCCTGACGCCTTTCCTCCATCAGTTCATCTTCCGACTTCAGGATGGGGAAATCGAATCGGGCGATGAGCGTTTCATGTTCCCAGGGTGCGCCTTTGCGATAATCATAGCGCAACTTTGCGCTGCGGGGCAGCACAAGCAGGATTACAAGGAACACCAGGAGGAGTGGGAGGAACTTTTTCATTTGAAGGGACTGTTAGCTTCTCTTGCGATGTATTTGTACGTGAGCTTGTCCGTCAGGCGGGGGAACAGCCTGTGCGCCCAGACGGTAGCCTTACCCAGCGTGGTGAGTGTGCAGGTGGACTTGCGCTTCCTCAGAGCCTTTGCAAGATGCTTAGCGCACTCTTCGGCACTCATCAGCTTGCCTTCGTCCAGCGGGGTTTCGCCCTGGGCGGAGCCATCTGCCGTGAGCGCGGCGTTGCGCACGTTTGAAGAAGTGTATCCGGGGGCGAACACCAGCACTCCGAGACCGTCTTTAAGGTGCTCGATGCGCAGGGTGTCCAGGAATCCGCGTATGGCGTATTTGGAGGATGAGTATCCGGTACGGGCGGGAAGGGCGGAATAACCAGCGATGCTGATCACTCCGACCACCTGTCCCTTACGCTCGAGCAGATAAGGCAGGGCATATTTCGTGCAGTTCACCGTGCCCCAGAAATTGACGTCCATCAGGGAATGTATCACCTTGAGGTCCAGGTCCTTGAACATGGCGCGCATGGAAAGCCCGGCGTTGTTCACCAGGATGTCGATGCCCCCGAAACGCTCGACCGCGGCATCAATGAGGGCCTTGGCATCTGCCTCGTCGGACACGTCGCACTTCACGCACAGCACACGCTCGGCGGGAGCGACTGTCGGTGCGAGTTCCTCCAGTTTATCCAACCGGCGGGCGGCAAGAACCACCTTTGCTCCGAGGCTGCCGAACAACCGTGCCGAGGCCAGCCCGATACCCGAGCTGGCTCCGGTGACGATTATCACTTTGTCTTTGAAATATTCTTTCACTATTTGACGGTCATTGCGGCAATGTCGTCGCCGTCATAAAGTCCCGCGTCGAGTTTTGCCTTGATCTCCTTGAATGCATTCAGGGTGTACTGCACGTCTTCCATCGTATGGGCAGCGGTGCAGACTATGCGGAAGATGATCATACCCTTCGGGATGACGGGATAGATGACCATCGAGCAGAATATCTTGTAGTTCTCGCGCAGGTCCTTGGCCATCTTGGTAGCCTGGGCTATACCGCCCTTGATATGCACGGGAGTCACGCATGCTTCCGCCTCGCCGATGTCGAATCCTTCCTTCTTGAAACCATCCTGGATGGCGTGGGTGATGGCCCAGCACTTCTTGCGGAGTTCGTCTCCCTCAGGGGAATCGATTATCTCCATACGCTTGAGGTTGCCTATCACGAGAGGCATGGGAAGGCTCTTCGCATACATCTGGCTGCGCATGTTGGCGCGCAGGTAGTTGATGATGTAGTGGGGGCCGGCGACGAATCCGCCGATGGATGCCATGCTCTTCGCGAACGCGCCAATGTAGATGTCGATGTCGTCCATCACGCCGAAGTGCTCGGAAGTGCCGCGGCCGTGCTCTCCGAGGAGGCCGAATCCGTGGGCGTCGTCGATGAGGATGCGGAACTTGTGCTTCTTCTTGAGGGCGACTATCTCGTCGAGTTTGCCGAGGGCGCCGGTCATGCCGTAGACGCCTTCGGTGATGAGCAGCACGCCGCCGCCGTTCTCTTCAGCCTCGGCGCAGGCACGGGTAAGTACCTTGTCGCAGTCGGCCATGTTGTTGTGACGATATTTATACTTGCTGCCGATGTGCAGGCGTATTCCGTCCAGAAGGCAGGCGTGGCACTCCGCATCGTACACCACAACATCGTGGCGGGCAAGCAGTGCGTCGATCGTCGAGACTATTCCCTGATAGCCGAAATTGAACAGGAATGCATCTTCCTTCTTCTCGAAATCGGCGAAAACTTTTTCAAGTTTCTCGTGATAACGGGTGTGGCCGGACATCATGCGGGCTCCCATGGGATATGCGAGGCCCCAGTCAGCGGCGCCCTGGGCGTCAGCCTTGCGCACCTCGGGATGGTTTGCCAAGCCGAGGTAGTTGTTCAGGCTCCAGTTGAGCACCGGGATGCCGTTGAACGTCATATGAGGGCCGAGCTCGCCTTCGAGGCGGGGATACATGTAATAGCCGAAGCCCTGTTCGAAATACTGGCCGATGGGGCCGCCGGAATCGCGTGCAATGCGATCAAAAATGTCTAACATGGTGGTTTATTGGTTTTATGCGTCAATATTTGCGTAATGTGCATTCTCTTCGATGAACTGCCTGCGCGGCGGGACGTCGTCACCCATCAACATGGAGAAGGTGCGTTCCGCCTGGGCGGCGTTCTCGATGGTAATCTTGCGGAGCCTGCGGTTGGCGGGATCCATGGTGGTCTCCCAGAGCTGCTGGTCGGTCATCTCACCGAGACCTTTGTAGCGCTGCACGGTGTAACCCTTGTCGGAACCCTTGCCAAGGCGCATGGCAGCCTCTTCTCGCTGTTCCTCGGTCCAGCAATACACCTCTTCCTTGCCCTTCTTCACCAGATAGAGCGGAGGGGTGGCAAGATAGACGTATCCGTTCTTGATGAGGTCGAGCATGTAGCGGAAGAAGAAGGTGAGGATTAGGCAGGCGATATGGCTGCCGTCCACATCGGCATCGGTCATGATGACCACCTTGTGGTAGCGCAGGCGGCTGAGGTCCATGTGCTTCTCGCCGGTTTCATCTTCCTGTGCCACGCGCACGCCGAGTGCGGTGTAGATGTTCTGGATCTCCTGGCTGTCGAACGCACGGCCTTCAGCGGCCTTCTCCACGTTCAGGATCTTGCCTCGCAGAGGCAGGATGGCCTGGTAGCGGCGGTCGCGGCCCTGCTTGGCGGTGCCGCCTGCGGAATCACCCTCGACGAGGAAGAGTTCGCACTTCTCGGGATCGTTCTCGGAGCAGTCCGCGAGCTTGCCGGGCAGGCCTGCGCCGGTCATGACGGTCTTGCGCTGCACCATCTCGCGTGCCTTGCGCGCAGCCGCACGGGCCGTAGCGGCGAGCACGATCTTGTCGATGATGGTCTTCGCGAGTTTGGGGTTCTCTTCGAGATATATGTCCATCGCCGCGGCGGTTGCCTGGGAAACGGCGGACGTCACCTCGGTGTTACCGAGCTTGGTCTTGGTCTGGCCTTCGAACTGAGGTTCGGCCACCTTGACGGAGATGACGGCGGTGAGGCCCTCGCGGAAATCTTCCGGAGCGAGTTCCACCTTCGCCTTCTCGAGGAGCTTGTTCTTGTCGGCATAGTTCTTCAGCGAACGGCTGAGACCCATCTTGAAGCCCTGGAGGTGGGTTCCTCCTTCGATGGTATTGATGTTATTCACATAGGAATATATCTTCTCGGAATATCCCGTATTGTACTGGAGGGCGATGTCGATGGGGATGATCTTGTCGGAAGACACGCAGACGGGCTCGGGGATGAGCTTGGAGGAACCTGCATCGAGGTAGTCGATGAATTCCTTGAGGCCTTCCTCGGAGTAGAACACCTCCGACTTGAAGACCTGCTTGCCGGTAGCCTTGCTTTCTCCGGCCTCGTCCTGAACGAATTCCTCCACGAGGGAGCGCTTGTCGGTAAGGCGTATGTTGATTCCCTTGTTGAGGAAAGCAAGTTCGCGGAGACGGCCTGCGAGAGTCTCGTATTTATAAACCGTGGTCTGCACGAAGATGGTGGGATCCGGATGGAAGGTGATAATGGTTCCATGGTCGGATTCGGGGCATTCCCCTATCACCTCTACCTGGGTGATGGGCTTGCCCTTGGAATACTTCTGCATGAAGATCTTTCCCTCGCGGTGCACTTCGGCTATCAGGAGGTCCGAAAGGGCGTTCACGCAGGAAACGCCCACGCCGTGCAGACCGCCGGACACCTTGTAGCTGTTCTTGTCGAACTTGCCGCCGGCATGGAGCACTGTGAGAACCACCTCGAGGGCGGAACGGTGCTCCTTCGGGTGCATTCCGGTAGGAATACCACGTCCGTTATCCTGCACACGGATGGAATTGTCTTCCAGTATCTGCACGTCCACGCTGTCGCAGAAACCAGCCATCGCCTCGTCGATACAGTTGTCCACCACCTCATATACCAGATGGTGCAGGCCCCTCTCGGAAATGTCTCCGATATACATGGAGGGGCGCTTGCGCACAGCTTCCAACCCTTCGAGAACCTGTATGCTACCTGCTGAATACTGTTCCTCAGCAACCTTCATCTCTTCTTGTTCAATCATTTTTTCTGTATTTTAAATCGTTTTATAATTATCTGACGTTAAGGCTGATTCCAGCCGTGCAATAAATACCCTTCTGCACATGGAGCGGAGAAAGGGCTATCTCTCCGTTCAGGAGGTTGCCCACGTTCACCCAGGCACCGAAACGGTTGTTGAAGCGGTACTCGCCCACAAGCCCCAGATCCACGAATCCGGGAACGGGATATGTAGCGGCTTTCTGCTCGGTACGGGCATTGCAGGTAACTCCTGCGAAAACCCTGTAATTCCAGTTGTATACGGCGCGGAACGATCCGAGCAGTGCGGGAATATCGAGGTAATTGTCGTTAGCGACGACGTTCGTATGCTTGTAGCGGACGCCAAGGTCTACGGCCAGGCGGGATGCCTTCCAGTGAATGTCGGCATCGGCATACCAGGCGTTGAAATCGGCATAGGTGATTCCCCGGTTAAGCTGGGTAGCGACAACAGCATCGGGCTTCAGCGAACGCATGGGGGCATCTGACCATGAAACCCATCCGCCGCGTATGTCGTACTGGAGATACTTCATCGCACTGCCCCTGGCCCCCAGAGCGAAATTCAGGCGCTCGAGGGTAGGTTTAAGCACGTTCGTGTAGCCTGCACCGAACCAATGGTCATCGAGTTTGAGTTCGGCATAATTCCATGCAAGCTGGCCTCCCTTCACGAAGGCGTAGGCCTGGAGGGAGTTGTCCAGAAGGTCGGCGGTTATCCTTACGTCCGGATAAATCCACTGGATGTCGCTCGCAGGGCTCAGGATGACTCCGGCCGAAAGCTTCGCCCAATCCCATTCGAACAGGGCCTTGGGCGCGATCTGGGCGACGAACACGTTGTTGAATCCGCCTTTTTCGTAAATGTCGGCTTCCAGGTTGAAGTCCACGCGGAGGTCGAAGGGAAGCATCCAGTTGGGGAAGAATCCTCCTTCCGCCTTGATGGAAGTCTGAGAGACCTGTGCATCGAACGCCTGTCCGAGTTCTAGGCCGAAATCATATACCAGCTTTGCATCGGCGTCCGAAAGTATCCTGCCCTGGAGGGCGAAATCGTTGAATGCGGAATTGCCGGAGAAGTCCCCGGTGAAAATGCCGTCGTAACCCAGACCGTACGTAATCGTGAAATTACGGGCGAAATAGCGGCCTTCGACGCCAAATTTCTCGGCGAAGTCGTGGCCGGCATAATCCGCACGGCTGTCGATAGTGCCGTAATTGCCCATATAACCGTAGAAATCATTGTAGACCGCCACGGTATTCCCCGAAAGGGAACGGACGGGCGTCCACACGAACTGCAGCTCGGGACGCAGGGTGTATCCTGCGCCTGCCTTCAGGTAGAAACGGTTGTAATCGGAAGCCGGTTTCTGGGGGGTTACGCTGATTTCGTATGGAACGAATTCATACGACCCCTTGTACGGCGTGGAGAACACGTCGTAGCTTACCGAGGTGCGGAAACTCGTAAGGGAATCCGGGATTTCGAGAGGTACGGACTGCTTGCCGGATTTTCCCATCTCGGCCTTGTAGTCGTTCGTAACCTGAACCTGCGGATTAAGATTCTGTGAGAAAGCGGGGGCTGCGGCCATAAATGTGGCGGCAGTCAGTATGTATATCGATTTTCTCATAATGCGGCAATTCTCTGGTTAACGGATTCCAACACGTCGTCGCCTTCACCGTAAGCGGTATATCCATCGCGTAT